>Ga0208960_1000385_pt1 | contig 24979 bp, 24 predicted proteins | sample GreLakmeON33MSRF_FD_187703 | JGI IMG/M metagenome (GOLD analysis project Ga0208960, IMG submission 187703) | Freshwater lentic microbial communities from great Laurentian Lakes, MI, USA - Great Lakes metaG ON33MSRF (SPAdes) | ecosystem: Environmental > Aquatic > Freshwater > Lake | place: Great... | reverse complement strand
CCGCTGCTCGTCGAGGATCCGCAGCATCGTGTGAATAAGGGCGCGTGGCACAAGAACTCCCAGGTTGGGGTGCGTTATGCCGAGGGTACCCGGGGATGGACCAGCCGGGCGGCCCATGCGTAACCGCCCGCCCGAGGCCCCGCGTTCCGGCCGCGGCGTCATTTCACCGTGCATCTCAATGACCAGCCCCCCCTCGCCGCCCTCCCTGCCCTCAAGCAGCGATGGATCACATGAATGCGGCGGGCAGATCTCAACCAGCGGCCCGGGCATCAATATCCGCGCCGCGCCTTTCTCCATGGGTACAGGTCGGGCACGGGGTTACCATCGTCGTGTGGCCCACTCGTCATACACCATCTCCGATGCGCACCTTCCCGCCGGCGATCAGCCGCATGCCATTGCAGCGATCGAGGATGGACTTGCCGCGGGTGAGCGCTACCAGTCGCTTCTGGGGGTCACCGGATCCGGCAAGACCTTCACGATGGCCAACCTCATTGCCAACTCGGGTCGGCCAGCGCTGGTCATTGCCCACAACAAAACACTGGCCGCACAGCTGTGCAACGAGTTCCGCGAGTACCTGCCGGGGGCGGCGGTGGAGTACTTCGTCTCGTACTACGACTACTACCAGCCCGAGGCGTACATCGCATCGAGCGATACGTACATCGAGAAGGACGCCTCGATCAACGACGAGATCGACCGCCTACGGCATGCGGCCACGGCGGCGCTCTTGGCCAGGCGCGACGTGGTCATTGTGGCCTCGGTGTCGTGCATCTACGGAATGGGATCGCCCGATCGGTACCGCGAGCGCCTTGTGTTGCTGGAGCGTGGCGCACAGATGCCACGGGATGACCTCTTCAAGCGCCTCATCGAGGTGCAGTACGAGCGCAACGACATGGTGCTTGAGCGCGGGCGGTTTCGGGTGCGCGGCGACGTATTTGAGATTCAGCCGGTCAATGCCGAGACCGCCTACCGGGTGTCGATGTTCGGCGACGATATTGAGCAGATCACGCACTTCCACCCGATTACCGGCGAGGTGTTTGGCGACATGGAGTACGCCGCCATCTACCCGGCCACGCACTACGTCACGCCCACCGACGTAATTGAGCGCTCTCTCGGCGAGATCCGCAGCGAGCTCGAGGAACGGTGCGCGCTGTTTGACGCCCAGGGCAAACTGGTGGAGAGCCACCGCCTGCGCCAGCGCACCCAGTACGACATGGAGATGCTCCGCGAGATGGGCTTCTGCTCAGGCGTCGAGAACTACTCGCGAATCCTCGACGGCCGGAAACCCGGCGAGGCGCCCCATGCCCTTCTCGACTTCTTCCCTTCGGACTTCCTCACCTTCATCGACGAGTCGCACAACACGGTGCCGCAGTTGCGGGGCATGTACGAGGGCGACCGATCGCGAAAGGTGAACCTGATTGAGCACGGGTTCCGGCTGCCGTCGGCGGCCGACAACCGGCCGCTGCGCCTCGAGGAGTTTCTGGAGCGGGTCGGGCAGATCGTCTTTGTGTCGGCCACCCCCGGCAAGTTTGAGAACGAGAACTCATCGCGGATCGTTGAGCAGATCATCCGCCCCACCGGGCTCGTGGATCCCGAAGTCGAGGTGCGTCCCACCGAGAACCAGGTGGACGACCTGATGATGGAGATCAGAAAGCGGGTGGAGGCCGACGAGCGGGTCATCGTCACCACGCTCACCAAGCGCATGGCGGAGGACCTCACCGACTACCTGACCGACGCCGGAATCCGCGCCCGGTACCTGCACAGCGACATCGATGCCATCGAGCGCATCCGGGTTGTGCGCGATCTGCGCCTGGGCGAGTTCGACGCACTGGTCGGGGTCAACCTGCTGCGCGAGGGGCTCGACCTTCCCGAGGTCACGCTCGTGGCCATCCTCGACGCCGACAAGGAGGGTTTCCTCCGCGGGCAGACGGCGCTCATTCAGACCATCGGCCGTGCTGCACGAAACGTCAACGGCAGGGTGATCATGTATGCCGACCGTGAGACCGAATCGATGCGCGTGGCCATCGGCGAAACCGCGCGCCGCCGCGAGATCCAGCGGGCGCACAACACCGAACACGGCATCACCCCGGCCACCATCATCAAGGGTGTCTCCGACATCGTGGAGTTCCTGGGGCTGAGCAGCGGGGGCGACCGCAAGCGAAGGCGCAAGGAGAAGGCGGTGCCTGAGGGCTCCACGCCAGCCGAGATCCGTCGCGTGATGGTGCAGGTGGAGCAGGAGATGATGGAGGCTGCGGAGGACCTGCGATTTGAGCAGGCCGCAGATATGCGTGATCGGCTGGCCGATCTGCGCGAGGCCCTTGGGGACGGTTGATGGCCGACCACGATCACCGTGCGCCCGACGATGTCACCGAGAGCGCTCCCACCGAACCGGGTATTGACGAGGACGACATCTTCGCCGCCATCCTCGGGTTGCCCGGCACTGGGGCCTTCTGGGGCAGCGTGCCCTCGTCGGGTTCGGCGTCGGCGCAGCAGGAACCGGAATGGAGCGAGGAGGCTGATCGCCAGCGCAGACGCGAGGAGATCCTCAGGAAGTGGGTCCCCCAGACGGGCGAGTAGTAACCGGATTGAGAACCATTCTCAATAAGGATATGCTCAGACGGTGTCCGCATCACTGATGAGACGAGCCCTGCGTGGTGCCGGCGCGGCGATGCTGGCGGCAGCGCTCGCCGCGCTCGTGCTGACCGTGGCGGGCTGCGGGTCTGCCGGCTCGGAGGCGGGGAGTGGCGGTGCGGTGATCGCCGTGACCACGCCCATTCTGGGCGCGGTGGTAAAGGACGCCGTGGGCGATGCCGCGACGGTTGAGGTGATCATGCCCAACGGCGCCGACCCGCATGAGTGGCGCCCGTCCGCGAAGGACGTTGCCCGGCTCGAGGGTGCCGACCTGATCGTGCAGAATGGTCTTGGCCTCGAAAGCGGTCTTACGAGGGCCATTGCGCAGGCGCGCGAGGGCGGGGTGCCGGTGTTCACCGCCACAGATCACGTGGACGTGCGCACGGTGAAGGCGGGAGAGGGTGCCGACCCGACCGACGCCGATCAGGCGCCCGGTGCGAAGGATCCTCACTTCTGGACCGACCCCACGCAGATGCGCGCCGTTGTCGAGGCGCTGCCGGCCGCGGTGAAATCGGCAACCGGTACGGATATCGCCGTCCCTGCTGCGGCCACCGCGGCACGTCTCACATCGCTCGATGACCGGGCGCGAACGCAACTGGACGCGGTGCCGACGAGTGCACGTGGAATCGTCACCGGGCACGAATCACTCGGCTATCTCGCCCGTCGGTACAACTACCGCGTCGTCGGCGCCATCACTCCGTCGCTCTCGTCGCAGGGGCAGCTTTCGGCCGCACACCTCGCCGCTCTGGAGGCGGCGATGAAGGCGGCCGGAGTGCGGGTGGTCTTCACCGAGCAGGGAACCTCGCCCCAGGTGGCCAGCGCCATCGCAGATTCCACCGGCGCCACGGTCGTGGATCTCGCCACCGAGGCGCTGCCCGCCGATGGTTCGTACGTGACCTACATCGATGACATCGCCCGCCGCATTGCAAGGGCACTGGCCAACACGGGTGGCAGGTAACACCGGTGGGCGTCCTCACCGATCCGTTCGTGCAGAACGCGTTTATGCAACGTGCCCTGCTCGCGGGAATTCTGGTGGCGATCGCCACCGGGGTGGTGGGCACGCTGATGGTGCTTCGCGGGATGGCCTTTTTGGGCGATGCGCTGGCACATGGCGTGCTGCCGGGCATCGCAGCCGCGCTGCTCATCGGCATTCCGTCATTTGTGGGCGCGCTGGTGGGCGCCGCAGTGATGATTGGCGGGGTGGCTGCCGTGCAGCGGCGCACGCGCCTGAGCAGCGACGTGGCAATCGGTCTGCTGTTTGTCGGCATGCTGTCGTTGGGGGTGGTGATCGTGTCGAGATCATCCGAGTTCGCGGGCAGCCTCACCGAGATCCTGTTTGGCGAGGTGCTCGGGGTGAGCTGGACCTCCATCCTGTGGCAGGCGATCGTGGCCGTGGTGGTGGTGGCCCTCGCCTGGACGCTGCGGCGGCCATTTCTGCTTATGGCGATGGATCCCGATCAGGCCAGAGTGGCCGGCTATCCGGTGCGGCTGCTCGAGGCCGTACTGCTGGGAATGATCGCGCTCACCGTTGTGGTGTCGTTTCGGGTGGTGGGCACGTTGCTGGTGTTCGGCATGCTGCTGGCGCCTGCTGGCACGGCGGCGCTCGTGGCGCGCAGGGTGGGCGCAATGATGATCGTGAGCGCCGTTATCGGCTCGGTGAGTGTGTACGTGGGCCTCCTGCTGTCGTGGTACTACGACCTGGCAGCGGGGGCCACCGTGGTGCTGGTGGCCGTGGGCATCTTCTTCGTTGCGCTGGTGGTGCAGGGGTTCCTGCCGTCGCGCCGGCCGCATCCGGAACACGCATGACCACCACCGCCATCAGCGCGCACAACCTCACCATCGGGTACGGCGGCAATCCCGTGGTGTCCGGTATCACCCTGACCCTCGCCCCGGGACAGTGGCTTGCGGTGGTGGGCACCAATGGATCGGGCAAGAGCACTCTTCTGAGGAGCATTGCGGGACTCATCCCCACAGTGGATGGGCATCTGGAGGTGCTCGACGGTGTGCCCGGCAGCGGCAGCACGGGCGTGGCGTATCTCTCGCAGTCTCATGAGCAGGGGTTTCTGCTGCCCATCCGGGCGAAGGACGTGGTGCGCATGGGGAGGTGGCCCGTGCGTGGCCTGCTGGGTCGGCTGCGCGGGGAGGACGAGCGGTATGTGGATGACGCCATGGTTGCGATGGGCGTGGAGGCGCTGGCCGACAGGCCACTCGGTGCGCTGTCGGGCGGTCAGTGTCAGCGCGTGCACCTCGCGCAGGCGGCATGTCGCCGTGCTGACCTGCTGCTGCTTGATGAGCCCACCTCGGGCCTGGATGCCGCGAGCCGCGAGCGGTATCTCGCCCTCATGGATTTCGAGCGTGCCCGCGGTGCGGCGATCGTGAGTGCCACACATGACGTGCGCGAGGCGGCACGTGCCGACCTCGTGCTGCTGGTGGCCGAGCGCGTGGTGGCCTGCGGCCCCCCGGCTGAGGTGCTCACGGCCACGGCGCTGGCCGATACGTTTGGCGTGATCATCAGCGACGCAACGGGGCCCGTGGTGATCGACCCGCACCACGAGCACGGGCACCACCATGGCCCCGGTACACCCCGCGTGCGCGGCCATGCCCCGGGGCACGACCATGAGCATGGCCACGACCACGGGCACAGCCACTGATGCTGGTGCCCTCGTCCGGCCGCGAGGGCAGCGCATCGGGTTGATCCCCGTCACCCCATGGACGGGCGTGCTCGTGACGGGTGGCGGCGCGTTCGAACGCGTCACCGGGGGCTGCCAATCCGACGTACGGCGCGTGCGCCCGGGTTACCGGCTCCGGCGTGGCGTCTTGCCTGCTGCGCATGCGGTGCACCGCCCGTGCAGGGTGATGTCGTGCGCATCCACCTGAAATGCGATCCGGTCGGCGAGCCCGTGCAGGGCCCGTTCAAGATCGTCGTCCTCAATCGCCACGACCGCCCCGCAGTCGCGGCACACCGCATGGTGGTGATGGTCCCCATCCGGGTGTGCGGGTTCGTACCGGGCAACGGCTCCGCCCAGATCGACTTTGTGCACCAGATGGAGGTCGGTGAGGGTGTCGAGCGCGCGGTACACGCTTGCCATGCCGGGAGTGGCACCGGGCGCCGCCACCAGGGCGTCGCGAATCTCCTGGGCACTCAGGCAGCAGTCCTGCTCCGCCAAGAGATCCACCACTGCACGTCGCGCGCCTCCGGCACGCAGCCCGGCGTCGTCAATGGCCTGTTCGGCATGGCGCGCCCAAGCGGCACGTTCACGAGCGGTGGTCACGGGTGCATGATCGCAGGCCGGATCGGGGTGGCGTCGGGTTACCATGGGCGCAGTGAGTTCGCGAACCAAAAATGGCGCCGGCGCCATCCGCGTCGTTGGTGCCCGCGAGCACAACCTCAAGGACGTCAGCATTGAGATCCCCCGGGATCAGCTGACGGTCATCACCGGCCTTTCCGGCAGCGGCAAGTCGAGCCTTGCGTTCGACACCCTGTACGCCGAGGGGCAGCGGCGCTACGTGGAGAGCCTCTCCTCGTACGCCCGGCAATTCCTCGGGCAGATGGACAAGCCCGACGTTGATGACATCGAGGGTCTGTCCCCGGCCATCTCTATCGACCAGAAGACCACAAGCCGTAACCCGCGGTCCACCGTGGCGACGGTCACCGAGATCTACGACTACCTGCGAGTGCTCTACGCCCGCATCGGCATTCCACACTGCCCTGAGTGCGGCGTGAAGATCGCCGGCCAGAGCGTGGAGCAGATCGCCGATCGCGTGCTCACCCTCGATGAGGGCACACGGTTCATGGTGCTGGCCCCCGTGGTACGTGACCGCAAGGGCGAGCAGAAAGACGTGATCGACCACATCCGCGACGAGGGCTTTGCCCGTGTGTGCGTCGATGGCCAGGTCGTGGCTGTTGACGAGGTGCCGCCGCTCGAGAAGAACAAGCGTCATACGGTTGAGGTGGTGGTCGACCGGCTGGTGATGCGAGCCGATCTTCGGCGCCGCCTGACAGAGAGCCTCGATACCGCGGCACGCCTTGCCGATGGCCTTGTGCGCTTGCAGGAGGTCGACGGCGAGGAGCGCAGTTGGACCTACAGCGAGAAGCTCGCGTGCCCCGAGCACGGTGCATCGCTGCCCGAGCTCGCCCCGCGCATCTTCTCGTTCAACTCGCCGCAGGGCGCGTGCGACGAGTGCACAGGCCTCGGGTTTATGGCCGAGGTGGATCCGGAACTCGTCATTGACCCGGAGAAGTCGCTGGCCGGCGGGGCCATCCTGCCGTGGGCTGATCGCACCACCGACTTCTACGACCTGCTGCTCCGGTCGGCATGCGCGCATTGGGACATCCCGATGGACGTGCCCTGGAAGGACCTTCCCGACGAGGACCGCGACGTACTGCTGAATGGCCCGTCCGGAAAGCCGGAGCGCTTTGACCTGGGCAAGCGCAGCCGACGGGGGTACTCCAGTACCGCCCGGTTTGAGGGCGTCATTCCCCAGATGCGCCGCCGCTACAGCTCGAGCCAGTCCAACCTCATCCGCGACCGCATCGAGCAGTACATGTCGCCCATCGCGTGTGGGTCGTGCGGTGGCGCTCGGCTCAAGCCCACGAGCCTCGCCGTGACAATCGGCGGCACCTCCATCCACGCGCTCACCGAGTACTCCATTGAGGGCGCGCTTGCGTTTCTCCAGTCGGTGGAGCTGAGCGCCACCGAGGCCTTCATCGCAGAGCGGGCGGTCACCGAGATCTCGTCCCGCCTCAAGTTCCTTGTGGATGTGGGGGTGGGGTACCTCACCCTTGCGCGCGGTGCCGGCACGCTCTCTGGCGGCGAGGCACAGCGCATCCGCCTGGCCACGCAGATTGGCGCGGGGCTGGTGGGCGTGCTGTACATCCTCGATGAGCCATCAATCGGCCTGCACCAACGTGACAACCGCAAGCTCATCACCACGCTTGAGCGCCTGCGCGACATCGGCAACACGGTGCTGGTGGTGGAGCACGACGAGGAGATGATGCGCTCGTCGGATTTCCTCATCGACATGGGCCCCGGGGCGGGCGAGCACGGTGGTCGCGTGGTGGCGGCTGGCACGGCCGCCGACGTGGAGGCAGAGCCTGAGTCGGTGACCGGCGCGTACCTGTCAGGTGCCCGCGCAATTCCGTACCCGTCCACGCGTCGTGACCCGCAGGGGTGGCTCACGGTTGACGGGGCCCGCGAGAACAACCTCAAGAACATCGACGCCGCCATCCCGGTTGGCGTGCTCACCTGCGTGACGGGCGTCTCAGGGTCGGGCAAGAGCACCCTGGTGAACGAGATCATCCTCAAGGCGATGGCCGGGCGGCTCAACCGCAAGCCGCTGCGCCCAGGCCGTCATACGCGCATTGAGGGGCTTGAGCAGTTTGACAAGGTCATCGCCATCGACCAGTCGCCCATCGGCCGCACGCCCCGATCGAACCCGGCCACGTACACCGGCGTGTTTGATCACGTGCGGGAGCTCTTCTCAATGACCCCCGACTCGCGCGCCCGCGGATGGGCCCCGGGGCGGTTCTCGTTCAACGTGAAGGGTGGGCGGTGCGAAGCCTGCAAGGGCGACGGCACCATCACCATCGAGATGCACTTTTTGCCCGACGTGTACGTGCCGTGCGAGGTGTGCGGGGGCAAGCGCTACAACCGCGAGACCCTTGACGTGTACTACAAGGGCAAGACCATCCACGACGTGCTCGACATGAGCGTTGAGGAGGCCGTGGAGTTCTTCGCCCCCGTCGAGCGTCTGCGCCGTCGCCTGCAGACGCTGCACGACGTGGGGCTTGATTACATCCGCCTGGGGCAGCCGGCCACCACGCTGTCGGGTGGCGAGGCCCAGCGTGTGAAGCTGGCCACCGAACTGGCCAAGGTCGCCACGGGACGCACCATGTACGTGCTCGACGAACCCACCACGGGGCTGCACTTCGCCGACATCGAGAAGCTGCTGGAGGTGCTGCAGCGGCTTGTGGACTCAGGCAACACGGTGCTGGTGATTGAGCACAACCTCGATGTCATCCGCGCAGCCGACTGGATTGTGGATCTGGGGCCTGAAGGCGGGGACGCGGGCGGGCAGATCATCGCCGCTGGTACTCCCGAACAGGTGGCCGCGGTGGCGAAGTCGCACACCGGGGAGTTTCTCAAGGGCGTACTGGTACCCAAGGCCGCGCCGAAGCGGCGGAAGAAGGCAAAGGCGACGGCCTAGCTGGCGCTGGGGGCCTCTGTCGGCACGAGAATTAGTTTCCGGTGCCCGCCAGCTGGCCGAATGTGTGCAGCGCGTCGGTGAGGGCGGTCTTGGCCGACGCGAGCCCGGCGCGGTCGTTGCTATCGGCCGCCTGCGCCGCGGCGTCGGTGAAGTCCCGGTAGGCCTGCGACAGGGCCGGCGTGGCCTGATCGATGGCGTACTGCGTGTTGGTCGCTGCGCCGTCCTCTGCGACCACGTCGTGCACCTGCTGACTGGCCCGGTCGAATGCCTCGGCACGTGTGGTGATCGCCGTTGTGAGGGCCGCTGCGTCGGCGGTCCCCTGAAGATCGGCCCTGGTCTGCCGGATCGCCGTCGTCACCGCGGTGATGGCGCTGTCGAGCTGCGGGTTGCCGGTGGTGCCGGAAGTACGGGTGGCGGGAGCGGTGCTGGTGACGACGGTGTCAGTCTGGATGGTGACCACGCCATCGTCAGGCGACGTGGCGACCGGTGGCGTTGCCGTGGTGGTTGTGCCGACTCCTGATCCACCGCAGCCGGCAAGCACCGACGCGCCGAGCACGGAAGCGGCGATGAGGGCAAGTACACGTATGCGAGGTGAAGTCATGCAGGTGTTTCTATCATCGCCGTATGACAGACGATGAGATGGGACGCCTGATGGCGCTCTTGGCCGTGCCGAGCATCAGTGCGATGCCGCAGCACGCCGACGACATGAAGACCGCCGCGGCCATGGTGGCTGAGGAGGTTCGGCTCGCTGGCGGGATGGCCGAAGTGATCGTGACCTCGGGGCATCCGCTCGTGGTTGGTGAGGTGCCACCGAGCAATGGCGACCCTGATGCGCCCGTGGTGCTCATCTACGGGCACTACGACGTGCAGCCCCCCGGCAACCCGTCGCTGTGGAGCAGCCCGCCCTTTGAGCCCTCGATCAGGGGCGACAACCTGTACTGCCGCGGCGCGAGTGATGACAAGGGGAACCTCTTCATGCTGCTGGTAGCCCTTCAGCGTCTGCGCGCCGCGGGGCGGCTACGGGTGCGCGCGCGTGTGCTCGTGGATGGGGAGGAGGAGAGCGGGGGCCACTCTGCCGCCGACTGGGTGGCACAGGACCCCCGGCCGCCGCGTGCCGCACTGATCTTCGACTCACCCATGGTGGGGCCTGGGCGGCCGGCGGTGTGCACCGGGCTGCGGGGGCTCGCGTACTACCGGGTGCGCGTCCGTGGGGCTTCAGCAGACCTGCACTCGGGAATGCACGGGGGAGCGGCACTCAATGCGGCCCACGCGCTGATGACCGTGCTGTCGGCCGTCACTCCGGTGGATGGTCGCGTGCCCTCGAGGCTCTCAGAGGGCGTGCTGGCACCGACCCCCGCTGAGGTGGAGGCGTGGCGGACGCTTCCAGATGGTGCCGAGATCCTTGCTGAGGCGGGCGGTCGTCCCGCAGATTCTGAGGCGGCACACGAGTACCACCTGCGCACCACCATGCTGCCTGCCGTTGATGTGCACGGCATTCGCACGGGTAATCCCGACGTGGTGGCCACGGCGATTCCGGCGACAGCAGAGGCCACGCTGTCCATGCGTGTTCCGCCTGGGGCATCGGCGGATCATCTGGCGACCGTGCTCGAAGGGATGCTGCGTGCGGCGGCGCCTGCGGGGTGCGATCTGGAGATCGAGGGGCTTGGTGTGGCTGGGGCCAGCCGGATTGACCCCGACGACCCAGTGATCAGAGCGGCAATGGCGGGAATCGAGGCCGGGACGGGAATGCCGGTGACGCCCGTGGGGATCGGCGGCAGCATCCCCGTGGTGGCCGCAATGGCGGCCCGCGGGACGTCGGTGGTGCTCAGCGGGTTCGCGCTGCCTGACGACGGATATCACTCTCCCGATGAGCATCTGCGGGTGTCGCATCTGGGGCTCGGGGTGAAGGCCGCAGAGGGGATTCTCGACGCGCTGGCTGATCTTCGCTGATCTGCCAACGGGTGAGCATCGGCCCTCGTACACGGTGCAAACCGCGACCGGGCTCCGTGCGTTGGTAGCCTCGCCCGGCGATTGATTCGAAACAGGGAGATGGAATGGCGAAGCTGTGGGGTGGAGAGACCGATAAGGCGGTCGACAACTTCCCGATCTCGGGCGAGCCGGTGCCGGCCCCGGTAATTCACTGGCTGGGGCGCATCAAGGCGGGTTCCGCCCGTGCCAACGGCGAGCTGGGGCTGCTTCAGGCCGGCATTGCCACCGCGATTGCAGAGGCCGGAATGGCTGTGGCACGCGGCGAGTTTGACGACCAGTTTCCGGTGGACGTGTTCCAGACCGGTTCGGGGACGTCGACCAACATGAACACCAACGAGGTCATCGCCAATGTGGCGAGCCGCGAGATCGAGGGCGTGCACGCCAACGACCACGTGAACATGGGGCAGAGCTCCAACGACGTGTTCCCATCTGCGGTTCACCTCGCCGCCCTCGACGAGATCACGCACAAGCTGCTCCCGGCTCTTGCGGCGCTTGAGAAGTCATTCTCGGACAAGGCTGAGGAGTTCAAGGACCTCGTCAAGGCCGGACGCACGCACCTGATGGATGCCGTGCCCGTGACCCTCGGCCAGGAGTTTGGCGGGTATGCCGCACAGATCCGCCTTGGCCGTGCGCGAATCAGCGACACGCTGCCGCGCCTCGGGATGATTCCGCTCGGTGGCACCGCCACCGGCACGGGGCTCAATACCCACGAGAAGTTTGCCGAGATGGTGCGCGCGATCATGTCGTCGGAGACTGGCCTGCCTATCTCTGGTCCCGCAGACCCATTCGAGGCGCAGGCAAACCGGGATGGTCTGGTTGAGGCATCGGCTGCGCTCAAGATGCTTGCGGTCTCGCTCATCAAGATCGCCAACGACCTCGCCTGGATGGGATCGGGTCCGCGCTGCGGCCTTGGCGAGATCTTCCTGCCCGAGCTCCAGAAGGGCTCATCGATCATGCCCGGCAAGGTGAACCCGGTTATCCCTGAGGTCGTCATGCAGGTGGGCGCCCAGGTGATCGGCAACGACACCGCCATCACCATCGGCGGCACGCAGGGCAACTTCGAGTTGAACGTGCGCATTCCGTTGATGGCACGCAACCTGCTGCAGTCGATCTCGCTGCTCATCAACACGGTGACGGCATTCCGCGAGAAGTGCGTCGAGGGCATCACCCCGAACTTCGAGGGCCTTAACAAGCACGCGGAGGGCACGTTGGCCGCCGCCACCGCCCTCAACCCGTATATCGGGTACGACCTCGCCGCCGAGATCGTGAAGGACGCAACGAAGACCGGTCGCTCCCTGCGCGAGGTCGCGAGGGAGAAGGGCGTTGACGAGGAGACCCTCGAGAAGGCGCTCGACCTGAAGAAGATCGCCCAGGGCGGTCTGATCTAACGACGTCCGGTGGGGCAGTTCGGGAGCGATGGGGAGGGGCCGCTGGTCGGCGCCCCATCGCCCCCGATCGACCCGTGCACTTTTGTCACGGCGACTGACCCCCACCGGGGTCTGACCCCACTTCGGCTAGGTGCCTCGCACCTCTCGCGACCATTCCTCGCCTGCGGCGATTATTAATGCGTGCAGGTTGGCCTTCGGTGTGACGAAGGGGGGTGGGTCGGGCAGCAGGCCCACGAGGTCGGTGCTCACCAGTACCTGGCCGTCGCAATCGGTACCGGCTGCGATGCCAATGGTGGGGGCGTCCACGGCGGGGGAGATGCGCGTTGACACGGCGGGATCGACAGCCTCGATCACGATCGCGAAGCAGCCGGCCCGGTCGAGTGCCACCGCGTCGGCGAGAAGTTGATCCGACTCCGCCTGGGTGCGGCCCTGCTTTCGGTACCCGCCCTCCGCTGTTTGGGGGAGCAGGCCGACGTGTCCCATCACGGGGATGCCCGCCGCGATGATTGCCTCCACCTGCGGGATCAGGGCACCCTCGAGCTTGACCGACTGCGCCCCGGCTGCGATGAGGGCCCGGCTGCTCTCAACGGCCTGCTGGGGGGTGCCGTAGGTGTTGACGGGCAGATCACCCGTGATGTGTGTGTGGGTGGCGCCATTGGCGACTGCCCGCACGTGGTGCTCCATCATCCCCAACGACACGGCGCGCGTGGAGTCGTAACCCAGTTCGACCTCGCCCAGGCTGTCCCCCACCAGGATGATGTCGAGACCCACCCCGTCAAGCGCGAGGGCCATTGGGTAGTCGTACGCCGTCAGCACCGCGAGGCGCCGGAGGCCTTTAGCCGACCTCAGGTCGGCCGCAGAAAGGGGGGCTACTCGACCTCCCACATGATCGGGACCAGGTCCTCGACCATCTCGGTGACCTGGTTCTCGGAGTTCACATGCACCACTGTGGGCTCGTAGTGCTCACCCAATTCCGACTCATCAAACTCGGCGTACGTGAGGATGATGACCAGATCACCTGGGTGCGCCAGCCGTGCGGCGGCACCGTTGAGGCATATGTCGCCCCGCCCGTGCGGGCCATTGATGGCATAGGTCTCAAAACGCACACCGGTGTTGATGTTGAGCACCGACACCTTCTCGTACTGGCGGATGTCCGCCAGATCGAGCAGGTCGCGGTCCACGGTGATGCTCCCCACGTAGTTCAGGTTGGCATCGGTCACGGTCGCGCGGTGGATCTTGCTCTTCAGCATCATGCGTGCTCGGGGCACTGCGGTCCTCCGTGTGGTGGGAACGGGCAACTGCCGGTTGTCAATCAATCGCGCCGGACCGACGCGGGCTGCAACGCACAGGAGGGACGGACCCTCCAGACGTGAGATGGGAAGAAAGGTGTCGGGGTCGACCACCGCGGCGTACTCGGGATCGCATCGCGGCTCTGCGCGCATGGCGGCCATTGCGACCTCCTCAAGTCGCGCCCCATCGCACTCGCCTTCTTCGGCAAGTGATGCGGCGTCGGCCAGGGCGCGCGACAGCACGACGGCGGCGGCTCGGTCGTCCTCGTTCAGATAGGCATTGCGGCTGCTCATCGCCAGGCCATCGGCCTCGCGGATGATGGGCGCCACGATCATCTCGATGTCGTCCAGATGCAGGTCGCGCATCATGCGGCGGATCACGGCTACCTGCTGAGCGTCTTTCTGACCAAAGACCACCCGGTCGGGGCGCACGGCGGTGAGCAACTTGGCCACCACGGTCGCCACGCCGCCGAAGTGGTGGGGGCGGATGGCCCCCTCCAGCACCTCGGCCGGGCCGCCCACCTCAACCGTCATGGCGAAGCCATCCGGATAGATCTCATCAACGGGCGGCGCCCACACCAGATCTGCACCGGCCGATGCGGCCAGCTCGAGGTCCCGGTCCTCGTCGCGTGGGTACGCGGCAAGGTCCTCGTTGGGGCCGAACTGCGTGGGATTGACAAACAACGACACCACCACGGCGTCGCCTGCGTCGTGCCCAATCCGCATGAGCGACAGGTGGCCCTCGTGAAACGCACCCATCGTGGGCACCAGAGTGATGTGACGGCCCTCAGCCCGCAGTGCTGTGATGGCAGCCCGCAGGTCCGTAATCGTGCGGACCACTGGGGGTCGCGGGGCCTGTGGCGTGGTGTGAGGTGAGGTCGCAGTCATCGTCAGAATGGCGACTGGTTGACCATCGTGGGGAAGCGCGCAGGGCGACGCGCCCACCGGTTTTGGGTGGGCCACGCCGAACCGGACTCGCTCCAGTCCCCCACGGGGGTACCAGGCTTCTCGCCGTGCTCGGATGCGGCAATCTAGACCGCCGGGGACCCATGTAACAAGGGCGTGACGTGAACCCGTTGGGGCGTCCGGTGTCGCACGTAGCCTCATGCGGTGATGAGCGATGCCGCCGTCCGTGCGCAGGCCCTCGAGCGACTGGCGCAATCGCTGCGTTCCTGCATGCATTGCGCCCTTGCCGAGGGGCGTACAACCGTGGTTGTGGGGGCGGGCGATCCCGATGCCGACCTCATGTTCGTGGGCGAGGCCCCAGGCGCAAATGAAGACCGCACAGGCGTCCCGTTTGTGGGTCAGGCCGGCAAGTTGCTCGACACCCTTTTAGAAGGCATCGGCCTTACGCGCGATCAGGTGTTCATTGCCAATGTGCTCAAGTGCCGGCCTCCCGGCAACCGCGACCCGCTCCCCAGCGAGATCGAGGCCTGTCAGGGATTTCTGGCCGAACAGGTGTCGCTCATCCGTCCCCGGCTCGTGTGCACGTTGGGCAACTTCGCCACCAAGCTCATTTCGGGCAAGCCCGACGGCATCAGCACGGTTCACGGGCAGGTGCAGCAGGTGGAGTTCGGCGGGGTGGGTATCTCCCTGTTCCCGGTGTTCCATCCGGCTGCCGCGCTCTACACACGCACCATGCTCGGCACGCTTCAGGAAGACTTCGCGCGTATACCTTCACTTATTGGGCTGAAGGGGCGCTCCGGCACCGAGCAGGCTCCAGATCACACCGACGCCACCGCCGATGCACCCGCTACATCCCAGATGGATCTCTTTTGACCGCCGCGGCCGAGATCACCACCCACACTGCCGAGCAGACCGAGGCAATCGGTGCCGGTATAGCCTTTTTGCTTGTGGCGGGCGACATCGTGCTGCTGCGGGGTGACCTCGGCGCGGGTAAGACCACCCTCGTGCGCGGCGCGGCCCGTGCGCTCGGGGTGGAGGGTCCCATCACCAGCCCCACCTTCACCATCGCCAACGCGTACCTCGGGCGCATGCCAGTGGCCCACCTCGATGCCTGGCGCCTCAGCGACCCGGATGACGAAGAGATCGGGCTCGCCCTCGAGGCAATCGGCGAGAACGGCGTGGCGTTCATTGAGTGGCCCGACTCCATCGCGGCGGGTCTGCCAGAGCCCAGGGTCTCGGTTGATATCGAGCATGGGGGCGGGGATTCGCGGCTTCTTCGCATGACGGGTCGCGACCCGGGTACCGATCGATCGCTCGGGGAGCTCGTTGACAACCTTCGCGCTTGACACCGCAACGCCCACCCCGTCGCTCGCGCTGGTTGGAGACGACGGCGTCATCGCCGAGCTGTGGCTGGGCCGTGTGCCCGGGGGCGGCCGTCGCGTGCTCGAGGCGGCGCACCACCTTCTGGGCGCATGCGGCGTGGTACCCGCAGATCTTGAGCAGATCGTTGTTGGGGTCGGGCCCGGTGGCTTTACGGGCATTCGCATCGGCATCGCCACCGCACTGGGTCTGGGTCAGGCGCTTGGCATTCCGGTGCACGGGGCGTCGAGCCTCGAGGCACTCGCCCTCGGCGCCACTGTGGCCTGCAGGGAGGGGGAGTTGATCGCGGCCGTGATCGACGCCCGACGCCGGGAGGTGTTCGCGGGCGCCTATGCGGCCGATACTGATCGGGGCCTTCGGCAGGTCATCGCACCGGCCGCGTGGGATCCCGGCGATTTCGCCCATGCCCTCGCGCAGGCCGGTCCGGCAGTGATTGCGGGTGACGGCGCCGCACTTGTCCCTGCCCTTCCCACGACCCGGCTGGCTCCCGATGGCCCGGTGCAGCAAGTGCGTGCCGCCCTGCTGGTGGCACGGGTGGCCCAGGAGGGCCCGTTGCCGGTGCTGCCCCAATATCTGCGCCTGCCCGACGCGGAAGAAAAGCGCCTCGAGCGTCTTGCCGCAGAGGCGCGGGCATGACCCGCGCGCCGGTGGGAGCCACCAAGGTGCGGGTGCGACAGGCAAATGGCAACGACCTTGACGCCCTCGTGCGCCTCGAAGCCCACAGCAATCCGGTGCCGTGGAGCCGGCAAATGATCGCCACAGAATTGCACCGTTCGCAGGGCGCGCTGTTGGTGGCGACCGAGCGGGGTGAGGTGATCGGATACATCTGCTGCGCCGGGCAGGGCGACTCGTGGCATGTGCTGAACGTCGCTGTTGACACGGGGTGCAGAAACCGTGGCGTGGGCGCGCAGTTGGTCGACGCCGCAATCGCAGCGCTCCACGGAAACCCGTATCGGCGTTACACACTCGAGGTACGCGTGTCCAACGAGCCCGCCATCCGCTTGTATCGCAGTCGTGGGTTCACCGATTCCGGCGTGAGGCCGCGGTACTACTCGGACAATCAGGAGGATGCACTGATCATGTGGCGTGAGGAGGGGGAGACACCGGCATGACCGGCCTCGTGCTCGCCATCGAGACCTCGTGCGACGAGACGGCTGCCGCCGTAGTGGATGGTCGCCGCATTCTCTCCAGCATCGTGGCGTCGCAGGCCGAGCTGCACAGCGTGTACGGCGGTGTGGTGCCCGAAGTCGCCGCCCGCCACCACCTCACCACGGTCAACGCCGTTGTGGATGAGGCCCTACGCGAGGCGGGGGTCTCCCTCAACGACATCGCGCGCATTGCGGTCACCCGACGGCCTGGGCTCATCGGGGCTCTGCTCGTGGGCGTGGCCACGGCCAAGGCACTGGCGTACGCCACGGGCAAGGACCTGGTGATGGTCGATCACCTTCACGGTCATATCGCGGCGGTATGGCTTGAGCCGCTCTCGCTCGATGCCCCGTTTGTTGCACTCACGGCATCCGGTGGCCACACCCGCATCGACCTCGTGGAGGATTACACGGCTCCGCAGCTGCTGGGCCAGACGCTCGATGACGCCGCCGGTGAGGCCATCGACAAGGGGGCGCGACTGCTCGGCATCCCGTACCCCGGCGGCCCCGGCCTCGAGGCGCTCGCCCGCGACGGCGACCCGACGGCGTTCGACTTTCCCGTTGGCCTCCGGGGTCGCGGGCCAGGGCTCGACTTCTCGTATGCAGGGGTCAAAACCGCGCTGCTCTACGTGGTGCGCGACCTCGGTGAAGAGGGCACCACGGCCCGGCGGGCCGACCTCGCGGCGTCGTACCAGGAGGCCATCGTGCGCCCGCTCGCCGACCGTCTCATGCGTGCCGCCGAGATTCACGGTGTGCCAGCCGTCTCCATTGGCGGCGGCGTTGCGGCGAATGGCCGGCTCCGTCATCTGGTGGAGGAGGGCGCGGCGTCACGCGGTCTCACAGTGGCAATCCCCGATCGTTCACTGTGCACCGACAACGCCGCCATGATCGGTGCGGCGGCGGCGTTCAGCCCAGCCATTCCGTGGCCTCATTACGTTGGTGAAGATGCCATTGCCACCGCCCCTCCGGGAGGTATTGCCGCATGAGCCGCGCACCTCGACGCAGCCGCCATCTGGCGGGACGGCTGGGCATCACGCTGGCGGTGGCCGCTGCCGTCGTCACGCCCGCGGTGCTCGTGGCCCAAACCGGGGCGGGCTCGGGAAGTGATTCCGAGCGAGCGCTCCTCGCGGCAACGGCGTGGCACGACTGGGTTGACGGGCAGCGCGCACCGCAGGTAGTACCGCCAGGCGACACCGAGTCGGCGATCATCGTTCTTGATGGCGACTCCATCACCGATACCCCAGAGGCCGACCGCGCCGCCGCACTCACACGCATTCAGGCCGACCAGCTCGCCGTCGAGGCATCTGTGCAGGGCATGGGCGGCATCGTCACCCAGCGGTACCGCACACTCATCAACGGGATTGCGGTTCGGGTCCCTACCGCGCGCCTCGCGGGGCTCGGGGAGATTCCGGGTATCGCGGCGGTCGTGCCCGTGCAGTATCTGGCCCCAGCCGCCGCCGCCACATCGGATGCCGTCCCCACAGGCGACGGAGGGCAGGAGACACCACCCCTTGCCCCCGCTGGCAGTGCGCCCGCCCACGTTGCGCTCATCGATACCGGTGTGGATGCATCTCATCCATGGCTGGGTGGAGGCATCGGCGCCAATCGGCCCATCGTGGGTGGGTTCGACCTTGTGCAGGTCGACTCCGACCCATCGCCCGATCCGGCTGACCCCGCCGCCGAGGCCCACGGCACACAAATCGCCTCCATCATTCTGCGCTCGCCTGCGTTGGCGGGCCTTGCCCCCCAACAGGTGCCGCGCCTGCTCGCGTACCGCGTGACGGCACGGGAGAAGGTAGATGGGCACGTGCGCACCCTCGCCCGGTCCGATCGGGTACTTGCAGCGCTCGAGATGGCCGTCGACCCGAATCGCGACGGCATGGCGGATGATCATGCCGATGTCATTGCACTGGGGCTGGCCCGCGGCTTTGGTGGTGGGGGCATCGACCCGGTGGCCCGTGCACTGTCGGCTGCCAACCGCGCGGGTGCCGTGGTCGTGGCGCCTGCTGGCAACGACGGACCCACAGGCCTCTTCCCGGGTTCGGTGGGCGATCCCGCCTCAGCACCGGGTGTACTTACCGTTGGTGGTGTCGCGGGCGCAGGAGGGCCTCGCACCGCAGATCTCAGCGCATCGGTGGGCCCCGCGGGGGCGATGCTCGGAACGCTGCCGCTGATGGGCGCCGACCCCGGTTCGGCCGCGCTGACAGGGGCCACTCTTGTGCCCGCCAGCGGCGAATCCGGTGTGGGCACGGGGCTTGACACACGCGACTTCGCAGGGCCTGATGGCCGCAGCACCATCGCCGGTGCCGTTGCCATGGTCACGCGAAGCGGTGCCCCCATCCAGGAGGTCGCGCGCCGCGCCGCCGCCGCGGGTGCCGTCGCTCTGGTGGTGTGGGATGAATCCGGCACTGGCGCCTTTCCGGGTATCAGTGGCGGGTCGGCTGCGCCGATTCCCATCGTCGGTCTCGGTCCGAAGCAGGGCGCTGCGCTTATCGACCTGCTTCGTAAGAACCCCTCGATGACGGTGTCCATTTCACCCAATGCGGTGGCAGACGCAACCCCGGCTGTCGCATCGTTCTCGTCACGCGGGCCGGCGGCCTCGGGTCGGTTGGAGCCTGATCTGGTCGCTCCGGCGGTGGGTGTGGAGGCGGCGTTCCCGGGCACCGATTCCGGGGGCACTCCGCGTCAGGCGCCGCTCAGTGGTACGTCGGCCGCAGCAGCAATCGTGGCTGGCGAGGCTCTGCGGCTTCGTATTGATCACCCGGGTTGGACGCCGGCCGATGTACGCAGCGCACTTGTGCAGTCAACCGGTCAGGTGCCGGGGGCCGGCGCGGTCGATCAGGGCGCGGGGCAGGCACCCGACGCGGCATCGCTGCCATCTCGGGCGCTTCCCGGCGTGTCTATCGATCCGGCCATTATCAGCGGGCCGCGCTCGCGTAGTGACGACACCCAGATGGGCTTCACTGTGCACGACCTCACCGGCACTGGCGGCACCTATCGCGTTCTTCAGCAGGGCGATGACGGCGCGTACGCGACGATCGGCGGCGTGTTCGATCTGGCGCCCGGCGGGCGTCATCGTGGCACCGTCACGATTCCGCGCGGCCCCGAGAGCGGCGACGGGGTCTTCCGTGCCCGGATTCTCGTGGTACCCGATGGGGGTCAGGTCGCCGCCGGCTCGGCACTGGTGTGGTCGGCACCGGTGGTGCCGTCGCCAAAGGCCGCACTTGGCGTGCCCACGATCGATACGGGCGGGGCGGGTATCGGCCAGGTGACAGTGCGCGTCGGTATGCGCGATGTGCGCGCTGATGGCCTTGCGGCAGTCACGCTGCACGATGTCAGCCTGTCTCTGCGGCCAGTGGGCGGCGGCGATGCCATCCGGATGACCGGTGCCGAACCCACGGGTGACTGGCCGGCCTCCACCTATCGCCTCGCTCTCTCACAGCGCGATGCCCGGGGAATTGAGGTGCCCCCTGGTCGGTATCGCCTTGTGGTGTCTGCTGAGGGAACGGGCGGGGCACAGCTGCGCACCGTCTCCGCGCCATTCCGGGTTCGGTAATGACACCGCCGACGGTATGCGCTTGCGGCGGCAAGTGTTGAGGGGCTAGTTTGTAACGTCCTGATACAAGCGGTGAACGGAATCACGTGGCAGAACAACTCACACTCGGAGTCGCAGCACGGCTCTCCCGGTACCTGCAGGTACTTACGCAGGCGAAGCGGATGGGGAAGACCTCCATCTCGAGCCAGGCCATCTCCGAGTACACCAACGTGAATCCCACCCAGATCCGTCGTGACCTCTCGGGCTTCGGCAAGTTCGGCAAGCGGGGCGTTGGCTACGACATCGACACGCTCATCGCGCAGATCCGCAAGATCCTGCGCACGTCGGGTCAGCACAACATCGCGCTGTTCGGCTCGGGCAACCTGGGCCAGGCCATCGCTGGCTCGGGTGCCTTCGCCGACCACGGCTTTCGCATCTCGGCCATGTTTGACGTCGATCCCGACAAGGTGGGCCTGCGCATCGGCGACCTCACGGTGCGTCACTACAGCGAGTTGCCCATCGTCGTTGAGAATGAAGGTATTGAGGTGGGCGTGCTGGCCATCCCGGCCGCGGCCGCGCAGCAGGTGGCCGACGACCTGGTGTCATCGGGCGTGAAGATCATCTTCAACTACTCCGATGCACTGCTGTCAGTGCCGAGCGACGTGACCGTGCACACATCGAGCCCCGCCGTTGAGCTGCTGTACGCGCTGTACTTCTACCTGAGCTGAGGCAGGCGGCTCAGGCCGCTGGTGGTACGGCCACCGGAACGCCGTCGTCTCCCACATGCACCATGGTGAAGCGGCCGGTGGTGCACAGCTCGCGTGACCCATCAGCGGGGTTTTCGCGGTGCACCTCAACCGCCACCACCATGCTGGTGCGCCCCACCGACTCCACGCGGGCGATCAACTCAACGAAGTCCCCCGAGAAGATGGCGGTTCGGAACTCGATCTCGTCAACCTTGCGGGTGACGCATGTGCCGCGCGCTCGCCGCGTGGCCGCCTGGTAGGCCGCACGGTCCATCCACGCCATGAGAGTGCCCCCGAAGAGGGATCCCATGTGGTTGGTGTCGCCGGGAAAGACGATTTGGAGGGAGCGGGCCTCGGACATGTGGTCAGCCTATCTCGTGTTGTGTGTGTGCCGTCGCCATTTGCCGAGGCTGCGATGTGCCTGCGCAACGGGTCGCAAGCGGCGGATCGCAGAGGTCGTTACCCTCCGGGCATGACCCCGAAACAGGCGCGCACGGCACGATGGATCATGGTGGGTGTGATCGCCGCCGCCGCCCTGTCCGTCATTGGCCTCGGGCAGAGCATGTGGTGGGTAGCGTTCCTCGTCGTGCTGCTCATTATTTTGTCGTTCGTGTTTGGGCGCTTTGAGGCCGGGCAGGATGAGGACCCTTCCGGCCCGACCTAGCCGCACCGTGGCGGTCCGGATGCCGCCCGCCGACGGCAGAGACCGTCGTTTCTCGCACGGGCCCCACAGGCGCCGGATTCATCGGGTCGCACACTCGGGCCTCTGGCTCATGGGGTCGGACCGCCGGAACTCGCTGCTGGCGGTGGGGGGTGGGCCTCTGTGGGCATGGCGCTCTCCTGCGTGAGCGCGGGGGTAGCCACGGCATCGTGGACCCGCCCCTAAATGGTGGCACGGCCCATGGACGTCCACAGCGCCTGACCCCCCGGGCCAGAGGTGGGTGAAGAACGCATGAAAATCCCATCAGAATGGGCTTTCGAAAGTAGCGGAGGAGGGACTCGAACCCCCGACACGCGGATTATGATTCCGCTGCTCTAACCAGCTGAGCTACTCCGCCAGATACCGCTTCTACGGCGCCGCGGGACGGTAGCAAACAGTCCTCCCGCGAGGAGTCCACGTCGTTAGTCCAACGCGATGTAATCGCTCCCCGTGATGCGATACATGTGAAACCGGCCGTTCTTCAGATTGCCGTCGGGCGTGAATTGGATCGGGTGTCCTAAGAGGCTGGACGGCAGATTTGTGGTCGCAAGTGCTGCTGCCACACCTGCCCGCGTCGCTTGCCCATCCTTGCAACTGCGCAGCGCGGCGTCGGCGATCGACTTCATGGCGACATATGCGGGACCCCCAAACGGGGAGAAATCTCCAAAGATCTCCTGATACAGCCGTATGACCTCGCCTCCTGCCTTGGTCTTGCGCAGGTCGGGCGTGAACGAACTCACGTATGTGCCCGGCTGCGTGAACTCGCTGGGCATAAACACCGCGTCTCCGGCGATGATCTTGGGGTTGCGTCCGGTGGCGCGCATTTGGCGCACAAAGAGATCGGCGTCGATGGGGTTGACGAATGGGATCACCACGACCTGCGTGTCCCGTGGAATGCGGGAAATAACAGGTCGGTAATTCCGCCCTGCGACGGGCGCCACGAGTTGCGTAGTGGGAGAAATGCCTTGTGCGGCAAGTGAGCGCGTGATGCTCGCCGCCAGACCCTCGGAGTACGGCTCTGGGTTATGAACGATTACGACCTTGCCACCTCCCAGCGGTCCGGCGACAAAGGCCCCGATCGTTGACCCCTGAATCGAATCGTCGGGGACCACTCTGTGAAACCCCTTGAATTGACCGTTGGCCAGATCGGTGCGCGTGGCGCTTGGTGAGACCCAGGCGATACCCGCCTTGTCGAGGATCGGACCGATCGCCAGGGTCACCCCAGATGACTTCGGTCCAACCATGCCCACCACCACCTGGCTCGACGCAATCATCCGGGCTGCCTTCACTCCGTCGGCGGGACTGATGTTCACCGGGAGGGGAAGGATGGTGAATGCCGTCCCACGGTCATTGTTGAACTTGTCGAGCGCGACTCTCGCCCAGTTCATCGTGCTGCCGTCGTCGCCAGCCCGATCACCGTACGGCGCCATCACGGCGATGGTGCCCGTGCAGGTATCGGTCATGCCGGACCCGCTTGCCACAGCTGGTGCGGCGTTGTCTTCAGCGCCGCAGCCGGCGGCAAGGGGCAATACCGTCGCCAGCGCGAGGGCCGAAATGATTGATCGGATGCGGCTCACCAGAAGAACGCCGCGCCGAGGATGCACAGCGCGAGGACTGATCCACTCACGCTGATCAGTGCCAAACGGGCGCCGCGTGATTCGAACACGCCCGACAGACCACCGGCGAGAAACGCGACGGTGAGGAGCGCCGCGATGAACTCCAACCGGTGAGACCGCGTGAGGTTTTCGCGTGCCGATTCAACCTCAGCGTCGGCACGGGCGTTGGCGGCCTGCGCATCGACCACCTTACCGGGTGCGTTCCAATCGGGATTGCCAGAGACGAATGGGGTGCGGGGCCGAACTGCAGGCGGCTGGACATCCCACCATCCCACTGCCCGTCGGGTGGCGGTGCTCATCATCGCCAGAATGCTGGCTGCCTGCGTGGCGTTGCCCGCCTGCAGTGCGTTCTGGTACTCGATAAATAGCTGGCGGTCGCCGCTGATGCTGCGCTCGGCTTCGGACGCGAGCGTATTGGCGTCGTTCACCGCCTGGGTGGAGAGCGTAAAGGCCTCGACTGCGTGTCCGGAGAGCACCTGCGCCCTCCATGCCACGACACCGGCGGTGAGCGCCGCGACACCGAGCACGATTGCGAGCGTCAGGCCGAGGCCGCGGGGCAGATTTGCATGCGGCTGATCACCATGCCCGCTCGCGTGTCCCACGCTCACGATTGGCGCCCCCGTTCGCGCATTTTCGCGCGCAGCGCACTACGGCCCATACCGATCATTGGCCCCGCCACCCGGTGGACGCGCCCGAGCACATCGTCAAGTGCATCGGTGAACCAGTGGATGTCGTCGTCGCTGATGACGTAGGGGGGGAGCAGGCGGATGATTGCTCCGTGGCTCCCGGTGACCTGGGTCAGCACGTGATGCCGATCGAGCAGTGGAATGACCACCATCTGCGGGAACAGGCTTTCGTGGGCGGCCCGCATGGCCCGCCAGGCCACCTTGCGCGCAGGACTGCGGGGCGCCTGCAGTTCGATAGCCACCATGCACCCCATTCCACGGGCTTCCTTCAGCACGTCGTGGCGATCCCTCAGGGCGTTGATCTGGTCAACCAATCGCCTCCCCTGCACTGCACTCCGGTTCACCATGTCATCGGCATCAAGTACGTGCAGCGTGGCGAGGCCGGCTGCCATGGCCAGGTTGTTGCGGCCGAAGCTCGATGAGTGCACCCAGCAGCGCTCCATGCTGCTGAATACCGACTGGTAGATGGACCGGCGGCACACCATTGCCGCCACCGGCACATACCCACCCGACAGTGCCTTGCTGGTGCAGATGATGTCCGGCTCGAGCCCCCAATGCTCAAACGCGAACATGCGGCCGGTGCGACCCCACCCGGTGGCCACCTCGTCGCAGATCAGCAGGGTGCCGTGCCGCTGGCACAGATCCTGCACGCCCTGCAGGAAGCCGTCCTCGGGAATCTGGACGCTGTGGCCGGGAATGCACTCCATGATGACCGCAGCGGTTTCCTCGCGGGCCAGTACCCGCTCGAGGCCCATCAGGTCGCC
>Ga0208960_1000383_pt1 | contig 25018 bp, 25 predicted proteins | sample GreLakmeON33MSRF_FD_187703 | JGI IMG/M metagenome (GOLD analysis project Ga0208960, IMG submission 187703) | Freshwater lentic microbial communities from great Laurentian Lakes, MI, USA - Great Lakes metaG ON33MSRF (SPAdes) | ecosystem: Environmental > Aquatic > Freshwater > Lake | place: Great... | reverse complement strand
ACCAGTCGAGTGCAAGCGGCGCGAGTCCCGCACCAGGAATGATTATGTTGCGAGTGATTGGAGAACCAGAGAGTTGGATTTCCTTCATCCAAGTGCGAATGAGCGCCTTGCGAAGATGTATGCGGTGCGTGGCGGCGGGAGAATCGCGACGCGCCATTTCGGCAAGTTCCTCGCCGCTGGACAGGTCGAGAGATTGAATGAGCCGTTTGCCCGCGGGTGTGACCGCCATCTTTTCGCCTGCGAGCAACATCACCATTGCGGCAGTGCGACCAGCGCGAACAGTGAGTGGTTGATTCATTGGAGACAAGAGTACGCAGTGCAGAAACGATTGCGGATTCATTGTTGAAAGTTGTGCAATGGGAGTAGAATGCAGTGATGAAGATGCAATACAACTTGGAGCGAAGCGTGGGGCGAAGCGTGGGGGGAAGAGTGGAGCGACGAGTGGGGATCGCGATCTTTTTCACCTCAATGATTTGCGTGATTGGATCCGTTGGATTTGCGCAAAGTGAAACGCCACCCAAGCAGCCGGATTCATCTGCGCCAAAGCCTGATTCGCCCGCCAAACAAGCCGAACCAAAACCAGTTGTGCCTGCGCCAACCCCGGATGAAACGACGATGAAGCTTGAGAGCGATTCATTTGTAAATGAAACTGCGTTTCCAAAAGAGTTCACGGAAGATGGCGAAGGAAATTCTCCTGCATTGAAATGGAAAGATGCACCGAAGGAAACTGTCAGTTTCGCAATCATGATGGATGATCCAAATGCGCGTGGATTTGTGCACTGGACGATTTGGGGAATTCCTGCGACGCAGAACATGTTGCCTGCCAAAATGCCGCGCGATCTGGAATTGAAGGATCCCAAGGGCGCATGTCAAGGAGTGACATCATGGGGTGCGGAGCGTCCGGGATATTGGGGATCTGCGCCACCGAAAGGAAGTGGTGTTCATAAATACACATTCACTCTTTATGCGCTTGATGCGAATTTGACATTAGAACCTGGTGCGAATGCGAAGAAGTTCAAGAAGGCGATTGAAGGTCATGTGTTGGCGAAGACAAAACTTGTAGGTTTGTACGAACGCAAATAATTCCAAGAATGGAAAGGTGTGAATATGGAAGATTCTGTCAGTTATGGATTCGCAGTGATGGTTGGATTCGCATTGAGCGCCGCGTGCGGAATGCGAATTTTTGCGCCACTGGCAGTCGTTTCGATTGCGACGCACTTTGGTTGGGTTGATCCAGGAAGTGGATTCGCGTGGATAGGTTCGATGCCTGCGATGGTTTGTTTTGTATTTGCATGCGTGCTTGAAATTTTGGGAATGATGATTCCGTGGCTCGATCATGTACTTGATGTTGCGGGAGCGCCTGTGGCGGCGGTGGCCGGAACTGTGGTGATGGCATCGCAACTTGCAGGTGCGACTGGGATCGATACCAGCGCAGTGCCGCAGTGGGTGACGTGGGCACTCGCAGCGGTTGTTGGCGGCGGCGTCGCAACAGGAGTTCATGCAGCTGCTGGAACTTTGCGCGTGGGATCGACTGCGGTCAGCGGCGGATTATTGAATCCACTCTTTGCAATTTTCGAAACGCTTTCTAGTTTTGTTCTTGCGGGATTCGCAGTCTTATTGCCGATTGTCGCTGTGGTCGTATCGATCATCTTTGTTGTTTCGCTTGGAGCGATTGCAATTGCTGTGTTTCAATGGCGCAAGCGGCGTGGAGCGGTGAAAGCTGCTATTGCGACGGTGGGCTAGGAGAGATCGCAGAAAATCCGCGGGGTTCTCACGCAAAAGAAATTCGGGCATGTTTCCAGAGAGCGCCTTGGCGTGCTTCTATGTTCCCCGCGCAACCGACGGATGCGTCATCCGTTTGTCGCGCGCTCGGTGCCGCGTGCAGGTTGTAAATGTTGCACCGCAAGTGAGGAAAAATGGAAAAATACTGGAAGTCGAGTTATGGAATTATTTGTGGTTTGATTTCGATATCTGCATCGTGCTCTACATCTTTTGCTGCGATGACATTCGGCGGGTGGAATTTCAATGGGGCAGTGGGCACAAGTGCACCGTCGATAGGAAAAGGGACGGCGAGCACAATCGGAGGTGTGTCGGCGAATTTTTCCGCAGGCGATCCTGCGGATGATCAGGCGACAGTTCCTGCGGAAAATAAAGGTTGGAATCTCGCTAGCTTTGCATCACAAGGAACTGCAAGCGGCGAACGAGGCGCAGTCTTTCAATGTTCGACCGTGGGTTTCGAATCTGCAGTGGTGACTTGGCACGAGAGACATTCCAATTCGGCGAGTCGCTTCGTTCAGTTTCAGTATGCACTTGATGGTTCCACATTCACCAGCGAAGGCATCGCCAATGGCGGCATCTTCGAAGCAACTCTCGGCGGCGATGTGTGGCAGACTGAGCGACGAGTGGATCTTGGTTCGATTCAGGGGGTAGCGGGAAATGGAAAGTTCGCAGTTCGGATCGTCAGCATCTTCGCTCCAAATACGAGCGCATACGCACCGACGAGTTTGACGGCGAATTATTCGCCAAGCGGCACAGTTCGTTTTGATTTGGTGACTTTTGAAGGAGTGGCAGTGCCTGCGCCAGCGGCGCTCGCGCTTGGAATTGCTGGCGCTGCGGCGGTGGGAATGGGGAGTCGGCGAAGAGATTAAGGTGCAAGAACTCTCACGGATGCTCTACGATGGTGTGGGTGCGGGGGACATTGCGTCCCCCGTTCCACCCACGCCAGCTTTTTATTCTGCCAGAGGAGTAGAGAATGATTACGAGAGCATCCCAATCTGTATGGTCGCGGTTTTCAGGATTTAAGTTTTCCCTGCGGGGGCTTTCCTTGCGGAACATTTTGCTGCGGAGTTTTTCGCTGCTTGCGATCACTGCGACTGCACTCGCACAGAATCCACCAGCCAATCCTGTTCCAGCAGTTGGAACAAGCGGCAGAGTTTCTCTGGGCATCGGAACAGTCGAGGTGATTCCTGCGCTGAAGGTCACTCTTGCCACGCGCGGTGCGGAACAAGCCATCGAACTGGATCGAGTTCAACAATCGTTGGATGGTCAATTGACTGCTGCATTTGGAGCGACTGGGAAATTCGATGTCATCGCTCGCAGTGACTGGCCGCAGATTCTGCGCGAGCAAGATTTCACAACTGGCGGCAATGTGAATGGGATGGATCCGCAGGCTGCGAAAAGTTTTATGTTGAAGGGAATCCGTTGGATTGTCATTCCCCAAATCGCTGATTTCCAGGATTACATTGAGACTGGTGTCTTCGAGGGACTTGGCCAGAAGTTGACTCGGCGAATTGTGAAGTTGGCGCTTGTCACCAAGATTTATGACACGACAACTGGACGATTGGTTGAGAGCGTCAATTCGAAATACGACGATCAGAAAATTATCAATGATCCGACAAATTCAACTGTGCAAGGCGGTCGTTTCACTGATTCGATGATCTTGGATATCGCTAGATTGACAGGGGAGCAAGTTGCCAACGACATCGTTGATCGACTGATGCCAGCGAAAATTTTGGCGATCACAGATCGAGTTGCGACCATCAGCCGTGGCGCAGGTGCAGGTGTTTCGACTGGACAAGTCTGGCAAGTTTTCGCGCTTGGCCAAGCGTTGACTGATCCCGATACTGGTGAATCGCTGGGCGCGGAAGAAGTTCCAGTTGGATGGATGCAGATTCAAACAGCGGATGCACGCGTCTCGCGCGGCGGACTTTGCGGCGATGACTTCGGTGTCGCCACTGGATGCATCGTGAGGAAATCAACAAAGACTGCGTGTCCAACATCGGCATCACCTGGTGCAGTTCGGGACGTGAGCACGCCGTCGCAAGGGACGCCTGCGGCTGGTGCGGCGAGCGCGGGTGGTGCGGCGAACGGTATAGCGGGTGGCGCAGCAAGCGCGGGTGGTGCAGCGAACGGAACAGCGGGTGGTGCAGCATCTGCACAAGCAATTCCACAGCGTTACTCCGCGGCGATTTTTGTGAAGAATCGACCCGCTGATGTTTCTCCAGAGAAGGTGATGGTCTTGGAGGATTACATCGCAGCGCAAGTCGACAAGTTCTGTTTTACGACGGTGAGTCGTGAAGACACGCTCAACGCAGTCGCTCGATTTGCAACAGCAGGTGCAAATGTCGGGACGAATGTTGATCCGGCAAAGGATCTCGACCGAATCTTGTCTGACGAAACTTCTGCGCTGCGATTGGCTCAGCAAATGGGTGTGGATTACATTCTCATTGCGTCGATCACCGCATATATAAATGATCTTCAACAGACAGAAGCGTATGGCGCCACCACCGATATTCGTTCTGCGCAACTTGATGTGACATATCGCTTGCTTGGACGTGTTCAAGGACAGGTCATTACAAGCGATTCTGTCACTGCGACGGAAAAAGTTCGGCAGTCTCCAAACTTGAAACAGGAGCGCGATCTGATTGATGTCGTCATCCGTCGCTGCGCTCAAGAAATCGGTGAAAGTGTTGGCAAGCGCTGTTCTGAAGCGACGGTGACTGCTCCGAGCACACTGCCAGCCGAAGTTCCATTTCGAATTGTCTGCACGATGCAGGACATGACCATTCCCGGAGTTGTGACGGATGCGGCGACTGGACGATATGTGGTCAGTGGCGTCAATTGGAATTTGCTGCCGACAAATGCTGCAGTCGAAATTGATGGGCTTGTCGTTGGGAACGCACCTGAAATGCTGAATGTTTTTCCTGGGTTGCACAAAGTCAGCATCACTTGCGAAGGATTTCGCCCATGGAATCGCACGATCAATGTCCGCCCAGGGATGAGCTTGAGTGTTCCATTGCAACTGACCGACGAGGGACTGATTCGTTGGCGAAGTCAGTTGGCGTTCATGCAGAGTTTGACTGAGAGACAACAACTCGTCGATGCCGAAGTAGATCGCATTCGTGCGGCCGCGGAATACATTCGCAATTCACGCATGGTGCTGGATATTCAGGACTCGACAAAGATCAACACGAATCAAGCGCCGACGTATCTCATTCCAAATTGGTGGCCAAGCGGTTCGTTTGGGAATCAGCCTGGTGCCAACGGCATTCTTCCGCAGCAACCGCAAGTTCCCGTTCCTGCAGTTCCGTAAAAGGTGATGGGAATCAAATGCTCAAGTGTGATTTTTTCGGTCACGATCATTTCGATCGTGCTCTTGAGTGGTTGCAGCCACAATAGTCGGATCAAAGAAGTGACCGAAGCGTATAACGCTGGCGATTTTTCTAAGGCGGCGGTCGCGATGAAGCCAGTGTGGGAGAAGTATCACGAAGATGATGTTGATGCAGTGATCTTCGATCTTGAAGAAGGATCGGTCACTAGAGCCGCGGGGGAGTTTGTCACGAGCATCACAGCATTCAACGAAGCATGGGATCGTATGTCGCCGTATTACGACTCGGCGGCAGAGACGAAGGTCACCGAAGAAATCGCGTCTGCTTTTACCAATCAGGTGGTTCGAACATATCGGGGAACGACATATGACCGAATCATGTCGAGCACATATCAAGCGCTGAATTATCTTGACACGAATCAGGCGGAGAAGGCAGGCGTGGAATTCGTGCGTGCGCGCAATTGGCAAGTCGATGCAGTTGAACGCGAACGCAAGCGCATCGATGATGAAAACGAAGCGTGGAAGTCGCAGAATTCCAAGAGTTCTGCGGGATACAACCCGGACAAGACTTTGAAAAGTCCAACATTTCAAGCACAGATGAACGAACTCTATGGTCCGATGAGCAGATTTCAGGGATATGCGGATTATGAAGTTCCAGCGGCAACATGGATGCGTGGAGTTTTCTATTTCGCACGCGGAGAGCCGAGTGATTTCGAACAGGCGCGTCAATGCTTTGTTCGTGTTGCTGGAATGCTTGGTGAGAAGAATGGATTGCCTGCGCTTGCGGATGCGCAACTTGCAGAAAATGTGACGACCGGCAAGCCAGGTTCGCGATTGTGCTACGTCATTTTGGAAAGCGGATTGGCGCCGAGTCGCCGCGAAATTCGGCTAGATATTCCGATTTTTCTCGCCGATGTTCCATATGTCGGCGCAGCATTTCCAGCGCTGGTTTATCACGAGAATGCGGTCACTGGATTCACTGCGACCCATGGAAGCGATTCGTGTGAATCCAAATTGTTGACAGATATGGATGCAGTCGTCACACAAGATTTTCAGAACCGTCTTGGTGGAATCATCGTCGCAACGCTTGTTTCGAGCGCGACCAAAGCTGCGGCAACATATGGGATGAAGCAAGCGATGGGGGACTGGGGCGCTGTCGCAGGAGTCATTTATCAAGTCGCCATGAATAGCGCAGATTTGCGCACATGGACAACTCTGCCGAAAGCGTTCTATTACGGACGCCTTGTGCTTCCCGAGGCTTCGACAGACGGCACAATTGGAGAAGTCACAATCACCCTATCTGACGGCAGAAAAGTCGGCCCATTTAATCCCGGCGCTCAACCGATCTCCGTGGTCTACATTAAGTCAGTTGCGGCGGGCACTCCGCCTGCCGCTCGAATGATTGGAATACCTCAAAAATGAATTCACAACAAAAAACTTTTCTTGCTCGCAGTGGCCGCAGTTTGATGATGATCGCGGTTGCACTTGGCGCATTTGCATTGCTTGGAGGATGCAACTTGACGAATACGGTTCGCCCCAATCGCGCAGCCGATGGTGCGATCTCTGGCGTTTCTCAGAGCGCACCGAATTGGTGGCTTGATTCGAAAGCAAATGTTGTCGACGCACGCGAGAGCGTGGTCAACAGCGACACGAAGAAAGTGCAAGTTTCGATTTTTTCTTCCCAGACCCAGCAGCAGCGTTTCTCGTACAAGTTTGAGTGGTTCGATAAAGATGGAATGAAAGTTGGTGGGATGGATTCTTGGGAAAGCGTGATGATTTTGCCTCAACAGACGATCGTGGTCGGAGCAACCGCGCCGAGTCCCAAGGTGTCCGATTGGATCCTGCAGATTTCTGACACGAACTATCCTTGGTATTCGAGCGCGCCTTAAGCCCTATGATTCTTAGTACGTAAAATTACTTTGGAGATTGATTATGAAAAATGAAAAAAGTTTGACAGTTCGAAATTTCGCATTCGCCACAACATTGACTGCACTGTCGATGACAATTGGCTGCACGCCGACGCAATATGTTGATTCCAAAGGAACCAACCTTGTTGTCAGTATGAATAAAGTCAACATTCAGGATTTCGAGAAGGCAAGCGAAGCTCTCGTCGCAAGCATGGTCGAAAGTGGCGTGCTGTCGCAGGCGCCGAACCAGCCTGTGGCACTTTCCATTTCTCGAGTCACCAATGACACAAGCGATCAATTTGATACGGATCAGTTGATGAAGAAAATTCGCATTTCACTTTTGCAAACAGGCAAGGTTCAAGTGACACAAGCAGTCGGGCTTGGCGGCAAAGTGGAAGATCCAATGGCGAAAGAAACATATGAAGCAAAGCGCTTCTTGGCTGGAGAATCTCAGACACCAGTGGATCTGCCTTACTTCACAATCTCTGCCAAGATCTTAGAAAATTCAACTTCTGCAGGCAGTACCAAGCAAGTTTCGTACATCTTCCAAATGTCTTTGGCCAATACGGCATCTGGCCGATTAGTCTGGGAAGGCGAAAAGACAATCACCAAGCAGGGCGAGAAGAACGCAATCGGATTCTGACCATTCGACCGTTTGAAAATTATGGGTTGCTGGGTGGCGTTGCTGCAGGCTGAGTTTGTGCAGGTGGAGTTACTGCAGGCGGAGTTGCTGCAGCGCCACTTTGTTGCTGCTGCTTCTTGGCTTCATCGCTATCGATGAGATTGCCCACAACAGCGCCACCAATCGCACCGGCTCCAGCACCGATAGCCGCTCCTTCCCAACCACCAACGAGACCGCCCACGAGCGCGCCTCCGCCTGCGCCGACCAAGGCGCCAGACTCGGTTTTATTTGCGCAACCGCCAAGGACGAGCCCTGTAAGTGTGACGACGATTAGAAATTTCTTCATGATGTAAATCCTACAAGATCACGGCGCAGAAACAGTCACGACAGTCGTTCGGATTTCGAGCGGCGTTGCATTGGGCTGACTTCGTTTTCCTAAGAAAAATGAAAGGTTATCTTTTCCAGCCTTAAGCGAAGAAAATTTGAAGACTCGCGTTTCTGCGGTTCCAGTTCCAATCCCAAGCAACGTTTGTGTCGTCTCTGCGCTGGAAGTGAGAAAATTTGGAAGGGGATTCTGCACACGCCAAATCAGATCTTGGCCATAATCAGTCGTAAGAATCACGACAAGGCTTTGTCCAACTTTCAATTCGGTTGTCTTTGGGAATGGTCGAGCCTCATTCTTTGCTGCAGCATTATTGTCTGGCAAATCTTTTGAAAGCGGATCATTTGGAGTTGAAACTTTATTTATCTTTGCAGCAGTCGGTGTGGTCTCGCAGGCAATCAACAGCAGAGCGCCGATACAAGTCACAAATATTTTCCAAGTGAATTGAAGGCTGAACATTGCTGATGATTCTTGGGCGATTATGCTTTCAACGCGGCGAGTGCATCTGCCATCGTCGTATGAATCGAAACCAACTTTTGAATTCCCGAGATGTGAATTGTCTCCAGGATCTCAGGGCGTGGCACATACACCGCAATTCGACCACCATTTTCTACTGCGGAGCGATGCGTCATCACGAGGGCGCGCAATCCAGAACTGCCAAGAACTGTTGTTCTCGCGCAATCGAGAAGAACACGCGAATGTTTTTCTGCAGCATTTGTGAAAATAGATTGTGCTCTCTCGGCCGTTTGAGAATCGAGGTGGCCATCGATCGAAATGACGCAAATACCTTCGCGTTCACTCTCGCTGATTTTCAATGGTGATTCGTTCGTGGTCATGTTGGCTTTGCACGCTAGTCCACATTTGATTGAGGTGCAATCGATCGTGTTGACCTGACTGCAGCAAGATCAACAAAATCACAGAAGACTGCGAGCAGAATGAGATAGTTCGCTAATAAATGGGAAATAATACGCAAGAAATTTTCCCACGAAATCCATGGATGTTGTCCATCTGGTCCAAGAAGTGGTCGCCCTTCGACACTCGTCGCAATTAATGCCCACACGATTCCAACTGACATCATCAAAATTCCAAGCAGTCGAATCCAGCGCACTGGAATCATCTGGCGGTCATATTCATCTCGCGCAAGGGGAGAAATGACAGTCGAAGCACGGATGATGTATGGCAACTGTGCGACGACTGCTCCGATGCATGCAATTGGCAGTCCCCATCCAGTTGTCATGTGGACGGTCATCAATCCAAAGCATCCGATTGCCGCCAAATTGATTGGCACGAGAAGCACGACGACGAGTCCTGCACTGGAAGTTTGTGGCGACGCTTCTTTGACGATTCGCGCTCCGCGAAAAAGTCCTGCAAGCAGTGAATAGACAGGGATGAGTAATGATGCGCCGATGGTGAGTGCGTAATCCAACTCTGCCATTTGCGTATCGGACTTCAGCATGATGCTTGCCGGAAACATGGAGAGAAGAAATGGAGAAGAGAGATAGACCGCTGCGCCGCAGAGCATCACTCCACGCCACCGCAAGAGTCCAGTCCATGCCAATCCACCCAGTGCAGTGGTCACGATTGCCAGAGATGTCGCAATCAAAGGAAGGATGATTCGAATTTTGTGGCCCAAATCGCTGTAAAGAAAACCAGCGTTCCATTCGGCTGAATGTGCCAGCAGATTGATTGTTCCAGAAATGCACAGTGCACCTAAAGCCGTCCATAACGCGCTGCGTCTCCACGCGAGTAAATCTTGTTGAGCTTGATTGGTGATGCCTTTGCTCTTGAGGATCTCGCGTTCGTTGTTTGTCGCAACTCCGCGGTGAAAATTTGGGAAGAATGTTCTCAGCACAACAGCGAGAGTAGCGGAATCGAATTCATGTGAGGTTGATCGTCAGCGAGTCGAATTGAGCGGGTGCGCATCCACCGCAATTCGAAATCCAAATGGAGAGTTGCGTGTGCCCGCAGAAACTCCACTGCGAAAATCGCAGGCTGTTGCGGCGATCCCATCGCACCATGCGCCACCTCGCACGACACGTGCAATTGGGCCACTCGTTTGCGGATCAATCCACGCATCTTCGCACCACTCCCAGACATTGCCAAAGAGATCGTGAAATCCAAACTCGTTTGGCGATTTGGTCGCGACAGGGTGGGAGATATTGTTCGCCCACGGAGTCAACCACGCGCTGCGCTCGATTGTTGCGGGGTCGTTTGAAAGCACATTTGTTTTACTGCATGATGCTTGCAACCATTCGGATTCGCGGGGTAATCGATAGCCGTGACTGGTGGTGATTTCGGCACGTGCGCTGTTGATACACCCTTGCGAGTCTCGAACAATTCCATGCAACAAGTATCTGGGCGGTAATCCTTCAATTTGCGAAAGTGCGTTGCAGAACTCGGCGGCGTCATACCAAGAGATCGAGTCCGCTGGTCGATCGAGATTTGAATCGATCGCAGCGAAAGCAGTCGGATTTCGTTTCATAATTGCAGCGAACTGCCGCTGCGTGATTTCTGTTTTCGCCAAACGGAATGCGCTGCTTGATTCGACGGGCAGCATCTCGATGCCAATTGATTTTGCAGCAGCGCTTTCGCAAAATTTCTCGATGGAAGTCGGCGCGACAGGTTGAATAGGTGTACCAGCGATGGACGCATTGTCCATAATTGGAACTGCAGTCAACAGGACTGCAACTGGAGCTGAGCGACGCGCCCGCGCTTCATCATCAAATTTCACAGCGAAGTAAATACGGTCGCCTGCTTGAAGCGACAGTGGTTTTTGCAGTACATATCCACGGTCCAAGATGGACAAATAGCGGGGGATGTTGAGCAGTATTTTCTTTTCCCCTGTTTCTGAAATGACTTGAATCTCAACACTCCTTGCGCGCATGTCGGGGCGGACAATGATGGCGATCAGATCGAGCGGCTCACTCAACGCTTCTGTGGTGACTGAAACAATATTATTCACGCGTTGCGCTGGCGCACTTCGATCTGGAATGACTGCAAAATCTTTGACGATGCGGTCAGTTTCAAGCGCAGGGATCATTTGAAAAATTGCGCCTGCAGATTCTGGTCGCCCTCGACCGCTTGAGAGAACTTCTGTAACGAGCGTCGCCTTGGCCGGCAGTGCGAAAGCAAATCCTGTTGGAAGTTGAAACTCGCTGTCAACACCAATCGCACCTGCACTGCCGCTGATTTTATTCTGCCGATCGCCGAGCCCAAAGAATCCTGGGGCGGGATCCGACTCGTCAAGCGCAAGCGATTCTGGTCCATCACATATCAACAGGTTGTAACGAACGGCAAGCGTTGGTGAGTCCCGAGTGATTTTCCATCCTCGAATGTGAAGTGGTTTCTCATTTTCAACCGCAGACGCGAACGAGCGCAATGATTCTGGGTCTTCAGGATTTGGAATCCAATCTCGTGCGACATCAACTGAGAGAGATGGAGCAATCGCTGATGTCGCAGGCGTCATTTTCTCGGACGCATTTTTCATTGTCGGGAATCCCTGTGTCTTCCACAAAGTAAATGCAGCGATCTCATTAGCAGACAATCTGCAATCATCTCGAAAAATTCCACGCTCTCCAATGGGCAGCCACGGCGGCATCAATCCAGATTCAACAGTGGCGACCATGGTGGGTCCATGGCGTGCAAGGTCCCCATCGGTCAGGAGCGCAAATGGTCCAGGTCCTTGTCCAGCGTGACATCGAATGCAATTTGTTGCAACAATAGTTTTCACATTTTCGATTGGGTCTTGCAGATCGCTCTCGCTTGCGCGCAACGAATTTGCAAAGCAGCAAAGCAAAAAGAGCGCTGTCGAATTGATCAGGTTGCGATTCAACACGGGCAAATTACCGCCGTGTTGGACTTTTCAGGAACAACTTCCCCACCCAGCAAGTAGAACTGTCAGATCAGCAGCATCGACGATTCCGTCGCGATTGATATCGCCCATCCCGCCGCCACCACCCCATCTTGAAAGAACATTTGAAAGGTCAGCACCATCCACGATTCGGTTGAGATCCGTATCGGCTTCGCATGGTGTGCAGCAAAATGTGACGACTGCTTCGGTGGGAGTGTTATGCCCATTTCCTGGGCCAGTGTTTCCAGTAACGAGAACGCCACGGTATGTCGGACCGATCATGTACGGATAGACGCTGATGCCGCTCTCATTCACCGGAGAGAAGTATGCATATGTTCCGTTTGGATAATCGGGTGTGATGCAGAATCTGGCATTGCTCGAGTCTAACTTTCCAAGACCAGCTACATATTCGTGGTCTTCGATGTAGCAACCGATTGGAGAGGTCGTCGAAACTACAGGACCATACTGTGCCGGGGTCAATTGAGTTCCGTTTGGAAGCGATGTGCGCTGTGTGATGTTTCGAGTTCGATAGCTACTCGTTATTTTCACAACACCGCCAGTTCCATCTGAGTTTGCAAATCCAAAGGAACCGTAGACAGGAAAGCCATCAAAGGCATAAGCAAGAATCGGTGAGTGATGCGTCGGATCTCCGCCAAAAAGTTGAGGAGTTCGTTGATGATGGTGATATTCAGTACCTGCGGGATGTCCAAGCGCAGAATCAAAACCGTTGACTTCGAAGAACATTGCGTTCTGATGCCAGATATTCAGATTGTTGTACGAGCGCGCATCACCTGGATTGAAGAATGTGACACCGTTGACGTACACGCCGATGTGTCCACCTCCAACAGCCGTGGGTGTTGTTGCAGGCACAGGATTCCTCGGCAATCGAAAGGACCAGTTATGAGCGATTGGCGAACCAGGATTGTTTGGCCACGGTCCGATGGAATATGAAGGGATTCCGCTTGAAGCAACATAGACATAAGTTGCGCCATAACGAACCGATTGAACATTCGCAGCGAATCCTTGAAAGCCGGTTTGTCCAGTTGTATTAATTTTCCAGGGTAGTACCGTTGGAAAAATTGATTGTGCAGATGCAGTTGTTGTTGCTGCTGTGATTGCAATGAGTGTTGCGAGTGTGGTGATGGAATTCATTGATCAATCTCCTTGAAAGACATTTTGAAAGTCATTGGGTGATTGTTCTCGGTGGGGACAAGGGAATTGGATTAAGCCCCCCAGTTGCTGAGCAGGGCAGTCAGGTCCCAACCCGCAACGATTCCATCTTGATTGATATCCGCAATTGGATTGGCAGTTCCCCATGAAGAGAGGAGGTATGCCAAGTCCAGGCCTGTCACATGCCCATCGGCATTCATATCTCCAAGGACGTACGACGGAATTCCCGTTGCATTCACTGAAATATTCAAGACTGAAGTTCCCGTTCCTTCTGAAAAAGTTCCAGAGAGAAGAAGATTCGCTGTCGAGCCAGCTGGCAACACGGTGGGAACGGGAAGTGGTTGATTGACAAGCGCGGGAAGTGCAGGCAATGGTCCGACGGGATCAGTCGATGCTGCTGAAGAGATAAAAGTTGCCGTGGCACCATTGATGGTCAATGTTCCAGCGAATGCCAGAATGGCGGGCACCGGATCGCCACCGAATGGTTGTCCTCCCGCGCTCCCAGAAACCAGAATATTGACTGGGATCGGAATCGAAATTGTGTATGTGTTGGGAGCAGTTTCAACGAGTGCGCCAACTGCAGGTCCGCTCTGAACTGCCGTTGCGGCTTTCACCGAGCCAGTTGCAATTGGGATTGTGATTTCTCCAACCGATGGGAAAATTGCATTCGGTGCAACCGTGTGAAAACTGGAATAGGTGAAGATCATGTCAATGGTGACGGTGCCTGGAGTTTCATTGACAAGGTCCGTTGTGAAATTTGTGATTGTGCACATTCCGTTTGCGCCGATATCCAACTTGAATGTTCCAAGTGGATTCGAATCGATGGCATCACCGAGTCGAAGTATTGATGTGTATGGAATCGCCTGATTCCCCGAACCGCCGAAGAATCCAGGAATGGTTCGAGTGCCAGTTGGATTTGTCGTGACGTCATAGTCACCGATGAAAGTGCCCGCAAGCGGATACAAGAGCGAAAGAGTTTGCTGAGCAGTGCTTGCCGGAAGGAAGTGGAAGTCAAACGAATTTGCCACCGCGCAGGGAGTTATCAATGCAGCGATAGAGAGAGAGATGATCTTCATAGATGAAACAATATCCCAGATTTTAGATTTTCCAAGTCGAACTTGGTTTTTTGATGAGTCAAACGCGAAAATTTGAGCGGAAGATCACCCAAAGAGCACGAAATCCGTCGATCGGGCCGATTTTTTTCCCATCCTCAAAAGATCGAGGGGAATACGAGACCGGAACCTCCACAACCAAGACTCCAGTTCGAGCCAGCGCGGCAGCGATTTGAGGTTCGATGCCGAATCGATTTTCCTTCAGCATAGGCAGAATTTTTCGAAGCACTTCGACAGGAATAATTTTATAGCAACACTCCATATCTGTGACACGCAGACCTGTCGCAAGATTGCTGAGAGTTGTCAGGAGTCGATTGGCGCGCATGTGAAGCCAACCTTGCGCGCCAGGTTGCACAGATCCTTTGTGCCATCTGTTTCCAAATGCTGAGCAATTTGTTGCGTTCGATTCGAGAGTGTGAATTAGACGTACGAAATCGTTTGGGTCATATTCCAAGTCTGCATCTTGGATGATCATCGCATCGAGGTCATTCTTGGATGCACTCACAACATGAGCGAATCCCGTTTGGAGTGCCGCACCTTTTCCTCGATTGACTTGGTGATGCAACAACGTCATCGAATTTGGAAATTGCGCGGTGAGTTGTTCGGATGCGAGACGCGTTGCCGAATCAGATCCGTCATTGATGAGAACGATGCGCATGGCCCAAGCCACTGGCAGCGAAACTGCAAAAACTTTTCTGACGCAATCGCCAAGAGTCTCAGGCTCATTGAAAACAGGGATCACCACATAGAGAGTCGGCACACCAATATGTTTACACCACTGGGCTTATTGCGGAGGAATTTCTTCGACTGCATTGGCAGGAGCGTTGAACCAATTGCTTGGGAACGATTTCGTGTCTGTTCTTTCAAAGCTGATCGATTGTGGTGGACCAAGTGGACCGCCTCTAGGTGGACCACGTTCGCCGCCTGCACGTGGTCCATCGGGTCTTGGTCCACGATGGCCATTAGGTGGAGGTCCACGTTGGCCATCAGGTGGAGGACCACGTTCGCCATCAGGTGGAGGACCACGTTCGCCGCCTGCACGTGGTCCATCGGGTCTGGGTCCACGTTGGCCATCAGGTGGAGGACCATCATTGGAAGGGAAAAACATTTCAAGGCGGATGACCTCGTTGGTCTTTGGATCAATACACATTTCGATTCGTTCAGCTGGATTTCGTCTGACCTTCTCGTTGGATGTGTTTGCAAGAGCGGGTTCACTCGTTGGAAAACTTGCACGAATTTGCAGGAGGCCAGTTTGACCACACGCTTCTGCGTCATCAACTTTCACGATGTCATACGAATCGTCAAGATCTTCGAGCATTGCTGCCATCGAATCGACGAGCAATGATCCATCTGGAGTTTCAACCCAGCGAGGCCACGGAAGGTCGTGATCGGCAATGACCGCAGAGCCATCGGGTCGTTGTTCCCACGAAGTCTCTCCATCACGACCGCGAATCTCGGTACGCCCACGCTGATAATGAATCGTGATTCGCATGTGTTGAGAATCGCGCACATCAAGAGTGGCCAAGATTGGAGGCGGTTGTTCGCCATCACGACGCGCTTTCGGCATCAGAACCACTTGATATTGTCGGTCGACACTCTTGCTGGCGACTTTCGCAGCCGAGCGAACAACTGCCGATGCAGAACTTGTCGTTGGCATGACCAAGAGCGAAATTGCAAGCAGTGCAGCAATCGGGAGCGCCCACCACTGCCACTTTCGAATGGAATAATTTCGATTGTTCTGTGACTCGACGGCGCGAAGAACGCGATTGATTCGAGCATCCATCGATTCGGTTGTCTCGGTGAATTTGTGAGTCAGAAGCGCGTCCACGAAGCGATCTTCTGGAGCATCGTTCGAATTCGACTCGGATTGATTTGGATTGTTACTCATCATGCCAAGACTCCTTTGCGTTGTAGGCATTCACCTAGAAGTGCGCGCGCTCGCTGAATACGTTTCTTGACAGCTTCTTCTGTCAGGGCGAGATTGACTGCGATGGTTCGAAGTGGAAGTTCCGCGCGATAGACCATTTGAACCATCTGGGAATAATCGGTGGGCAATCTTTCGATGCAGTCGTCGAGTGTTCCCATTCGCGTTTGGAAAGCTTGCGCATGATCACCGTCAAATGCAACAGAGTGTTCCTCGATCTCTTGCAGCATCGTCGGGTCTGCGACAATCATTCGTCGTCGACCAGCGAAATCCATTGCGACTCTTGATCCAATACCTCGAAGCCATGCGCCAAATGATCGAGTGCGGTCGAAGTCAGCCAAGCGTCGCCACGCAACCATCATCGTTTCTTGAAAAACATCGTCGACCATACTTCGGTCGCGAACTACAGCACGAAGAAAAACGAGCAGATGATCTGCGTGGTCTCGAGCGAGGACCTCGAAGACTTCATGGGCGCTGGGTTCCCTTTGGTGTGGTGCCCGTTGGTTCGTCATATTATGTCTTGGGCGTTGGTGCTTTACGGGGACACGGGAGTTGGATCGTCCAATTCTCGGTCGGTCAATGGAGTGATAAAACGCTCAATAATTGGGGTCAAAACCATCGTCGAAGCGATGACTGTCGTTGCGACTGCGACTTGGGTTGCTGATGCCCAGCCGACGCTGAAAGACGCAGCCGAGATAACGAAACCGAATTCTCCAGCTTGCGACAGGATGATCCCGAGTCGCCAACTGATGCGATTGGTTGCTCCCATAAATCGGCTGAGCGCATACAAACAGAAGACTTTCAGGATCATCACGCATGGGACAAAGATGACAACATTCCAAAGTTGTCCAGTGAGGTGATGGCGGTCGATGCTTAATCCCACCGAGACGAAGAAGAGTGACATAAGCAGCGATTGATGTGGGCGAACGATTTGTTCGATTCGTTTGGCAGACGAAGAAGTTGAGAGCGAAACTCCAACGATGAACGCACCGATCGCCGTAGAAAGTCCAACTGAATTCGCGACCAAAGCCGCACCAAGGACGAAGAACCCAATGACAAACGAAAGCGAACTCGAATCGCCGCGACGTTCAAGGGATTCGATGACTCGTGGGGCGATGAATCGGCTGACTGCGATGATGAGCACAATCGCCCCAATAGTAAAAAAGATTGCATCGGCAGAGATGGAAATGGGCGCATCATGTGACTTCGTTGGATTGAGAATCGGAATGAGAGCTAGAAGAGGAACGACCGCAAGATCCTGCACGATTAAGATCGCGACAGCGGTTCGGCCCATTTTCGAATTCAATTCCCCACGGTTGCGCAGTGTTTGTAGTACGAGCGCAGTCGAGGACATTGCAAGCATAAAACCAGTGATCATTGCACCTGACCAATATTTTGAGGTTGGTAAAACAAGTGCTGACAAAACAATTCCGGTCAGCACGATTTGCAATATGCCAAACAGCAAAAGTTTTGGCCATGACTTTCCAATTTTGGCTGGGTGCAATTCGAGTCCGACAAGAAAAAGAAAAAAGATCACTGCGATGTCCGCAATGTTGTTGCTGATTCCAGAAGCTTCGATCAGATCGAAGCCGCTTGGTCCGATCAGAATCCCGCCTGCGAGAAGGCCAAGAATGCTTCCGAAGTGCATGCGATTTGAAATGATGAGGCACGGAATCACCAAGATCAACAGCAGGCAGATTTCGGTCAGTAGTTTTTGCATCTCTACGCAAGAAAGTACCTGTTCTTGTAAGAATCAGCCGCACGAGTGCGGTTAGTTCGGTACCGTGCATTGCCATGATGCGAATTCTTGTGACTGGTTTCGAGCCTTTCGGCGGAAGTTCTGTGAATCCCAGTGTGATGTTGGCAAGAGCGATATCACAAGAAGAGTGGCCGGGCGCGATTGTCAGTCATGCGATTCTTCCAGTGATTGGCGGCGAAGGTCCGCAAAGTTGTCGTGCTGCGCTGCGTAAAGCAATTGATTTCAATCACCCGAGCGTTGTTGTGTGCTTTGGAGAATCAGCCAAAGCAACTCATGTCTGCTTCGAGCGAGTCGCGGTCAATTTGCGTGATGACCGCATTGCTGACAATGCTGGCGTGCAGTGTCAGGATTTGCCAGTTGTGGCAGATGGTCCAGTCGCATATTTTTCATCGTTGCCAGTTCGTGCGATGCGTGACGCATGCGAAGGAGAAGGGATTCCTGCGCTGCTTTCGATGAGTGCGGGAACTTTTCTCTGCAACGAAATTATGTACACGCTTCTGCATGGAATAGAAGTCGGCGATTTTCAAAGCGTGACCTCTGGCGGGTTTATTCACATCCCACAACTTCCAGAGCAAGCGGCAGAACGAGGTGGTCCCTCGATGCAACTTCGCTACATTCTGGTCGGAGTGCGCGCGAGTTTTTTAACGCTTATTTCGCCGCTGGGGTGACGAATGTCGGCGTGACGACCCATCGAATAAAACCATCAGTGAGATCAATCACTCCACACGCAAGTGCAATTTTTCCTTCTTTGGCAAAGGATCGAATAATCGGACTTCGGTTGGTCAATTCTTCCATGCCGAGTTTTGCGTTGGCTGCAATGCAAGCGGCAAAGAGCGCTTCCTTGTCACAGCCTACGCAAGCCTTGGTTGCTGATTGAACTGCGGGACGAATTTTGCCAATCAGTTGTGGTAATGCTCCGCCGACCTCGGCTTCATTCATACATGCGGATACTGCTCCGCAATGATCATGCCCAAGGACAACAACTAAAGGCACTTTAAGATATTTGACTGCAAATTCGATCGATGCGATCGCGTCATCTGAAACGACATTGCCAGCAAGGCTGACAGTAAAAATATCGTTGCTTTTGGAACCCATCACTTCTGAGTATGGCACTCGGGAGTCAGAACAACCGACGATAGCGACATATGGTGATTGTCCAGTAAGCAATGATTGGCGGTATCCAGGATTCTTTTCGATGGTAGCGCGAATTTTTTGCGTCGAAGCCTCATCGCAAAGTTTAAAGTATTCAAATGCCGCGGCTGGTGAAGTCACCGCTTGCTCTCGTGTAGGCGGTGTGGTCTCAACTTTGTGTGCTGCGATTCCAAAGGCAGCATTCAAGATGACCAGTGTTGCGGCGATCAGGATCAAACGACTGTTGTAGACTTTGTTCATTGGAAAAGGATAAAGTGAAAATGGACGTGCTGTCAACCAGACAATCTCTCAGATCAGAAGAACCATCTTGGTTTGATATTCGCGCAATCGTGATGGATGTCGACGGGACGCTGACCGATGGTGGCATTTATCTTGACGATGTTGGAGAGGAGTTCAAACGCTATGACGCTCGAGATGGACTTGGGATTGCGATGTGGCATCGCTCGGGTGGGAAAACTGCAGTCATTACTGGGCGAAAGGGATTGGCTCTCACGCACCGTATGCGGGAACTTCACATCGAAAATGTTGAGCAGGGAGCAACCGACAAAGTCTCAGCTCTGAACAGAATCGTCGCGCGCCTTGGTGTGACAGTAGCGCAGTGCGCCTTCGTGGGTGATGACATTCCAGATCTTGCAGTGATGCGCGAGGTTGGAGTCGCCGTTGCGGTCGCAGATGCATCGAGCGAAATTCTTTCGGTTGCGAAGATCACAACGGTTGCAAAGGGCGGTCATGGCGCAATAAGAGAATTGGTCGAGATCATCCTGCGTGGGCAGGGGAAGTGGGACGCTCTTGTTGCGGCATACTCTGCAAATTCGCCCACTATCATCCATTGATGCAATCACTGACAACCCATTCAAATTTTCGGCGATCGATTTTGGTGCTTGCTTCACTGGTATTCATTGCAAGTCTCGGCGCATTCTCGGCGCAAGAGAAGACACGACCGATGATCGCCGTAATCCCAAAGGGAACGACGCACGAATTTTGGAAGACGGTGCATGCTGGTGCGCTGAAGGGGGCGTCGGAAAGTGGCGTCGATATTCTTTGGAAGGGACCTGCTCGCGAAGATGATCGCGATGATCAAATCAAAGTTGTCGAGAGTTCTGTTTCTCGCAAAGTGCAGGGAATCGTGATCGCACCGCTTGACGAACAAGCACTTGTGCCGAGTTTGAAAGAAGCGGCGACGGCAAAGATTCCTGTCGTAGTGTTCGATAGCGGAATCAAATGGGATGGCCGTTCTTCGTTTGTTGCGACGGATAATCGACGCGGGGGAATGTTGGCTGCCGAAGAATTGGGGCGAATCCTTGCAGGGAAAGGCAAGGTTGTGATGATGCGTTATGTGGAAGGTTCTGCCAGCACAACTCTGCGCGAGGATGGTTTCTTGAGCACCATGAAGGAAAAATTCCCGACTATTCAGATTGTGTCGAGCGATCAATATGGTGGCGCAACAGTGGATTCTGCATATCGAGTTGCAGAAAACTTGTTGAATAGATTCACAGATTTGGACGGACTCTATGCTCCCAACGAATCTACGACATACGCATGCATGAAAGCGTTGACGGATTTGAAGCGAGGAGACAAAGTGCATCTTGTGGGATTCGATGCGAGCGAAAAGTTGGTTGCTGGTTTGCGCGCAGGATCGATCGATGCGCTTGTCGTGCAGAATCCCTTTCGAATGGGCGAACTCGCCGTGACCACGATGGCGAAAGTCATTCGGGGTGAAAGTGTTCCCAAAGATGTCGACACCGGTTGCACTCTGGTGACTCGAACAAATATCGACGAGCCTGCCATCCGCACAGTCCTTGAGCCTCCAATCGCTCAATGGTTGAAAGAGTGATTTCAACTTTCACATGAGTTGCGACACAAATATTTCCTCGAACATATTCTCGAAATGAAATCTCCAATCTTTCGACTGACTGGCATCAGCAAGACCTTCAGTGGAGTGCATGCTTTGCGGAAAGTGGATCTTGATCTTGCTGCAGGGGAGATACATGCAATCCTTGGGGAAAATGGCGCAGGAAAAAGCACGCTGCTGCGGATTATGGCTGGAGCGGAAATCTTGGATGCTGGTTCGATGCAATTGAGCGGGAAGAACTATTTTCCAAAGTCGCCGCGTGCGGCACGAACTGCAGGAGTTTGTGTCGTCCATCAGGAACCCGCGATCGCAGAGCATCAGACTGTTGCAGACAACATCAATCTTGGTTGTGAGATTTCCTCGTTTGGAATTATTGATCGAGCAGGGCAGTTGCGCAAAGCGCGAGAGGCACTGAAAGCGATTGGTGCGGAAGCGATCATCGATCCCACCGCACTCGCAAGCACTTTGACATCAGGAACGCGGCAACTTGTCGAAATTGCTCGCGCATTTGTTACGCAACCATCGGTGTTGCTTCTTGACGAGCCGACCAGTTCTCTTGGAAGGGTCGAAGCAGATCAACTTTGGGATGCAGTTCGCACAATGGCCAAGTCTGGAGTCGCCATTGCGCTTGTCTCTCATCGACTTGATGAAGTACGTCGTGTTGCCAATCGTGCGACGATCTTGCGAGATGGCTCGGTCGTGGAAAGTGGCGGACTTTCGACGCTTGATGATGACGCGCTTGTGCGAGCGATGTCGGGAAGCGTGGTGAAAGAGTTGCAAGTCCGCAGTGCGCGTACGCATGAAAAGATTTGTTTTCAAGCTGGTTCCTTCGAGATTCGCAGGGGTGAAATTATTGGCATCGGTGGCCTCGTTGGTTCTGGTCGCAGTCGATGGCTTCGTGAATTGGCGTTGAAATCTGGTGCAGCAAGAGTGAGCGAAGATCGCCGCGGCGAGGGCTTTGCGCAATCGCTATCGATTGCTGAAAATCTGACGCTCCCATTTCTTAGCCGAATGGGTCGATGGGGCATTGTGCGTTCGAATGAGCAAGCGTGTGTTGTGAACAAGTGGCGCGAGACGCTTTCGATCAAATGCACAGGTCCGTGGCAGCGCATCGGCGATCTTTCTGGTGGCAATCAACAGAAGATTGCAATCGCTCGAGTTCTTGAGCAAGGAACTGCACTCATCTTGGTCGACGAACCAACACGCGGCATTGATGTTTCTGCGAAGGCTGCGATCCACGAGATTCTTCGTCAAGCTGCGGACGATGGACATTCCATTGTCGTGGTGTCGAGCGACACGCGCGAATTGCTTGCACTCTGCGATCGCATCGCGGTGATGTGGCGAGGATCACTTGGGGTTCCGAAGGCGACGAACGAGTGGACTGAACATTCGATCGTCGATGCTGCGCTTCGAGGTACAGGCGTGGAGTCCGCAGCATGAGTACGCCAAATTCTCTCAGCGGGTGGGCACGATGGAATTCAACTTTCAAGCGCTTGCTTGGACCAAGTGCTGCACTTTGTGCTGTAATTCTGTTCTTTTCCTTGGTCGCGCCAGAGTCGTTTTGTACGACACAAAATGCGCGAACGCTTTCCGCTCAGTCAGTTGTTGTCGTGCTCGGAGCGATTGGAATGACATTTGTCGTGGTGGGCGGTGGCATTGATCTATCAATCGGATCTGTGATCGCTCTCTCATCGGTCGCATCAGCGTTGATGGTTCGTGCTGGGTTCAGTTCGGGCACTGCGGCTTTACTTGGATGTTTCGTTGGGTTGATGGTCGGTTGCGTAAACGGATTCTTGGTTGCGTCTGCAAGATTGCCAGCGTTCATTGCAACTCTTGGAACGATGGGAATTGCGCGAGGTGTTGCGAAGTGGCTTGCGAATCAAAGCACGATCTATCCACCAGAAGATTGGACAAGTTCGTTGATGGCGAAGAATCCTGATCCTGCGTGGTTGCTTCTTGCTCCAGGAGTTTGGATCACCATCGTGATTGCTTTGGCATTTGGATTTGTACTCAGCCGAACTGTGTTTGGTGCGTGGGTGACTTCGATTGGTAGCAACGAATCTGCAGCTCGACTCTGCGGCGTGCCAGTCGTTCGCGTTCGATGGACGACCTATGCGCTGTGCGGACTTCTTGCGGGAGTTGCAGGCGTACTGCAATTCCACAGACTCAGCGGTGGTGATCCAACAACAGCAAATGGCAAAGAACTAGAAGTCATCGCAGCGGTTGTGATTGGTGGTGCAGCGCTTTCGGGTGGATTTGGAACGGTTGGCGGTTCAATCGTTGGTGCGATATTGATGGCGGCTCTTGCCAACGGATGCAATCTTGTCGATTGGAATTCGCTTGGAAGATGGGGAGTTTCGACAGAGATGGCGCAAACGCTTTCGAGTTGGTTTGGATCGAGCGGAATTCCGAACTACGTTCAAGAAATTTTAGTCGGCGTGGTCATCGTGATCGCCGCGCTCGCAGATCGGCGGCGTCATAGATAATGCAATCATGATTCCATCACTCATACTGGTCACAGCAATGATTCACACGATGAACACTCAATCAACGCCATCGTCCATTCCCATTCCTGCCGTCGCAACAATCGCCGGCGCGCCTCCGGCATTTGGCCCTCTTCCAAGTGCAAGGCAGATGCGATGGCATGCAATGGAATCGTGCATGTTCATTCATTTCGGGGTGAACACATTCACTGGAGCTGAGTGGGGCGGTGGAAAAGAAAACCCAACGCTCTTCAATCCAACAAAGCTGGATTGTCTGCAGTGGGCGGGCGCTGCGAAAGATGCTGGACTTCGTGGAATCATTATCACTGCCAAGCATCACGATGGATTTTGTCTTTGGCCATCGGCTGTCACCGAGCATTCGGTCAAGTCCAGCCCGTGGCGCGATGGCAAGGGCGATGTGCTTCGAGAACTTTCAGCTGCATGTCGTGCGGAGGGATTGGCTTTTGGAGTGTATTTATCGCCGTGGGATCGCAATAATCCAAAGTATGGATCGGGCGAGGCATACAACGAATATTTCGCATCGCAGTTGAAAGATGTGCTTTCAAATTATGGCGAAGTTTCTGAAGTCTGGTTTGATGGCGCATGTGGCGAAGGGCCAGATGGTCGTAAGCAGGTTTATGATTTTCCAAAGTTCATCGATGTTGTGCGGACCTGCCAGCCAGGTGCATGCATCTTCAGTGATGGTGGCCCAGATGTTCGATGGGTTGGAAATGAAAGCGGATTCGGCAGCGAAACGAATTGGAGCAGAATGAATGCGAAGGAATTTTTCCCAGGGATCACTGGAAGAAACGACGATCTCGAGCATGGTCAACGCGATGGCACCGATTGGTTGCCTGCCGAAGTAGATGTCAGTATTCGTCCTGGATGGTTTTGGCGTGCAGCGGAAGATGATCGCGTCAAGAGTCCACAGACGCTGGAGAAAATTTGGTTTGAAAGCGTGGGGCGCGGATGCAATCTGCTGTTGAATATTCCTGTGGATTCACGAGGATTGGTTGCGCCACAAGAACTGGCCTCGCTGAAGGAATGGGGCAATCTCCAGCGTGCAATGTTTGCTGTTGATTTCGCTCCCAAAGCGCAAGTTTCCGCAACTTCAACGCGCCTTGCGCCGAGCACGTCAGCGTTTGCGGCAGCAAATGTCACCGACGGAAATCCTGCCACGTACTGGGCGACGGAAGATGCGGTCACAAGCGGGACATTAGAGTTTCTCTTTCCAAATGCGATTTCGCCCCGCGTCATTCGCATTGAAGAAGCCATCCAACTTGGTCAGCGTGTTGATGCGTTTCATGTTGAGTTGCGTGGCAGCGATGGAGTTTGGCGCAAGACTGTGCAAGGAACGACTATTGGAGTTCGGCGCATTCTGAGATTGGAAGGCGAAGGCGTGAATGGTGTGCGTGTTGTTATCGATCAATCGCGCGCATGCCCGTGCATCAGCCGTGTGTCGATTTATTGATTGCAAGATTCAACTTGATGGTGTGCTGCGGTTGGAATCGAGCCACGAAATGCATAAGTGATCAGCCGTGAAAAGTCCTCTCGGGGCTCAGACAGTCCTCGGCGACCGACACGATCCGGTTTGCTATATTTTTTTACAAGCGCCGTCGGTCGCCTGCGGAACTCGCCCGAGAGAACTTTCCAACGGCTGGGCACGCAAACAGATGCGCGATGGATCTGAAAACGTTC
>Ga0208960_1000382_pt1 | contig 25037 bp, 19 predicted proteins | sample GreLakmeON33MSRF_FD_187703 | JGI IMG/M metagenome (GOLD analysis project Ga0208960, IMG submission 187703) | Freshwater lentic microbial communities from great Laurentian Lakes, MI, USA - Great Lakes metaG ON33MSRF (SPAdes) | ecosystem: Environmental > Aquatic > Freshwater > Lake | place: Great... | reverse complement strand
TACACCAACTGGGTATTCAACAACCTTCCCGACTCAACCAATCTATGCATGTGCTCAGTACAAAAAGCCCTTTCGATAATAGGAAGATGTGCAGCTTTATGAATATCGGTACCCAAGAAATCAACCATACCTTCATCAATCATAAAATGTGCAGCATGAGTAGATTGCGGACCGTAATGGCCGGCCAATGATTTGATGTTAATTTGAAAATACACACCATGTTCGCGCACCGCTCTTAGCGCATCTTCTCTGCCAAAATAAAAAGGATATCTTTCTGGATGAGCCAACACAGGTTTGTAGCCCAAATCACGTATTTTATGAATTAAAGGAAATGGATTTTCGGGTTCGTTTAAATATGAAAATTCAAACAAAATATATTCATTTTTTATGGGTAGCAAATCATTCTCTTGAACCAACTTCGCGAAATTTTCATCGAAATAATACTCAGCAGAAGGATGAATAATGGTATTTAAATTCTCACTCTCCAACCTCTTGTTCAAATCCTCTGCGCCTTGTAAAATGGTAGCCGATGAATTACGGTAAAAATCAGACATTACGTGAGGCGTGGTATGGAAGGTATGAAAACCAAACTCTTTCAATCCTTTAACCAAAACAACAGAATCATCTAATGTTTTAGCGCCATCATCGATACCAGCAATGAGGTGTGAATGCATGTCAACGCCTATCAATTTAGCATCGATAGGCGGTAAAATAATTTCTTTCTTTTTCTTTTTGAAGAAGCCAAACATCTAAACTATATTTTGAAAATATTTACTTTCAAACCAAGCAATAGTTTCTGCTAACCCTACATTAATACTAACTTGTGGTTGATAGCCCAATAGATTTTGTGTTTTAGAAATATCGGCTAATGAATCTTTAACATCACCCACACGTGGAGCCACAAAAGTAGGTTCCAACGAAGAATTCACCGATGTTTTCAGCATTTTGAATAAATCTAATATAGAAGTAGCTTCCCCATAACCAACATTAAACATTTCACCAAAAGCTTGTTCTTTTTGAGTGAATAAAGCTCTAATATTGGCTTGCACCACGTTATCTATATAAGTGAAATCTCTAGACTGATCACCTTCGCCATGAATGGTAGGTGATTGATTAGAGAGCAAAGCATTCATAAACATAGGGATAACTGCGGCGTACGGTCCGTTCGGACTCTGATTCGGACCGAAAACATTAAAATATCTCAAACCCATTACAGGGAATTTATATACGCGATAGAACACTTTGGCATACAACTCATCTACTTGTTTTGATACAGCGTAAGGTGATAAAGGATTTCCGATTTGCTCTTCGGTTCTTGGCATTACCGGACTATCTCCATACACAGAAGAAGAGCTGGCGAAAACCATTCTTTTTACATTAGCATCTTTGGCTGCAGTAAGCAAGTTTAAAAAAGCACTAACGTTAGCTTCGTTGGTGGCGATAGGATTGTTGATAGAGCGCGGTACAGAACCTAAAGCGGCTTGATAAATCACGTAATCAGCGCCTTGTACTACTTTTTCGCACACCATCATATCCACCAATGATTCTTCGTAGAAAACAACATTGGGAAGAGACAAGAACTCTTCAATATTTTCTAAATAACCATTAGATAAATTATCTACAATGCGAATCACTCCTGCATTGTGTTTCACTAAATATTTAACGATGTTCGAGCCAATAAAGCCTGCACCACCTGTAACTAAAAAAGTGCTTTTGCTGATATCTGTATTATGAAAATTCATTCTTATATATTTATCTTGATTCGTATTGTGTAGCGTAATATTTTTTATAATCCCCTGAAACAACGCCATCAACCCATTGTTGGTTGGCGAGATACCAATCAACTGTTTGTTCTAAGCCGCTTTCAAACTGAGCTTTTGGCTTCCAACTCAATTCATTATTTAATTTAGTAAAATCGATAGAATAACGCATGTCATGTCCCTGCCGGTCTTTCACGTAGGTTATTAGTTTTTCAGATGTACCCGGAGCTCTACTTAATTTGTTATTCATTATTTTACAAAGCGCCTTTACCAATGTGATATTCTGCCATTCGTTGTCGCCGCCAATATTGTACGTTTCTCCATTTTTTCCATCATGAAAAATCAAATCAATAGCCTCTACGTGATCTTGCACATACAGCCAATCGCGCACATTTTCACCTTTACCGTAAATAGGCAAAGGCTTATTATTTATAATATTTTGAATGCAAAGCGGAATTAATTTTTCTGGAAATTGGCATGGACCGTAATTGTTAGAACAGTTGCTCAATACCACAGGTAAATGAAAAGTTTCGTGGTAAGCGCGCACAAAATGATCAGACGAAGCCTTGCTGGCTGAATAAGGAGAGCGCGGATCATAAGAAGTAGTTTCTAGAAATTTTCCTGTTTCCCCCAAAGTGCCATACACCTCATCGGTAGAAATGTGATAAAACAAATGTTCTTTTTCATCTTTCCAATTGTTTTTAGCTACGTTAAGCATCGTTACAGTGCCAATAACATTGGTTTGCACAAACTCTAAAGGATTTAATATAGAGCGATCAACATGCGATTCTGCGGCGCAGTGAATAACATGAGTTATTTGATAAGTATCGAAAATTTCTTGAATGCCTTTTTCATCACAAATATCTGCTTTTACAAAGGCATAATTTGCTGCATCTTTTATATCATCTAAAGAACTTAAATTACCTGCGTAAGTGAGCTTATCAGCATTCACAATAAAATAATGAGGATAAGTATTCACAAAATGCCGAATTAAGTGACTGCCTATAAATCCAGCTCCACCTGTAATCAATATATTCTTTTGCATACTCATTTTATTTTTATTTTATATACTTTATATCGCGTTCCCAAGCAGAAGAGATCATATCGTCAAGAGAATACTGGGGAGTCCAATTTAATTTATTTTTAGCCAAAGTAGAATCAGAGTAAATTTGAGTTATATCCCCTTTTCTTCTTCCTGCAATTTGATAATTCACTTTGATACCATTCACCTTTTCGAAGGTATGAATAAGCTCAAAAACGCTATATCCCTCCTCAGAACCAAGATTGTAAAACTCTAATTTCTTGTCCATTTGTTTAGCAATCATTCTTTCTAAAGCACAAACATGTGCCGCAGCAATATCCATTACGTGAACATAATCTCTAATGCATGTGCCATCCTTTGTTTCGTAATCATCACCGTACACCGTAAGCTGTGCAATTTCGCCTTTGGCCACCTTTAAAATCAGCGGCATGATGTTATCCATGTTTTTAGGATTGTCGCCCAAAAGCAGTGTAGTATGAGCACCAATAGGATTGAAATAGCGCAATGAAATACATTCTAATTTCCCGACAGCAACAACATCTTCAATCATTTCTTCACACACCTTCTTCGTTTTTCCATAAGGAGAAAAAGGTTTTTGAACTGGGAAAGTTTCGTCAACGGGTACTTTTTGAACATCTCCATAAACAGTACAAGAGGAAGAAAAAATCAGCTTTGTACACTCTAACTTCTCCATCAAATAAAGTACATTAATCATTCCTCTTAAGTTATTATTATAATATTTAAGAGGATTTTCAACCGATTCTTTCACCGCTTTATGCGCAGCAAAATGCACCACAGCATCCACTTTGTATTTATCCGCTATAGAGAGTAATGCAGTCAAATCGGTAACATCTATAATTTCTAAGGGCACTCTAGATCCAGTAATGGTTTCAATTACATCAATAACAGATTTATCAGACGTAGATAAATTATCCACTATCACAACCTCGTAGCTACTTTTAATAAGTTCTACAACGGTGTGTGATCCAATATATCCAGTACCTCCAGTAACTAAAATCATAACCTAAAAACTAATGTAATCGGCAACCGATATTTTATTTCTGTAAATACCTTTAACATCAACCAAAACTCCTTTTTCGTTGAAATGTTTGCCAAAGAATTCGTCACCTAAACCAACATATTCACGGTGATTAACCGCTACAATAATAGCATCGTATTTCCCTGTAATTTCGGGAACCAAATCATAGCCATACTCTTCTAAAATTTCATGCGCATCTGCATGAGGATCATGCACCTCCAGATTTACTGCAAACGATTTCAATTCATTCACCACATCGGCTACTTTAGAGTTTCTAATATCTGTAACGTTCTCTTTAAAAGTAGTACCCATTATAAGCACGCGAGCCTTGGATAAATCTTTTCCGTTCACCACCATTTTTTTAACCGCCAAACGCGCCAAGTGAGCGCCCATAGCATCATTTATTGCTCGTCCTGATGTTATTATTTTAGCATGAATACCTAATTCTTCTGCTTTGTAAGTAAGGTAGTAAGGATCAACACCAATGCAGTGTCCGCCTACCAAACCAGGTGAAAATTTCAAGAAATTCCATTTTGTACCTGCAGCTTCTAAAACTTCATAAGTGTTGATATTCATTTTCGAGAAAATCAACGACAATTCATTCATTAACGCGATGTTTACGTCACGTTGTGTGTTTTCAATAATCTTAGCAGCTTCAGCTACTTTGATAGAAGATGCTTGATGAATACCTGCAGTAATAACCATGCCGTAAACCTTAGCTATTTCTGCTGCCGATTCCTTATCAGAACCAGATACTACTTTCACAATTTTAGCTAAAGTATGTTCTTTATCTCCCGGATTGATTCTTTCTGGAGAATACCCCACTTTGAAATCAACACCAAATTTCAATCCCGATTCCTGCTCCAATACTGGTACACAATCTTCTTCGGTACAGCCAGGATAAACAGTAGATTCAAACACTACATAATCTCCTTTTTTCAACACTTTACCTACCGTTTTTGAAGCAGAAAGCAAAGGTTTTAAATCGGGTAAATTGTGCTGATCAATAGGAGTTGGCACTGCTACGATGAAAAAATTAACATCCTTCAAATCATTTAAATCTGCCGAGAAATGAATGTCGCAACCTTCAAAATCTTTTGCTTCCAACTCATTACTAGGATCGATATTTTTCCTCATCAAATCAACTCTAGCTTGGTTGATATCGAAACCTACTACTTTTGCTTTACGTGCAAACTCCAAGGCAATTGGTAAGCCTACATAACCTAAACCAATCAATGCCATTTTCGCCTCTTTTTTGGCAATTTTTTCTGCAATCATAACCTACTTTTTATTCTGTTTTAATTCGTATATTCTTTCAATAATCTCTACTACTTTTAAGCCTTCTAAAGCATTGGTGGTTACATAATCACCGCGTTTAATGGTGTTCACAACGTTCTCGATAACATAATGATGGTTAGCGGCAGATCCTTTATAATCGCCGTAATCGTTTGGTGCATTTACTGGCGCCAATTCGGGCATCACATAATCTTGAATATTGCAATATTCTACTTTATCCATGTATTGTCCGCCTACCTTAATACTCCCTTTAGAACCAATAATAGTAATGCTACTTTCTAAATTTGAATTGTACACGGCAGTTGAATAGTTAATAGTGCCTACTCCGCCATTTACAAATTTGAAATTTACGATCCCTGTATCTTCAAAATCAGTTGATTCTTGGTGACAGAAATCTTCGAAACGAGCATTGATATCAGTAATATCACCAAACAACCAATACATAATATCTATGAAGTGAGAGAACTGAGTAAACAAAGTGCCACCATCCATATCTTTTGTTCCCTTCCACGCACTTTTCTTGTAGTATCTGTCGTCTCTGTTCCAATAGCAATTCAATTGCACCAAATAAATATCACCCAAACGATTATTGTGCACCACATCTTTTAACCATACTGAAGGAGGAGAATAACGATTTTGCATCACACAAAACACCTTTTTAGAATAGTTTAAAGCTTTCTCTATTACTTTCTCGCACTCACTCTTGGTTAGTCCCATTGGTTTTTCACACACCACATGTTTTCTATTGCTTAAAGCAGTAATGCTTTGTTCGGCATGCAAACCGTTGGGCGTACAAATATTTACTACATCAATCTCTTTCACAGACGAAAGCATTTCTTGTACATCTGTAAAATAAGGCTGAGTAAACTTAGGGTCGATGTTTAATTGTTCTTTATCGAGTACATCACAAAAAGCCACCAATTCGGCCTCTGGATTTCTTTCTATCATCTCCATGTGACGCTTGCCAATATGGCCGCATCCAACGACAGCAAATTTTACTTTATCAGCCATTCGATATTTTTTTTACAATATTGTTATTCAATTCATATTGATCTCCCGATAAAGAACAAGTTGCCTTACCATCCTTATCGAAATTTAATTTCTCTCCTTGTTCGCTCATCCAACCTATTTGACGGGCCGGATTGCCTACCAGCATTGCGTAAGGTTTAACTTCACGAATCACCACTGTACCTGCACCAACAAAAGCATATTCTCCTATATTTATTCCGCATACTATCGTTGCATTAGCGCCTATGGTAGCTCCTTTCTTTACCACTGTTTTTTTGTATTCGCTCTTTCTGTTTACTGCAGAGCGAGGATTCATTACATTGGTGAAAACCATTGATGGACCCAAGAAAACATCATCCTCACACACTACCCCAGTATACACCGAAACATTGTTTTGCACCTTTACATTATTGCCGAAAACAACATCAGGCGAAATCACCACGTTTTGTCCGAGATTACAATTCTCCCCCATCACCGTTTTTCCCATCACATGACTGAAATGCCATATTTTAGTGCCTTTTCCAATTGTGGCACCTTCGTCGACATAAGACGATTCGTGAACAAAATATTCCTTAGTTTCCAAAATTCAATTCCTTTTTAAAGAGTTCGTCTTGCGGCAAAGATTTAAAGTATTCTAAGGTTTTTTTCAAACCTTCAGAACGACTTACTTTAGGCTGCCAGCCTAGAATTTCTTTAGCTTTCGTAATGTCTGGCTGACGCTGTTTAGGGTCGTCAACCGGCAAATCTGTATAAATAACTTTGGATGCTGTACCCGTTAATTTTACCACTTCCTCGGCAAAATCGCGAATGGTGATTTCATCGGGGTTGCCAATATTAACAGGTTGCGCGTAATCACTTAATAACAAACGATAAATACCTTCAATTAAATCATCAACATAGCAAAATGAGCGTGTTTGAGAACCATCGCCAAAAACGGTGATGTCTTCGCCACGTAAGGCTTGACCTACAAATGCTGGTAGTGCTCTACCATCGTTCAATCGCATTTTCGGACCATAAGTATTAAAAATTCTTACGATTCTGGTTTCCAATCCGTGGAAAGTATGGTAGGCCATAGTCATGGCTTCTTGAAAACGTTTTGCTTCATCGTACACTCCTCGCGGACCAATTGGATTTACATTACCCCAATAGGTTTCGGGTTGTGGATGCACATCTGGATCACCATATACTTCAGAAGTAGAAGCAATCAACATTCTTGCATTTTTAGCCTTCGCTAATCCCAACAAATTGTGCGTACCTAACGAACCCACTTTTAAGGTTTGAATAGGAATTTTAAGGTAATCTATCGGACTAGCAGGTGAAGCAAAATGCAAAATATAGTGCAATTCACCTGGCACGAAAACAAACTTACTTACATCATGGTGGTAAAACTCAAAATCTTCAAGTTTAAAGAACTCCTCAATATTTCTAAGATTACCTGTAATCAAGTTATCCATGGCAATAACGTGATAGCCTTCCTTTAAAAAACGTGCACAAAGATGTGAACCTAAAAAGCCAGCTGCACCAGTAATTAAAACTCTTTTTTTCATTGCGCCGAAACTTACTTGTTGATTAACACTTGTTTTCTTCCTATACTGATGTAATCGAAACCCTTGGATTCAATACTTTCTAAATCGAATAAATTTCTTCCATCGAAAATCACTTTTCTCTTCATCAACTTAGCTATTTGCTCAAAATCGGGTGCTCTAAACACCGACCATTCTGTTGCTATCACCAAGGCATCGGCGCCAGAAACCGCTTCATATTGATTTTCGCAAAATTCAATTTCATTTTTGAAAACACCTTTCATGTTTTCCATTCCCTCTGGATCAAAAGCTTTTACACTAGCCCCTCTTTTCAACAATTCTTGAATAACATAAATGGCTGGAGCTTCACGAATATCATCGGTATTAGGCTTAAACGACAAGCCCCAAACACCAAAGGTTTTGCCCTTTAAATCACCTTTAAAATAAGCATCTATTTTAGGTACAATAATGGTTTTTTGTACCGCATTTACTTCTTCAACAGCAGTTAAAATCTTGAAATCGTAATTCACTTCTTCAGATGATTTTATCAATGCCTGCACATCTTTAGGAAAACAACTTCCGCCGTATCCAATACCCGGAAACAAAAATCTCTTGCCAATTCTGGTGTCAGAGCCCATTCCAATGCGAACTTGATCAACATCAGCACCCAACAATTCACACAAATTAGCCACCTCATTCATGAAAGAAATTTTAGCTGCCAAGAATGAATTTGCTGCATATTTTGTAAGTTCGGCAGAACGCTCATCCATGAAATAAACTGGGTTACCCTGGCGAACAAAAGGTTTATACAATTCATCCATTTGCTTGCGGGCACGAGCACTTGATGTGCCCACCACCACTCTGTCTGGTTTCATAAAATCATCTACCGCATATCCTTCTCTTAAAAATTCGGGGTTAGAAACCACATCGAATTCTACTTTAGCATTTTTAGCAATGGCTGCCGTTACCTTTTCGGCTGTACCTACTGGAACTGTACTTTTATCTACAATAATTTTGTACTCTTCCATGATATCGCCCAACTGATTAGCAACACCCAAAATGTACGACAAATCGGCCGAGCCATCTTCACCCGGAGGTGTTGGTAGCGCTAAGAAAATCATAGATGACTTCTTCACCGCATCTTTCAAATCGGTAGTAAATTTCAAACGACCTTGTTTGGTGTTTCTTTCAAACAAAACATCCAATTCTGGCTCATAAATAGGCACTATGCCCTCTTTCAATTTTTGTACTTTTTGCTCGTTTATATCTACACAAATCACATTGTTTCCGCTTTCCGCAAAACATGTTCCTGTAACCAAACCAACATAACCAGTACCAATAACGGCAATATTCATAATTTCTTAATTAAAAAACTCTTTAACAGATGCACAAATATAATTCAGTTGCTCTTCGCTTAATTCGGTATGCATAGGCAACGACAAAACCTGCTGAGCCAACAACTCAGTAACAGGTAACTTCACCTCATCCATCACTCCTTTAAATACATTTTGTTGATGCAAAGGCATAGGATAATAAACCATTGCAGGAATTCCTTTTTTCTCTAAAAAAGCCTTCAATTCATCTCTCTTTCCGTTCAACACTTTTAAAGTATATTGATGAAAAACATGAGTAGAATTCTTTGCTCTGCCCGGTGTTTCGAGAGCAGAAACAGCTTTCAAAGCATTGTCATAATAACTGGCAGCTTCATTTCTGCGAGCACTAAAATCATCTAAATGCTTTAATTTCTCATTCAATACCGCAGCTTGCAAAGAATCTAAGCGAGAGTTAATACCCACCACATCATGGTAGTAGCGAACTCTAGATCCATGGTTAGAAATTTGATTGCTCAAATCGGCCAAAGCTTTATCGTTGGTCATTAAAGCACCACCATCACCAAAACAACCTAAATTTTTAGAAGGAAAGAAACTTGTGGTACCAATAGAACCAATAGTTCCAGCTCTTTTTACACTGCCATCGCTAAAAGTATATTGAGCTCCAATGGCCTGAGCGGTATCTTCTACAACATATAAATTTTTCTTAGCGGCCAAAGCCAAAATCGCCTCCATATCAGAACACTGTCCGAACAAATGAACAGGCATGATCACCTTCGTTCTAGGGGTAATGGCTTTCTCTACCGCTTCTATATTGATGGTAAAATCATCGGCATGAACATCAACAAAAACAGGTTTTAAACCCAACAACACTATCACCTCGGCAGTAGCAATGAAGGTAAACGCCGAGGTAATTACCTCATCGCCAGGCTTTAAACCCAAGGCCATTAAGGCAATTTGCAAAGCATCTGTTCCGTTGGCACAAGGTATCACGTGATTTACACCGCAATAGGTGGCCAATTCAGTAGCAAAATTCTTTACAGCCGGACCACTTATAAACGATGTTTCGTCGAGTACTTTTTGCATGGCCGAATCTATCTGAGGCTTCAGTCTTTGATACTGTGTGGCCAAATCAACCATCTTAATATCTTTCACAGGATTTTCTGTCATAAAAAACATTTGCTGCGAAGATAATAATTTAAGCCTAACTTTAAACTCAATTTTCAGCCAATGAATAGAGTTTTTACAAGTTGTTTTCTACTCATTCTTTTTCATCTTTTTGCTAAAGGGGGAAATACCCTTCCTCAACATCTTTTTTGCATAACTTACAGCGGCAGTATTGGTAGCAAAGAAATAAGCGCTAAAACCAATTACATCAATAGAATTGGAGCGGCATATCAGTTTCAAAAAAAACACTACACGCTAGGCTTAGAATATCAGTTTATGTTTAGCGCATACACAGGTGTCGATTTATTTTCGGCTCTTAGAACGAGCGAAGGGTTGATTATTTCCGATAATGGCTCATTGATCGACATTCAAACTCTGTTTAGAGGAAACAGTGGCTACATTACTTGCGGCAAAATCATACCAATTTCTTCTGTTAATAGCTTTCAATTTAATGTTGGGTTCGGTATCCTAGAGCATCACTTATCCATCAAAACATTTGATGAATCGAGTGCTTATTTCACTAAAAACAACCTAAAGGGCTACGATCAACTTTCGCTAGGACCCGCCATTAAGCAACAATTTCGATTCAATCATTTTGGCCCCAAAAACAGAATCAATTGCTACCTTGAACTCTTTTGCGAAGAAGCTTTTTTACAAAACACCCGAAAATATAACTACTACAGCAATAGCACCGACACCAAAAATCATTTTAACTTTACCACCGGCATTCAATTTGGGTGGATGATTCCTTTTTTTAACAGCACCGAAGAAGACTTTTAACATGCAATTATTTTACAATTTCTCAATATCGCTCTACGGCCTAACTATTAAAATCGCTGCGCTTTTCAATGCTAAAGCGAACAAGTGGGTAAAAGGAAGAATTAATGTTTTGGCGACTTTACCGCACAACGAAAACCAAGAACAAAGCATCAACTGGTTTCATTGCGCATCTTTGGGTGAATTTGAGCAGGGCCGACCTTTGATTGAAAAAATAAAAAAGGAATTTCCGAGTGAAAAAATACTGCTTACCTTTTATTCTCCATCGGGCTATGAAATAAGAAAAAACTACGAGTTGGCCGATTGGGTAACTTATTTGCCCTTGGATTTGAAGAGTAAAATGCGCCCGTTTATCCATCAAATGAACCCCAAAAGAGTTTTCATCATTAAATATGAATTGTGGTTCAACATGCTTTCTTTATTGGCCGAAAAGAAAACGCCCACTTACCTTATTTCAGGAAAATTTAGAGCCGAACAAGTCTTCTTTAAACCTTTGGGAACATGGTTTCTAACCCGACTACAACAAGCTTTTACCCACTTTTTCGTGCAAGACGAAGCGTCTCAAAAAATACTGCACAATAACAATATCACCCAAACCAGCATTGCTGGCGACACTAGAATTGACAGGGTTCTTGCTTTGGCGAAAAACCCTCTAAAATTCAATCACTTAGAAAAGCTACTGCAAGACAAGATGGTGATTGTAGCAGGTAGCACGTGGCAAAAAGAAAACGACTTTTTATTTCAAATTAAAAATAAGCTACCCAACAACACGGTACTCATTATTGCTCCCCACGAAGTAAAAGACAAGAACATTGAAACACTTCAAAAACGCTTTCCCCATGCTGTTTTATGGAGTAATATAGAAGAAACGAATACTTGTCCGCAAGTCATCATCATCAACTGTATTGGCATTTTATCCTCGCTTTATCAATACGCCAACCTCGCTGTTATTGGTGGAGGATTCAATGCAGGTATTCACAATATTTTAGAACCTGCATGCTTTGGATTACCTGTTTTGTTTGGCCCTAAACACCAAAATTTCGACGAAGCCGCAGCCATGATAAAAGAAGGCACTGGCTTTTCTTTCAAAGAATACCAAGAATTTGAAAATCAATTACTCAACCTAATTGCTTCAAAAGAAAAGCAAGCTGCTATCCAATTAAAACAAGCGAATTATTTGCAGAAACAGTCGGGTGCTACAGAGTTGATTCTCTCTAAAATCACCTAAATATCTTTAAGGCGTGCTGCTCAAAAGTCCACTCTGGCGAATACAGCTTATCGGTGATGGTAATTTCCATTAAAAATAATTTAAAAAGTGAAGGTCGGCAAAGAACAACAAATCTATCCTGACAGCGAACATAAGAAGATATGATTTGCATCAAATTGGCAAGAGTACGATTGTAAATAAAAATGCGGCTGTTACAATTCTTATTCTAAATTTGAAGAATGTTTTTCATCATCTCTAAAATACTTAGTTTCCTTCTCTCTCCATTTACTTGGATTGCCATAGGCATCATTTTCGCGCTTTTCACCAAAATCCCAGAAAGAAAGAAAAAAGCACTCATTATTTCTTGTGCTATCTTTATGATATTCTCAAATGAATTTTTAGCCGAAGAGGTCATTAGAAGTTTAGAAGTGGAGAATGTTAAAATTGCCGAAAACGAGCAATACGATGTAGGTATTGTTTTGGGTGGTATGATTAGATACGATGCGCGAAATGACAGAATAATATTTAACAACAACATTGATAGATTGCTGCAACCTTTGGTATTACAGAAAAAAGGTAAAATCAAAAAACTTTTGATTTCAGGTGGTTCAGGCGATATAAATTTTCCAGAGATAAAAGAAGCGGCATTGTTACAAAAATTTGTGTGTGAATTGGGTTTCGATTCAAGCGATGTTTGGATAGAAACAAAATCAAGAAATACCCACGAAAATGGCTTGTTCTGCAAAGATGTTTTACAAAACAAATTGCCAGATTACAAGTCAAAAAAAATATTGCTTATTACTTCAGCAACACACATGCAGCGTTCTGTTGGCTGCTTCGAAAAAGAAGGTGTAAAAGTTTCGCCTTATGGAACATCTAAACTATCTGGACCGAGACACATCACCTATGAAAAAATATTGATTCCAAACATTTACGCCGTGCATGCCTGGGAAGTTTTCTTTCATGAAACTATAGGCTTGTGGACGTATAAAATGGCGGGGTATATTGATTGAGTGTAACACATTGTACTTTTCAAACCCCGCATAACTAATCAACTCTCATCCTTTTCAATTGGCAATGCCCCATAATAAGGCAAAACTATTTTTTTCTAAGTGTTGAACCACTAATCAACTCTCCTCCTTTTCAAGGAGGAGTCCCTGAAAGGGGAGGTGGTTATAGATAGGAAATTCTCAAGAAAGGAAATATTCAATTTAATAACCACCTCCCCGTCGGCTGACGGGACTCCTCCTTGAAAAGGAGGAGAGTTAGTAAGTGACCCATTCATTGAAATATGCTACTGGGATGATTATGCCTTAATATGGTGCATCGCCTTTCAAGGAGGAGTCCCGTCAGCCGACGGGGAGGTGGTTATTTTAATTGTAAATCTTTTAATTCGTTTATTTTTCTCACCAACTCTTCTTTCACCCTCTCCTCATCTTCAAACAATTCGTTATTATTAAAGCGAATTATTGTGATGCCCAAGTCCTGTAGATAGTTGTCTCTCACCTCATCGTTCGATTGATGAATTGCATCCTCATGAATTCCTCCATCCATTTCAATTACCAATTTAATTTCTGAGGAATAAAAATCAACGATGTAATTACCTATACTATGTTGTCTTCTAAATTTTACGCCAAGTTGTTTTGATTTGATGATATTCCATAACATGGCTTCGGCTGAAGTCATATTATTTCGCAACGAAACTCTTCTTTCTTTTAAATATGTTCTATTGAATAGTTTATCCATTGAATTTATATATAACCACCTCCCCTTCGGGACTCCTCCTTGAAAAGGAGGAGAGTTGATTAGTCATTAATGGTTTGAAAATATTAATCAGCTACTTCATCGCCGCTAAACCTTCTTCCAACATTTTAATTTTAGCTTCAGCATCGGCTTTTTTCTTGTGTTCGATCTCTAAAACTTCTTGTTTTGCATTTTGAACAAAGCGTTCGTTCGATAATTTTTTATCTACCGAGAGTAAGAAGCCTTTGTTGTATTCTAGTTCTTTCGTCATGCGCGTTAATTCTTCGGCAGCGTCAACTGCTATAGGAATAAACACCTCATCGCGCTGAACGATAAACGATTTAGCATCGCTCACTTTTGTAGTCACATATTCAACAGAAGTAAGATTCGCCAACTTTATTACTATAGCTTCAAAAGAAGCATAATTTTCTTTGTTGCTTGTATTGATTTTTACCTCTAATTTTTCTTTAGGAGAAAGATTGTTTTGGTTGCGCACATTACGTACACCTGAAATTAACTCTTTCGCTAAATCACCTTGTGTTAATAATGATTTATCAGCGATATTTCTAGTTGGCCATTTCAACAACATTACTGTTTCGCCATCTTTTCTATCGGCTAAATTTTGCCACAATTCTTCGGTGATAAAAGGCATGAAAGGATGAAGGATAATTAAAATCTCTTCGAAATACTGCAATGTTTTATCGTACACATTTCTAGAAATTGGTTGTCCGAATTCTGGCTTCACCATCTCTAAATACCAAGCACAAAACTCATCCCAAATCAAACGATAGGTTTCTAGTAAAGCATCGGAAATACGGTACTTTGAGAAAGCATCATTAATCTTTTCTAAGCTTTCGGCCATCTTATTTTCAAACCAAGTAAACACTGGTTCGAACTCTTTATTTTCAGCTTCGTTGATTTCCCAACCTTTGATGAGACGCAAAGCATTCCAAATTTTATTTCCAAAGTTTCTTCCTTGCTCACATTGTTTTTCATCGAACATTAAATCGCCACCTGCAGGAGAAGAAAATAAAACACCTACACGAACTCCATCAACAGAATACTTATCAAAAATCTCGAACAAATCTGGAGAGTTTCCTAAAGATTTCGACATCTTTCTACCTTGTTTATCGCGCACCATACCAGTAAAATAAACATCTTTGAAAGGAATTTCTTTTTCATACTCCAAGCCAGCCATGATCATTCTAGCCACCCAAAAGAAAATGATATCTTGTCCGGTTACCAATACATTCGTTGGATAATAATAAGAGATGTCTTTATTGCCAGGCTCAACGATTCCATTAAATACAGAAGTCGGCCACAACCAAGAAGAGAACCATGTATCAACAGTATCTTCATCTTGTTTTAAGTCCGAGCCGGACAGGCTATTATTTCCTGTTCTTTGCTTAGCCAACTCCAAAGCTTTCTCCACGGTATCAGCCACCACAAAATCATTCACCCCATTACCATAGTAGTAAGCCGGAATTTGCTGTCCCCAATACAATTGACGAGAGATACACCAATCATTGATATTTTCCATCCAATGCTTATAAGTATTCACAGCATTTTTAGGATGAAAAATCAATTTATCTTCCAACACAACATTCAAAGCTTTGTCGGCCATATCCTTCATTTTGCAGAACCATTGTAAAGACAATTTAGGCTCAACAACAGCACCCGAGCGCTCGGAAACGGACACCTTGTTTTTAATCTCTTCTACTTTCACTAGCTGACCTTCCTCCTCCATTTGCTTAGCAATAGCCTTGCGTGCATGAAAGCGATCTTGTCCAATGAAGAACTGACCTTTGTCGCTTATAGTTCCATCGGAATTTAAAATATCAATGATTTCTAAATTGTGTTTGATACCCAATTTGTAGTCATTTTCATCGTGAGCAGGCGTAACTTTCAAAGCACCTGTGCCAAATTCTTTATCTACATATTCATCGAAAATGATAGGAATAGAACGATTCACCAGAGGCACAATTGCTTTTTTCCCTTTTAGATGAGCGTATCTTTCGTCGCTTGGATTAACACAAATAGCAGTATCGCCTAAAATAGTTTCCGGACGAGTAGTAGCAATCGTAATAAATTCAGAAGTGCCTTCAATGGCATATTGCACATAGTACAATTTCGATTGAACTTCTTTGTAATTCACCTCTTCATCAGAAAGAGCAGTTTGGCGCATGGGATCCCAATTCACCATTCGAACGCCTCTATATATGTATCCTTTGTTGTATAAATCAACGAAAACTTTAATTACCGAATCGTAAAGGTTTTTGTCCATAGTGAAGGCAGTGCGGTCCCAATCGCATGATGCACCTAACCTTTTAAGCTGACTCAAAATGATACCACCGTATTTGTCGGTCCAATCCCAAGCATGTTTAAGAAACTCTTCTCTGCTCAAATCTTTTTTGTTGATACCTTGCGCAGCCAACATTTCAATCACCTTGTTTTCTGTAGCAATAGAAGCATGATCGGTACCAGGAACCCAGCAAGCATTTTTACCTTGCAAACGGGCGCGACGAATTAATATATCTTGAATGGTATTGTTTAAGGTATGTCCGAGATGCAATTGTCCGGTAACATTTGGCGGAGGCATCACAATAGTAAATGCTTCTCTATCATCGGGTGTAGATTTAAAGAAACCTTTATCTAACCAGTACTGATACCATTTGTTTTCAATTCCCGAAGGATCGTATTTTGTGTCTAAAGTAGCCATGTTGAAAAAAATTGAAGGGCAAAAATAGTGAAAGAGTTTTTAAGTTTTAAATTTAAAGTTTAAGAATTGAGTAGCATTTTTAACAAGTGTTTATTAGCTTGCATCAAATTTTAGAAATGAGACTTTTAGCTGTGCTTTCTTTTTTTCTTTTTTACGGAAGCCTTTCTGCACAAAAAAATGTGGAATTGGTGAAGAAAGACACTATTAAAGTGATTGTCGATACCAGCACCTCGCCTGTTCTTGCTTTTGAAAACACTGTGGTAAATTATGGTTCGGTTGCACAGGGCTCGAGTACCTATAGAACAGCGAAATTCACCAATAAAGGAAAAACACCATTAATTATAACGTATTGTGAGAGTCCGTGCAGCTGCTTAATCGCCTCTGCTTCTACCGAACCCGTTTCACCGGGTGGAACTGGAGAAATACAATTGAAATACAACACCGCTTTGGTGGGTACTTTTAATAAAACGGTAACTGTACATAGCAATGCCAAAAAGACTGTTGTATTGAGTGTAAAAGGAATTGTAAGAGTTGCTGCTACACCGAAGAAAACGACTAAGAAATAATGAATTTTAAATTCTCTATAGCAGGCTTTTTATTCGTTTTTAGTTTTTTTCTGCTGAGTTCATTTAGCGACGGCGAACCCAACTCCCCCGTTTTACAATTTGCATCATCAAAAATCTATTTCGGCATTATACCGAAAGGAAGCATTGGCTCTAAAAAAGTAATTTTTAGTAACCAGGGAACTGCTCCATTAATCATCATAAAATGCGAAGGCGAATGCTCTTGCACTGCAGTGCAATGGCCTAAATATGCTATACAGCCAGGAAAAACAGCAGAGCTCACCATTCAATACAACACCCATATAACAGGTCATTTTTCAAAAAGCATTTCTATCTATTCCAATCACCGCGACGGAATTTACACCCTTCATGTAAGCGGCACTGTGGTTGAATAGTAAAACATTAACAAGTCATTAACACCAATTTTCTTTTTCTGTGCCTATCTTGGTACAAGGTTTGGAAATCGAAACAACAAACCTTATAAAAATCAAAAAAATGAAAAAGTTAATTTTATCTCTTATTGTAATTTTAGGAGCAAGCTTCACGAATTTTGCTCAAACAACAGTACCAGCAGCTATTGTTGCTCCAGATCCAAATGCAGCCATCATCACTTTTGAGACGACTACTTTAGATTACGGCACCATCAAACAAAATTCAGATCCTTTTAGAACTATTAAATTCACCAACACAGGAAAATCTCCATTAATCATTGCGCAATGCGACGGTTCTTGCGGATGCACAGTTCCAACTTGTCCGAGCGAACCAATCATGCCAGGCGAAAAAGGTGAAATACAAGTGAGGTATGCTACCGATCGTTTAGGAGCATTCAACAAAACAGTAACAGTAAAATCAAATGCAGGTAACGGAACAATGGTAATCACTATTAAAGGTGTTGTTGAACCAGCTCCAGCAGGATTGCCAGAAAACAATGTTGGTCCAACTGCCAAATAAAAATCTTTCAGCTTCATTTTTCCAGTTTAAACTTACACTTACAAATATGAATCCCTCTCGTTAAAAAACGTGAGGGATTTTTATTTTTTTTATTAGTGAATCTCGAAAAAAATGTGAACTTTGAGAATTAGCGATCAATAAGACTTTAATATAATGGTAAAAATTTCAGAAAGAGGAAAAGAGATCACGCAATCACCAATTAGAAAGCTGGTTCCCTATGCGGAGGCCGCGCAAAGAAGAGGCGTTCATGTGCATTATTTAAATATCGGTCAGCCCGATATTCCCACTCCTGAAATAGCCTTGCAAGCCGTTAAAAAAGCCAATATTAAAGTTATAGAATACAGTCACTCTGCAGGAAACAAAAGCTTTCGCACCAAATTGGTGGAATACTACAGTAAGTTCAGCATCAATTTAGGAACTGAGGATATCATCATTACAACAGGTGGTTCTGAAGCGATATTGATTGGCTTTTTGGTTTGTTTGAATCCGGGTGACGAAGTATTGGTTCCCGAACCATTTTATGCCAACTACATTAGTTTTGCAAAGGCAGCAAGTGCAACTATTAAAACCATTCCTACAACAATAGAAGAAGGATTTGTCTTGCCACCTATCTCTACTTTTGAGAATTATATTACAGATAAGACCAAAGCGATTATGATTTGTAATCCGGGCAACCCAACAGGTAAAATCTATTCTATTCAAGAATTAGAGCAAATCAAAGAGATAGTAAAAAAACACAATTTGTTTTTGTTTGCCGATGAGGTGTATCGCGAATTTTGTTACGACCAAAAAACGCCTCTATCTGTAATGCAATTGGAAGGAATTGAAGAGAATGTAATTCTAATCGACTCTATTTCTAAGCGATACAGTATGTGCGGCTCTAGAATAGGAACCTTGATTTCTCGCAACAAATCGGTAATTGATACAGCATTGAAATTCGCTCAGGCGAGATTGAGTCCGCCCACTTACGGACAAATTGCAGGCGAAGCAGCCATTGATACTCCTCAATCTTATTTCGACGAAGTAAAAGCAGAATATATACAAAGAAGAGATTTGGTATCTGACGCTCTTTCGAAAATGAAAGGTGTTATATTTTCTAAACCGCAAGGTGCCTTTTACATCATGGCCAAATTACCCGTTGATAGCGCAGAAAATTTTTGCATTTGGCTTTTGAAAGAATTTCAGCACCAAGGTGAAACAGTAATGTTTGCGCCGGGCAATGGATTCTACTTAACCACAGGAATGGGCGAGCAAGAAATTAGAATTGCCTATGTGCTTAAATTAGAATCGCTGAAAAAGGCGATGGAATGCTTAAGAATCGCATTGGATCAATATCCCGGAAGAATTAAATAATAAATAAAGCCCTGGGGCCAGGGCTTTATTTCAAGGGATTATGAACTTACTATAAAGAGGGATAAAAGGAAGTATTCATCTATTTTCCATTTTCGTGCCAAAATCAATCAAAAGATGTTTTTGATATTTCTTTTGAATATTTTAAGTTTGAGTACCCATGATAAAAAGATTACTGCATATATTTTTATTGCTTTTTATTTCCCTTTCTGCATTTGCACAAACAGGAACGCTTAGAGGTATCGTTAAAGATACCAATGGTATTATCCTGCCTTACGCTACAGTATTGATTCAAAAAGATGGAACAGAAATCAATGGTACGCAAACCGATGTAAATGGGGTGTATATCTTTAAGGCATTGAATCCCGGACAATACGATGTTCTTGTTAGCTACGTTGGTTATGCCACCGAAAAAGTAGAAGCTGTTCAAATAGCCATAGAAAAAATCACTTTCCTCGATTTCAAATTGGTTAACAATACGGTGAGCAAAACCATTAACATTAGGAAGTACAAATTACCATTGATAGATCCCGACTTTAAATCGGGAAGCACCAAAACTTTTGAAGACATTATTAAATCGCCTTTGAGCTCTGTTGCTGCTGTGGCTTCTACAACAGCTGGAGTGTATACAAGCGATGACGGAAGCGGTGATTTAAACGTGCGCGGTGCCAGAAGTGATGGTACCTTATATTATGTAGATGGAGTGAAATTGGGCGACAACACCTCTTTACCCAAATTAAGTTTAGAGCAAGTTACTGTAATTACTGGCGGAATGCCCGCTAGGTATGGAGATGCCACAGGTGGTGTTGTTTCTGTTACTACTAGAAATGCGACAACCAAACACGAGCAAGGCATTAGCTTAGAAAGCTCACAGTTTCTAGATCATTTTGGCTACAACAACATGGAATTTTATTTCATGGGACCCTTGTATTACAAAAAAGAGAAATCGCGATTTTTAGGGTATTCACTAATCGGACAACTAAACTACACCAAAGACCCTCTACCTTCTTCAGTTGGCGCTTGGAAAGTGAAAGATGATGTGTTGACCAACTTACAACAAAATCCTTTGCAGGTTTCTCAAACAGGAATTGGAACTATAAGAAGTGCCGAATATTTAACTGCCGATTCATTGGAGTACATCAAAAGCCGACAAAATGCAGCTACCAGAGATTTAATGCTCAATGCGCGTTTGGAATATAGAGCCAATAAAAAGTTATCGTTTTATGCCGGTGGAAATTTAAGCTACGCCAATGGTCACGATTACATTTATCAATATTCATTACTAAACAGCGAAAATAATCCTTATTACAAATCGAATAACTGGAGAGTATATGGTAGAATGGTGCACAAAATTGGTGTGCAAAATGAAGATTTAAAAAGCGGTGATAAAACGCCTTTAATTAAAAATGCTTACTACACTTTACAAACAGATTACAACAGCAACAACTACTCTACCATGGATGATACGCATGGTAAAAACTTGTTTGATTATGGGTATATCGGTCAGTTTCAAACCACTCAAGAAAAAAATTATGTTTACGACTCCACAGGCGTAAATGGTGCAGGCTACTACATGCAAGGCTGGCAAGACAAAGAGTTTACTTTATTGAGCATTGGCAACAACGCTAGTGCCTCTCGTTATACACAGCAGTATTATGAAATTTACAACGGCTATGTAACAGGCAACTACGAAAACTACGATCAGGTGCAAAAAGGCGGAGCATTATTGAATGGTGACCGACCGCAACACGTATACGATATTTTGTACAGCACTGGCCGCCAATCTAATGGCTACGGCACTTCTCAAAGAAATCAGTTTAGATTGATAGGTTCTATTTTCGCCGATATTAAAAATCATGAGTTGAATGCTGGTTTTGAATACGAACAAAGATTAGAGCGTTCTTACTCAATTTCACCCATGAATTTATGGACCTTAGCCCGTCAGTTAGGCAATGCCAAAAACACCGAATTAGATAAATCAAATCCTATCGTTAACGGCGACACTGCCGATTACAATCGTTTGTATGTTCCAACCATCGATGTCGTAAGCGGAAAAACAATCAAAGGTTTTTTTGAAAATGTAAGAACCAGTCTCAATAAAAGCAATACAGATTTTGTAGACATCGACAATCTTAAACCAAGCGACTTAAGCCTAGATATGTTTAGCGCCGATGAGTTGATGCAAAACGGAAATGGCGCATTAGGTAGCAATTATGGCTACGATTATTTAGGAAATCCCTTTGATAAGAAAGCTGCTTTTGCCGATTTCTTCAATGCTACCGACGATAGAAATTCTATGCAGCGCAATGTGCCTGGCTTCAACCCTATTTATATGGCTGGCTATATTCAAGATAAATTCACTTTTAAAGACATGATTTTTAATGTTGGTTTGCGTTTGGATAGATACGATGCCAACCAAATGGTGCCGCGCGATTTGTATTCTTTGTATCCCATAAAAACTGCTGCCGATGCCAGAGCCGAAGGTATTGCCATTCCTTCTTCTGTTGGTGATGATTACAAAGTGTACATCGACGATATGGATGCCAGCAACAAAACAGCAGTTGGCTTTCGCGATGAAAACAACAAATGGTACAACAGTGTGGGTACAGCCGCTAGCGACCCAGCCATTATCGCCTCTTCTACCAAAAGTGGAAGCATTACGCCTTACCTTGTTAACCCTAAAGAAAACGTAAAATCATCAAACTTTAATGTTGACGGTTCTTTCAAAAAATATGAAGCGCAATATGTATTGATGCCACGTATTTCTTTTTCTTTCCCTATTTCTACTGAGGCAATATTCTTTGCACATTACGATGTATTATCTCAGCGACCAACCGCCGGCTTCTCGCGCAACAATCCACTCAACTATTTATTCATGGAAAATTCGGTGGGTGCTGTTTTAAATAATCCGGGATTGAAACCTCAAAGAACCACCGATTACGAATTGGGCTTTGCTCAAAAAATAAGTCGTTCATCGGCACTTACCATCTCTGCTTTTTACAGAGATATTAAAGACATGATTCAATTGATGCCTATTCAATATGCCTACCCAGTAAACTACCTCACCTTTGGTAATATCGATTTTGGAACAGTAAAAGGAATGTCGTTTACCTACGAACAACGTCGCGTAAACAATGTTAGAATGTTGGTGAATTACACCTTGCAATTTGCCGAAGGAACGGGAAGCAACGCTACCAGCAGCATCAACATTTTAAATTCTGGCTCTCCTAATTTACGTACGGTAATTCCTTTAGACTATGATCGCCGACACAACATTAACTTTGAAGTAGATTACCGTTACGGTAGAGGAAAAACGTATAAGGGTCCGGGTTGGGGCAGAAAAATTCTAGCCGATTTTGGTGTTAACTTCTTACTAAGAACTGGTTCTGGAACTCCTTATTCTCGCCAATCAAACATAACGCAAGATGCAGCTTTGACTAAGAGTCAGAGCCACACCTTAAGCGGCCAACCCAACGGTTCTCGCTTGCCTTGGAGCTACCGCATGGATGTGCGTATCGACAAAGATTTTATCTTCAAATTTGGTGACGAAAAAGAGAAACAAAAAATTACAATACTCAATGCCTATTTCACCGTGAACAATTTACTAAACACCAGAAACATCGTTAATGTTTACCGCTTAACGGGCAACGCATCTGATGACGGTTTCCTTACAGCATCGGTATCTCAACAAGAAATAGACGCCAAAGTAAATGCACAATCGTTCATCGATTTGTATTCAATAGTAATTAACAGTCCTTACAACTACAGCATACCTCGCACTTTGCGCTTGGGTGTTATTTACAATTTTTAAATATGGACTTACACAAAATAAAACATACACTTACTCTTTGCGCAACCATGTTGTCGTTTGCTCTTTTTGCGCGCGAAAACGTTGGCTTTGTTCCTCAAAACAACAGCAATACAGGCGGATATAAAGCTGCCGATTGTGACCCTGCCACTAGTGAAATTGATTTGAGTTTAAACAATGTGCGCGTTAGAATTTTAGGAGGTGGCGATATGTGGTGGGATTTAAATAAATCGCCCGAATACGAGATTCCTAAAGGTGGCGGCGTTAGTTCTCTTTTCTCTGGTGCCTTATGGATTGGGGGAAAAGACATCAACGGAAATTTAAAAGTAGCAGCCATGACCTATCGCCAAAATGGAAATGACTTTTGGCCTGGTCCGGTTAGTAATGCAACGGCAAGCACCGATAAATCGGCTTGTTTGCAATACGACAAACATTATAAAGTAAATAGAAAAGAAGTAGAAAATTATGTTGCCGATTTCAACTCAGGTTTAAATCCTGCCATTCCCGAATCGATGTTGAATTGGCCCGCTCATGGCAATACTGCCTACAATCAAGACTACTTTTTAGCGCCTTTTCATGATGCCGATGGCGACAATATTTACAATCCAGCAAAAGGTGATTACCCTAATTTCGATTTATCTGGAACACAAGGTAATTCTAACGACGTGTTGTATGGCGATGAATCTATTTGGTGGGTGATTAACGATGTAGGTAATATTCATACCGAAACCAAGGGTCAGCCTATCGGACTGCAAATTAAAGCGCAAGCTTTTGCTTTTAGCACCGATGACGAAGTAAACAACATGACTTTCTACAATTATGTGATTGAGAATAAATCGAGTTTCGCGATGAACGAGACTTATTTCGGACAATGGGTTGACCCCGATTTAGGAGGGCCTAGAGATGATTATATAGGTTGTGATGTTGCACGTGGTTTGGGTTATTGCTACAATGCCGATGACAATGATGCAGCAGATATGGGAAGCAATGGCTATGGCCAATCGCCCCCTGCTGTAGGGGTAGACTTTTTTCAAGGTCCGAAAGCCGATGCCAACGACGGTATCGACAATGACCGCGATGGCACCACCGACGAAGTGGGTGAGCAAATCATCATGTCGAATTTCATGTACTACCGCAATGACATGACCGATATGGGAAATCCTACCAATGCTACCCATTATTACAGTTACCTTAAAAATGTGTGGAAAGATGGTTCTCATTTGCAATATGAAGGCAACGGTTGGCCATCGGGCGGTGGAACGAATGGCAACAGCAGCAACTTTGCTTTTCCCGATAATACCGACCCTACTTATGGTGGCGCTTGGTCGCAAAAAGGAGAAGGTGATATACCTAGTGATTTGCGATTTATTATTTCTGCCGGACCATTCACTTTGCAATCGGGACAAGTAAATACAGTTACTGTAGGCGCTGTTTGGGCGCGTGCTGCACAAGGTTCTTCTGCTTGGGCATCGGTGCAAGCATTGCAACTGGCCGATGATAAAGCTCAAGCTCTTTTCGATAATAATTTTAAAGTATTGAATGGCCCCGATGCTCCCGATTTAACCATCAAAGAGCTTAACAACAAACTCATTATCACCCTTGAAAACAAAAATTCATCAAACAATTATTTAGAGAAATACAAAGAGAAAGACCCTTTGATTGACCCCACAGGATTGAATGGCTACGACACTTTATACCGTTTTCAAGGCTATCAAATTTTCCAATTGAAAGATGCTACCGTTTCTGCTTCTGA
>Ga0208960_1000381_pt1 | contig 25039 bp, 14 predicted proteins | sample GreLakmeON33MSRF_FD_187703 | JGI IMG/M metagenome (GOLD analysis project Ga0208960, IMG submission 187703) | Freshwater lentic microbial communities from great Laurentian Lakes, MI, USA - Great Lakes metaG ON33MSRF (SPAdes) | ecosystem: Environmental > Aquatic > Freshwater > Lake | place: Great... | reverse complement strand
AAGATATTTTTAAAAATAGCTCGGGAGAAATTGAAAAAATTGATAGCGAAATTCTCAATCAAATCGAATGGATATCAATAAAAAAACAACGCAATATTTTTGGCGGTCATTATCAAGTTTGGAGAGAAATTTACCAACCAATAATCAATCTTGATTCAGAAAATAGCAGGGCGATTGGTAATTTTTGGTCAGAAACTATTTATGGAAATTTATATCATAATCAAATTAATGGAGGCTCGGGAGACGATAGAATTCAAGGCTTCGAAGGCGATGATGTTTTATTTGGAGGAGCGGGCAACGACTTCATAAATGGTGGTGCCGATGATGATTTAATATTGGGAGGGGCGGGGCAAGATAAGATTAATGGAAATGATGGAAATGATGAAATTTATGGCAATGAAGGCAATGATTTAATTGAAGATTTAGAAGGTGAAAACTTAATTTTTGGGGGTAGCGGTGAAGATGAAATTATAATTTCAAATTTTAGAAATCAGGTTTTTGGTGAAGGAGGAAATGATAGAATTTATGTCAAAAATTTAGCCGAAAAAATTCCTTTAAATTTTGTTAATCAAGATATAAAAAATAATTCCAATGCAGGTAATATAATTTATGCAAATGATGGCAATGATTCAGTAATATCAGGTATCGGAGATGATTATATTTTTGGACAAAACGGCGCTGATTTTATTGATGGTGGCGATGGAAAAGATTATATTTCTGGAGGCGAGGGCGATGATCAAATTAACGGAAATGAAGGAGATGACAAAATATTTGGCGATATCGGCAATGATTTTATCAAAGGTGGTTCGGGCAATGATTTTATTTGGGGTGGAAGTGGCGTTGATTTTATTGAGTGCGAAGAGGGCGATGATTTAGTTCGCTCAGGACTTGGCGATGATGAAATTTATGCTGGACTCGGCAATGATAAAATTTATGGCGAAGCGGGTGCGGATAAAATATTTCTTCAATTTGGCGATAATTATGCTTTTGGTGGATTGGGTGGGGATGTAATTTATGGTGGCAGTGGCAATGATAAAATTTATGGTGAAGAAGGAGATGATTTAATTTATGATGGTGACGGCTCTGACCTTATAAATGGTGGTCTCGGCAATGATGTTATTATTATTGAATCCATAAAAAATCAACAATCAGCGATTGATATTATTGAAAATTTTGATAAAAATAATGATAAAATAATCATTAAAATTGATTACAAAAATCCGTTAAGTTTTACTCAAATAATTGCCAATGCTCAGCAGGTTGAAAAAAATCTTGAATTGAATCTTGCGCATGATCAAAAAATAATATTTTTAGACACAAAAATTAACGATTTAAATCAAGAAAATCTTAAAATTGGTTATGCATTAAATGGCGAATCAAAAATTTTATTTGGCGAAAATTCTGGTCAAATTTTGTTTGGAGATGAGCAAGATAATCAAATTTTTGGAACAGATTTTAATGATGAATTATTTGGGGGAAGTGGATATGATAAGCTTTTTGGGATGAGGGGCGATGATATTTTGCATTATGAAGCTGATGGTAAATTTATAAAATTAGAGCAACAAATTTTTAGTGACGAAATTGGCTATTATAAAACTCGCGAAGCGATGCTTTCGAAAATGATGGTTAGCAATATTTTGCCATCGCCCGAATATTATACTTATAAACCAAATAACAAACTCACAAATTTATCAAATATCCAAAAAAATAGCGCTTTTGAGAGTGCTTATGAATTAATAAATATTCAAAAAATTTCTCAATATGCGATTTCAATTGCTTCTTCACGTGTTCAATATGAGCCATTTAGAAGCTCAACTTATGTTAATTTGCAATCGGTAAATAAGGTTGATTTTTTGTTTAATAAAATTTCTCAATTCTCCACCACAAATTTTTATAATTCACAAAATTTTGAAATTACGGGCTACAATAAAAGTAATGATAATTTTGATGGCGGAGAAGGTTTTAATTCAATTTTAATGACCAATGGCAATGATTTCTTGTCATTTGATGATAATGCACAACTCGCAAATTCGCCATCGCGCATAAAATCAATCGAGGCAATTTTTGCATTTGACGGCAATGATATAATTAATTTTAGTTCGCAAAAATTTTCGATTGATAAATTAATAATTAGAGGTGGTCTGGGAGACGATAAATTATGGCTTGGAGCCGGTAATGATTCTATTTTTGGCGATGAGGGAAATGATGAGATTTTTGGTGGAAAAGGCGATGATTTTATCAATGGCGGGTTAGGTAACGATATTGTTTATTCGGGAGATGGAAATGACATTGTCGATGCTTATCTTGGTGCTGACAAAATATATTTGGAAGATGGTGACGATATAATTTTTTGCGGAGAAAATAATCAAGAAATAATTGGCGGAAGTGGTATTGATCAAATTAATCTTAATAATTTTACAACCTCAATAAAAATTGATTTAATCAATAATTTTATTCAAAAAAACCAACAAAATTCTAAAATTAATATTCGAGAAATTGAAAATATTATAGCTTCAAATTTTGATGATGAAATTATTGGTGATAACAATTCGAACCTTATAAATGCAAGTCTAGGCAATGATTTTATTTCTGGAAGCGGTGGCAATGATATTTATTTTTTTGATGAAAATCATGGCGTTGATAAAATTATTGAAAGCGGAAATGACATTGCCGATTCAATAAAATTTTCAAGTGCAATCAAATTAGAAAATCTCTTTTTTGCAAGATTTGAAAATAATTTAGAAATTTTTACCGATAAACAGAAAAATCACAAAATTATTATTGAAAATCAATTTATTAACAATCCAAAAATTGATTTAATAGAATTTTCTGATGGCTCTAAAATAAACATTCCACAGCAGTTTTTAATTTTTGCAGAAGATCAAGAAATAATTTTTAATGAAGAATATTTTCAAAAAATTTTTGATGCCAAAAAACAACTTAAGAATTTAACTTTTAACAGTCGACATGGTAATTTTATTTTTGATCAAATCTCTCCAATTGTAACTTATAAAATTATTAAGAACTTTAGTGGTTTTAACGAAATTGAAATCATCGATCAAGATTTAAAGAGTCAAAAAATTTTGGTTTATTTTAATCAACAAAATGATAAACCCGAAGGCTTTATTAATGATTTTTCTTTTAAAGTTAGTCAAGAAATTAAAATTGATTTCAATCAATATTTTCAAGATGCGGATGGGGATAAATTAAAATTCAATTTAGCTTTGGCGGGTTTTAACGAATTGCCCAATTGGATAAATTTTAATCAAGAAGTTGGAGTCTTGGAAAGTAAAATTCCAAGAGCGGGATCGTTAAATTTTAAAATTAAAGTTTTCGATCAAAATGGTGGAGAAATCGAGCAATTTTTTAAAGTAAATTTATCACGAGATATTGTTCAAGATACAAATAAAGTGATTAACAAAAATCAAATAAATGGCGATGCGCATAATAATAAAATTTATGCCAAAAATCTATCGAATGATGTGGTTTCCGCGGAAAGTGGCGATGATGAAATTTTTTATGTCGAAGATGCAAAATGGCAAAATAATGAGGAAATAAATTTTAGAGCTTGGAATATTTATTCGGGGGATGAGTTCGATGCAAGCAATAAAATCAAGAGTTTTGACTGTTTCGATGGCGGTTCGGGTTATGATATTTTGCACTTAACCCAAAGCGATGATGCTTTGTTTTTGGATGATCAAAATCTTTCCGATTTTGGAGAAATTGCTAAATTTAGTGATATTGAAGAAATTCAAGCTGGGGAGGGTGATGATATTGTCGATATGACCTCATTTAATTTTATATATGGCGATATAAAAATTTTTGGCGACGCCGGCAATGACATATTGTGGTCGAGTTATGGAGATGATAAAATTTATGGCGGAAGTGGCGATGATAATATTCAATCGGCAATCGGCAATGATGAGATATTTGGAGAAGAGGGTGACGACATTTTAAAAGCTTATTATGGTGATGATTTAGTGGTTGGTGGTTTAGGTTCGGATCAACTTTATGGTGGTGCAGGAGCAGATATTTTTCTTTATGAAAGTAAGGTAGATTCAACTTTTGGTAAACAAGATTTTATCGCCGATTTTGAAATTAATTTTGATAAAATTTCTTTCAAAAATTTTGAATATAATGCGATTTATAAATATTTAGATATTGATTTAAACCAACTGCCAGAAAGTTCTAAACCTCTATTTTACAAAATTGATAACAACTTAAATACAATAATTTTTGATAATAATTCAGATTTTTCTTTAATGTTGCTGGGGCAAAATGAGTTAACCAATGATAGTTTTTTATATGGTTAAAAAATTTAATTTTACGATTCTTAATTTAAATTATTTGAGAGGTATGAAATGAAAAAATAATTAAAAAATACATCTTTATTTTGGCTAAAACAAAATTTGAAAGAGGCTTTGATTTAATTGATTTTTGCTTGAAGAAATCAATAAAAAAGATCGAGAAGGTTTTAAAAATTTGGATTAAAGATCTCAATTTAACTTGAGAAATTTGTTCAGGAAAATTTTTAAAATGATTTTATCTGAGGCTTTAATTTATTTTTAAGAAATTAATTTAAAAAATTATTAAAGTGATTTGGATTTTAGGTCTCAAATATTGAAAAGAAGCCTTCGCGTTATAGTTCCTGCGTTTTACGGGAGAGCGGGTGAATGAATTGTAAATCAAGTTACAATTCATGGGTCGTGAGGATTTTAAAGTTGGCGATATCAATGGATTTATCACCATAAAAAAACCAAAATAAAAATTCAATTTGAAAAGATTTTTACTTTGGATTTATATTTTTGATTATCTAAAGCTTTTTAATTTATTGTTATAAAGCTGGTGGTTATCAATGGATTTATCACCATAAAAAAACCAAAATAATAAATTCAATTTGAAAAGATTTTTACTTTGGATTTATATTTTTGATTATCAAAAGCTTTTTAATTTCTCGCGATTTTAAATGTCTCAAATAACCACTATGAGGCATTTTCATCCGCTCTCTTGCAAAGCGGTGGAGCTAAAGATTGAGAATGTGCAATACCAATTAAAACACACTCTCTCGTAAAGCGGTAGAGCTAAAGATTGTGAAACGCGCAATACCAATTAAAGCGATCTCTTGTAAAGCTCGGGGGGTTATAAATGAAGCAAGAAATACTAATTACGATATTTAAATCAAATTATAAAAATCCGTTTTTACTTTAGCGGATTCGCAGAAATTTTAACCATCGTTAGCGCTACTAAAATCTAAAGGATTTTTAGTTAAAAATATGCAGTTAAAATTTGATTATTTTATTAAATAAATACGGTAAGGACTTGCGCCCCTAAAAATTTCTAAAACTCTAAAAATCTTCACAGGCTCCAACTCCCTCCTTTACGGGCTCTTCGCTAAAAATAGCCGTTTAGGCTATTTTTAAACGCGAGGAGCCCGAAGGCTTTTTATTTTTAAACTCGATAAAATAAAGGTTATAAACTCCTTTAATTTATTGTTGAAATAATAAATTAAAGAATTTGTTAATTTATTCCTTTTGAAGCTCCTAGGCCTGTTGCCAACGCTTCTGATTTTTTGCCCGATGCGGCGGGAGAAGCGCCAGCCCTAGATTTAGTTAATGTTTCATCTGGCTCCATAGGGCGAGGTGCAACGGATGCATTCGCCCTTGAAGAAGGAAGCATCTCTTCTTTAAAACCGCTTAATTGTTGAAGCGATAATGCTATTCTCTCTTTAGCAGCATTAGGGTTAAGGTTTTTAGAATCAAGAATGTTCTTAATGCATATTGTCATTTCAGGATTTATTGTTAATTCTTTTCTTATTGATTTGTTTCTAGAAAACATTGCTACTTGTTCTAAACAATCAACATTAGCTCCAGCTAAAAATAGAAGATAAGCGGATATTGGGTTATTGTGTTTGCAAGCTACAAAAAGAGGTGTTTCCGATCTATTGTTTTCAACTTTTAAATCAGCACCCTTATTAATTAATTTTGCAACGACATCAGGATGACCATGCTGACAAGCTGAAAGAAGAGGGTTTGTATAATGAAAACCTGAATATGAATTTATTTTAGCACCATTATCAATTAATTTTTCAACGACCTCAGAATAACCTTTTGCAGAAGCTAGTATAAGAGCGGTTAATCTATTATCATCTTTTGTAGTTAGATTTACATTAGCTCCTGCTCCAAGCAATTGTTCAACGACGTCACAATGACCATGTTGAGAAGCTAACATAAGAGCGGTTACCCCATTATCTCCTTGAAAATTCATAAGAGCGGTTACCTCATTAACTCCTTGAAAATTGATGTTTACTTTTCCATCGTTTAGTAATTGGTTTACCTTACCAAGATCGCCAGTTTGCAACGCCTTAATAAGACTTTTAGCATTGTCGTCAAGAGTCTTTTGAGAGGGTTTATCTAAAAGGGGTAGTTGTTCACTTATTGTATTTTCTGATCCTTTTAATCTAAGCGCATCAAATAAACTTTTCATATTTGTCCTTATATTTAATTTATTAATCTTAAAAAATTATGGATAAAATCTATAAATTTATACCAAAATAACAACACACTTAATTTAAATGAATTATTAATAAATCAAAATTAATTTGCCAACATAATTCGCAGGTTTATTAACGGTTTCTTAGTTGTTGCTTCGAGGATTTCTTAGAATTTTTAACGAAATTTTTTACTTTTTTTTAAATATCGCGAGAGTGAAGAGATTATAACAAATGAAAAAAATAATATTTTTAAGAGAATATGGGAATGTTTTATATGATTGTTTTGCGTAGAAAAATTATTTTTATTTAATTTCTACTTCGGTTCAAAACCGTTTATTATCTAGACTTTTTTGACCCCCCACGGCTTCGTTGCTTTTCTCAATTGAAAATTTTATTTTGATTTCGAAGACGACTCGCCCCTGGGATAGCGTCGCTATCGCTTCATCCTTTTCTTCGAAAAGAACTCGCGCCTGGGATCCGCGTCGCTTACACTCCTTATCTAGCTCTTCGCTAAAAATAGCCGTTTAGGCTATTTTTAAACGCGAGGGGCCCGAAGGCTTTTTATTTTTAAACTCGATAAAATAAAGGTTATAAACTCCCTTAATTTATTGTTGAAATAATAAATTAAGAGTCTTCCTTGATTGGTTGGCGATTCCTCTTTTTTGTTGGGTGCGATGTTTCAGTAGAAGATCTAATTTAGGTATTGGCTGAGTTTTTTGGATCGATAAACTCCTTAATTTTATCGCTGACCCATCTAAGAAGCCTACGAAGTGAGTATTTTAAGTTAAGTAAAGTTGAGTAAATCTTAAGTAAACTCGAAGATAATTTATAAAAAAAACTTATCGCGCATATTTTCAGTACATTTGTCTTTGAAGCGATTCAACTCAAAGCTAAATTTGCGTTACAAATTTAATTAGTCGATTTGGTATTATGCCAAATTAACTTAAAAATTAAACTTCATATTTTTGGCTAAAAATCTTTAAAAAGTTGGTCTTGCTAAAGCAATGACGGGAAAGTCTTAGCTATCACCCTTTTTTTTAAGTAGGTGATTTACCTCTTTTTGTATTTGGCTGCGAAAGTTTGTCTGAAGGTGGTCTTTTTGAATCTCTGCTAGGATTCATTTTTTCTGGAGGTCTTTGCTCTTTTTCTGATGATGCAACTGTCTCATCAATACCAAGTCCTGCAGATAATTTATCTGTGTCATAATTGGTAGGGTCATCATAATCACCTTCATGACAACCAAAACCTTCAAATGGATTATCTGTTTCTTTAGAAGATGGGGCGTCAGCATAAGAAACTTGAGACGAAGGATCGCTTAATTTTGTTTTTTCTAATTTAGAAAATATCGATTCAACATTAGAAGAATTAATATTTAAGAGCTCTTTTTTTGGAAGATTAGCGAGAAATTTTGTGACTATTTTAGCTGAAATTTTAGTGGTGTTTTGGTTGCAAAAATCAATTACAATTAAGGCGTCAATTGCTTGACCAACATTTTGTCCTGAGCCCCTGAGAATGCCACAAATATTTGTTGGAGTAAAGCCAGCTTCGCCATCTTCAACTGGAGTTAATAACTTTTGTAATTTATCAACTCTTGAAGTTAAGGCATTAATTCCTAAACCAACATTTTGTCCTGTGCCATTGAGAATAGAAGAAATATTTGTTGCAGTAAAACCTAATCCACCCTCACTAACTTTACCTAGCAAAGGTTTTAAATTATCAACTTTTGAAGTTAATGTATCAATTGCTATACCAACATTTTGTCTTGAGGAGCTGAGAATAGAAGAAATATTTGTTGGAGTAAAGCCATGATTTTCTAAAGCTTTTAAATTATCAGTTTTTGAAGTTAAGGCATCAATTGCTATACCAACATTTTGTCCTGAGCTACCTAGAATAGAAGAAATATTTGTTGGAGTAAAGCCATGATCTACCAAAGCTTTTAAATTATCAGTTTTTGAAGTTAAGGCATCAATTGCTATACCAAGACCTTGTCCTGAGCTACTTAGAATAGAAGAAATATTTGTTGGAGTAAAGCCATGATCTACCAAAGCTTTTAAATTATCAGTTTTTGAAGTCAAAGCAACAATTGCTTCACCAGCCATTTTTCCTGAGCAAAAGAGAATAGAAGAAATATTTTTTGGATTAAAGCCAATTCTGCCAAATTTATCCGGCTTCACTAAGTCTATTAAAGAAGTAATATATTCTTCTAAAGAACTTACTATTTTATTGAACTCATCTTGGTTTTCTATTGGTGATCTTTGTATTGAAGATAAAAGACCCTGATTGTATCCGGCGTCAATTAATGCTTTCGGAAAACCTTCATAAACTAAAGAAGATTTAGGCGAATGATTTTTTGTTGCTAATTCAGAAAGTATCGATTCAACATTAGAACCGTTAATATCGAAGAAATTTTTTTTTGGAAGCTTGGTGATAAATTTTAAAAGTATTTCAGTTGAAATTTTATTAGATCGTCCTTGGTTGGCACCAATAATTATTTTTGAAACATCGATTGCTGCACCAACCTTTCTTCCTGTGCCACGGAGAATAGAATTAATATTTTCTGCTTTAAAGCCAATTCTGCCAAATTTATCAGGCTTTACTAAGTCTATTAAAGAAGTAATATATTTTTTTAAATAACTTACTATTTTATTGAACTCATCTTGGTTTTCTATTGGTGATCTTTGTATTGAAGATAAAAGATCCTGAGTGTACCCAGCTTTAGTCAATGCTTCTGGAAAACCTTCATAAATTGTTTTAGCTTTTCGAGGCATTTTAAAATTAAATTACCCAATTTCCCTCTAATGGACGAAATTAGTTTTTAACAATGTAACAAAGTTAAAAGCTAAATCAACCATAGTTTTTTATCAAGCTTTTAACCTACATTTATTGATATTTTTTATAACTTAAATTGATAATAATCTCTTGAAGATAGAAGAATAATTGGTAATTCTAAAGTAAAATACTGATCTTTATTCAAAAAGCATTTGCTTACGCAAGTGTGATTTGAAAATAATTTTTTATAATTTGATTTAAGCGAGGCGATTGCTGTAAAAGCTTAATTTAGAAGCTTGCGCATTGAGTATTTTAAGTTAAGTAAAACTAAGTAAAATTGAGTAAAGTTGAGTAAAGTTGAGTAAAGTTGAGTAAAGTTAAAATGGAATTATTCTGCGGCAGATCTCGGCTCATAAATTCTTGAATTTATTTTTAAAATAAAAATATTCAAAATTCTTCTTGTAATAAATATTTTCTCTTTTTATTATGAAAGAATAATTATTTTAAATAAAGAAATATCCAATAATTATATTTAAACCAATATTCACCAACACCAAAAAACTAAACTATGCTTCAATCACCAACGATAACATTCCCAACTTTAAATCATGCAATTTATTATTTGATCGCTTTTATAAAAGCGACTGATGAATTTTTTAGGCATTGTGTTTGCGCATCAACATTTAGTAAGTGCAACGATGGCTCGCCTTTAAAATAAACACCAGAATTTATGACTAAAAAATTTAAAGTTATAACCTTATTTCTAATTCATTTTTGTTTTTTAAATAATGCATTTGCAGAGGTGAAAATTGAAAATATTGCCCCAATTGTAATCGATAATAATCAAGACAAAGCTGTAATAGGTTCAAAGCTTGATTCGTCAATGATGGGCAATTATGTCAATCCAAATGACGAAAAGGTTAGTCTCAATAATTTTGCAATCGGGGTCAGTTTTGGTAAAAAATTCGAAGCGAATAATCTTTTTAATTTTTCTCAAAAATATGATGAATATTTTAAAAATAAATTTGTTCTCGCCGAATTGTTTTTAAATAAAAATATTATCAAACATTCAAAAAGAAAAAGTCTTGAAATTGATTCATTGCAAGGCATCAGATTAGGCTATGGCAGTAATTATGATAATTTTCATTTGGCTTTAACTTCGAACATATTTAGCGCAAATTTAAGCTCAAATTCATCAAATAATTATAGAAATTTATATTTATTATTTGGTGTGTCGGGTGGTTATAAATTGAATAAAAATTTTGATTTGAGGTGTAATATTATTTCCTCTTTTGGTCAAAAAATTAAAGATTTCCATAATAATTTTAACAATTTTGATATATCTATGGCTTTTAATTTTTAAAAAAATTCAATAAAAATCACCATGAAATTGAACCCAATATTTTTCGCTATTTTTATAATTTTAATTTGTAAAAATTCCTGGGCATTTTCGGTTGAAAATGCCATCGATTTTGCCATAAAAAACAATCATGAAATTAAGCTTTACGAAGATAAATTAAATAATTCTAAAAATTTTAATTATCGGGCAATCGCAGAATTTTTGCCAAAAATATCAGTTAATATTCAAAGCGGAGAAAGAGTAAATAATAATTCCTTAAAAGACAATCAGCTTGATCAAAAAAAAACCAAGTTTAGTTCTAGAGAGATAAGTGTTGAGCAAAATATCTTCAATGGCTTTTCTTCTATAATTAACCTCAAAAAAAGCGAAAAACAATATCTTATTGAATTGTTGAATTTGAAAGATAAAAAACAAAATTTAGCTGTTGAAGTTGCAAGATTTTATGCAAATATTTTTTGGCAAAAAAAGAATTTAGAAAGTTATAAAAAAATTCTTAAGATTACTAAGCAAATTTTGGATATAAAATCGCGAAAATTTGCTTCAAAATTAATAGATAAAGAAGAGTTAATCCAATATCAAATTGAGCTATCAAATTTAAATCAAAAAATTTTAAGTGAAGAATTGGAGTTGATAAAAAATCATCAAGATTTTTATTCTTTAGTCGGGGCTGAATTTGTGTGTGATGAAAAAATTAATATTACAAAAAAGAATTTTAAAAAGAATGAGGTTTTGCAAAAAATTGAACAAAATTTTTTGTTACAATCTAAATATCTCAAATATCAATTAAGTCTTGATGAGCAAGGCTCAAGGACTAGTGAGTTTTTGCCTAAAATTTCAATAATTAGCAATATTTCTAAACAAAAAAATAATCTTTATTACGCTGACAAAGAAATTAATAATCGGTCGATTATTTTAAATTTTTCGATTCCAATTTTTCAACAAGGTCTTGAATTTATTGATTATAAATCTTCAAAAAACCAAAGCGAAATTATTCTCGATGAATATCAGATTTATAAAAACAATCTTATCGCGGATATTTCAAAAGCGATGGATGAAATCGATGCGACATCACAAAATTTATTAATTTGCTATGAAATTTTAAATTTCTTAGAAGAAAAGAGGCGCATAGTTCAATCAAAACATAATGCAAAAATCATTGATTTAATTGAATTTTATAATGCAGAAATCGCGCTAGAAGAGCAAAAAATTACTCACAATAAATTAGAAAATGTATTAACTATTTCTTGCTATAGAGTGTTTGGATTGATAGGGGAGGTCAATGTTTAATGATATAAAAATTCTTAATAATTTTGCTATTTTCCAAAAAATTAAGCAATTAATTTTTATAATTTTTCTGTGTAGTTTAGTTATAAATTTTTTAACGATTGCGGTATCGTTTTATTCAATGCAGATTTTTGATAAAGTTTTGAATTCTTCGAGTCTTGAAACTTTATTGTATCTGACCCTTTTGACAATAATTTTTATTTTTTTCATAAGTTTTTTTTGCAATCTTAGAGTTGAAATGTTGCATAAAATAAACTCAATTATTCAGAAAAAAACATTCAATAATATTGAAAAAATCAATGATGTAGATAAGAAGATTAACATTCTGCAAAATCTTCAAAAAATTAGTTCATTTTTTAATAATAATTTTTCAGTTAATATTTTTGAAATTATTTTATCATTTTTTTATGTAATTGTTATTTATTTAATTCATCCAAGTCTTGCTGTATATGGCTTTATGATATTATTTTTAATTATATTTTCTGATAATTTTCATCAAAAAAATTCTTGTTATTTACAACAAAATTTACAAAAAAAATATGAAGAAAATTCGCAAACTTTTTTAAAAATTAATCAAGGAAATATTGCCTTTAGAATTAATGGAATCACTCAAAATATTTTTCAAAAATGGCGTAAAAAACACAAGAGTCTGTTGAATCTAGAAATAAATTATTTTAAAAATCATAATAAATATTTAATTTTAAGTAAAAATTTACGACTTTTATCACAAATTTTATCGACAATGATTTGCGCTTATTTGGTTATAAAAAATCAAATCTCGGTTGGATCAATAATCGCAGTTTCAATATTGCTTTCAAAATTTTTAGAACCGTTTAGTAATTTTTCCAATAATCTCAAAAGTTTTAAAGAATTTCGAGAAAATATTAGAAAAATTTTTGACGAAATCGAGTTTAAAAATCAGCACGAAAATCATGATTTAATTTTATTAAAATCGTTTAAAAAAATTGCCTTTAATAAGATTTTTTATCGGGACCAAAATAATAAAAATCACATAATTCAAACTAATATTTTTTGCATTTATTGTAATCAAACAATCGCTATTCTAACCACTAGCGACATGGAGAAATACGCTATTTATAATTTGTTAAATAAAAATTATTCTCCGGCTTTTGGAAATATTGAAATTGATGATTTTGATTTGCAAAACATTACGCAAAATCAATTGTTAAATTTTATTGATTTAATCGAAAATGAGTTAATTTTATTTGATGGAAATATTTTAGAAAATATTGCCAAAATGTCCGATAATTTTTCTAAAGAAAAAGTAATTGATTTTATTAAAAGTTTTAATTTTGATTGTGGAATTTTATCGTTAAAAAATAGTTATTATAGTGATGTTAATCAGTTGAATTACGAGCAAAAATATTGGGTTTGCGTTTTGCGAGCAATCTATCATTCGCCAAAAATATTATTCATAGAAAAATTTAATTTAAGCGAAAAATTTCAACACTTTTTTGACCATCTTCAAAACTATCAAAACTCTCAAAATGCAATAATTTTTATCAACAATCCGCCAATTGAAGTTTTAAGAAAAACTGATTCCGTAATTATTTTTAAAAACGGCATGGCAAATTTTTTTAACACCAAAGATTTTATAAACTCGAATGAAAAACCTGCGCAATTACTCATATAAAAATTATATTTATCTAACTTTATTTGTGATTCTTTTGGCGCTAATATTTTTTGCACAGATATCCTCGGCCGTTGTTTCTAGTGGTGTTTTAAGTTATGATGATGCCAAAAGAAATATCCAGCATTTAGAAGGTGGAATTGTTGAGAATATTCTGGTTAAAAATGGCGATGAGGTTAAGAAAAATCAAGAGATTATAAGATTATCATCGATTAAAAATATTGTGGATAAAAAGATTATACAATGGAAGTTGTTGTCGCTAATTTTGCAAAAACAACTTTGTGAATTGGAGGGAGAAAAAATTGATAAAATTACTAATATTAAAATTGATAATAAAATTAAATTTTTAATCAATAATTTTTCAATAGAAGAGAAAAACGAATTTACTTATTTATTAGCAACCTCACAAAAATATTTAAAAGCAACAATTAATAAATATATCAGTGATATAAAAATATTTGATTATAAAAAAAATATTTTGTTTGAAAACATTGATTTATCGAGTAAAAAGTTGAAAATAGTAAGAAAGCAAATTGCTATTTACAAAGATTTTGTTAACAAAAATATTCTAAATCAGAACACGCTTTTTGAGTTACAAAGACAAGATTTTGAGTTGTTTGCGCAAATTTTGAATTATAAAAATGAACTTAAGATTATCGATAATCAAAAATTAAGTTTTCGCGAAGAAAATATCATCAAGATTTCTCAAAAAATAGTCGAAGTAGCTTTTGAAATTAAGATTAATCAAGAACAAATTAGAATTGCCAATGATATTTTCGAGCGCTCAACCATATCGTCCCCAATCGATGGATTTGTTGATAATTTAAAGGTTTTTTCGGTTGGAGATATTGTTGAACCTAGTAAGAATATTTTACAAATCGTTCCAAAGAATCCTGAATTAATTGTGGTTGCTAAAATTAAAAATATTGATGTGGATAATATTCATATTGATCAAAATGTTGAAATATTTTTGAGGAATTTTTATGAAAAAAATATCCCAAAAATTTCTGGTAAAATTTTTACAATTTCTAAGGATGTAGTTTTTGATGAAAATTTAAAAGACTTTTATTTTGAAGTTAAGATTAAAATTGATAATAACTCGGAAATTATAAGGCATGAGAGGCTTTTAGCGGGAATGGCTGTTGATATATTCATTAAACAGCGCAATCGTAATATTTTTTCTTATATTTTTGCGCCGATTTTTAAATCAATTCTAAAATCTTTTAATGAATTTAGTTAGGATTTTTTATATAAATTGCGCCATAAGAATCGATGGTTTTTAAATAAAAATTTGTTTCAACAAAATCACATTTTTCCTTATTAAATTCTCTACTAGCAAAAATTATATCAAAATCAATTTTATGTTCATGATAATTCATTAAATCTTCGCATAAATTTTCATTTCTCCAAGTCGAAAAGAAATAAATATCGCTTGAGTATTGATGCATTAAGGGCATTAGATGACTTCGAATAAAGTAATCCGAAGAAGCTACTATTTTTTTAGAATTTGTTTCAGCGATAATTGATTTAGCATAATCATTTAATTTTTTTGATTCTATGGTGGAATTTTTATTTTCTAAAAGGAATAAAATATTATATATGAAATTTATTGTAATAAAAACTATTAAAAAAATAGCATTAAAATTTTTTAAAAATCCGATTTTTTTGAAGTCTTTTTGGAAAAAAAATGTTTGATAAAAAAGCATAAAAGCTATTGGTAAATAGCCTATTGTTAATCTATATCCGAGCATCGAAAATCTAACAATTATTGATAAAAGCAATAGTGCAAAAAATAAATTAATAATAAATAGTTTTGAGACTTTTATGCTTTTTTTAATAAAGAAATTTTTAATTTCTCTTTTAAAATAAAAACACATTCCGATAAGTGAAATTCCAAAAGTTTGATATAGTGCAAATAGCGTTGTCAGGCCGAATAATTTGAATGACTCGATGACATATTGGAAGTATTGAGTAAAGAAAATAAAAGTACCCAAAAACAAGTTATTAAAAATTCTTAATAGTAAGTCTATTAAGCTTTTTCCGCCGTAAAAATCAGTTCTATTGTCAAAAATAAATAAATGAATTTCGATGAAATAATAGCAATAAATATATGCTAAAAGAGGTATTAAGAAAACCAGGAAAAAGAAGGTTAATTTTGTTTTTAAAGTTTCTTCAAAATCTTTTTCTTTGTATTTGGAGGGTAGGGCGCGAAATGCAAAAATTAGAAATGATAATATTAAATAGAAGTTGCGGGTGATTGATAAAAAAGTAAAAATTATTGATAAAATTAGAATTATTTTAAGACTATTTCTATTTTTATAATAGAGTCCAAGGTAGATTCCAAGCATTGCCAAACCTGAGCATAAAATTTCTTTTCCGCTATCGGAAATGTAGTGAATTATTGCCGTGCAAAAAAAACAAATCAAAGTTATTAAAAGTGCAGTTTGTTTTTTGTGGTAATGGCTTAAAACTAAAAAAGTTGATATTGAAAATATTAAAAAAGATAAATATTGTGAAAAATAAATAACAAAATTATGATTATCATATATGTGATAAAAAGTACTTAAAAAAGCTGAGTAACTTGGGAAATGATAGGGTTTTAATTTATTAAAATCATAATTAAAAAGCGCTAATTCATCATAATAAATGTCTAGAGCGTAATTAATTAATCCCGTTGATTTTTTATCATTGTAAATATCATGAGCAATCGACAAATATTGAAATGAGTCGTTGCAAATAAAATTTGGAATTCCATTAAAGAAATAATAATGCGCAATAAAAATTGTCGCCCAAAAAACTACAAAAAAATTAATATAGCTAATATTTTTTTCTTTTAGAGAAAATTTTATCATGAGAAGTTTTTTAAATAAATAATTGTCCAAAATGCATAAAAAATATATAAAACAATTTTTAGAAATTAGAGATTTCAACAATTTTATCAAGTTTATTTTTTTAATTTTAGAAGATAAAAAGATTAGATTTTTAGTGGTTGGAGCCTACAATACTATCGTTTGTTATATTTTTGGATTATTTTATTTTAAATTTCTAGAAATTAATCTTACTAAAATCACAATTTTCAATGTTTTGGTAACGATTCATAGCTTTCTTGCGCATAAATTTTTAAGTTTTCAGAAAAAAAAATATTGTCATAAAGAAATTTTTCGCGCCATTATTTCGTATGGATCGATGTATGTAGTGTCGGCGGTTTTAATTCTGTCTTTAATAAATATTGGATTCTCGCAATTAAATGCTTACCACATTAATTTACTTATTTCCATAATTTTATTTTATTTACTTCATTCCTACTTTACTTTTAAGTAATTTTGTTAATATAAGTGCCTTTGAACCGCGCTAAATCTAGGTAAGAATTTTTTGTTTGCCTTTTTGTAAGTTGATTTTTATAATAGACAAACAAAACTCTAGCAAAACTAGTTTTTTTCTTGCCATTTTTTAAAGATTGGCCCCATCGTCTAACGGTTAGGACGTCACCCTTTCACGGTGAAAATACGAGTTCGAATCTCGTTGGGGTCACCAAAATTTCTTATATAAATTCAAAAAATATGAAAAAATTTTCGTTAATTTTGGTATTACTTTTTTATTCACACAATTGCTTTGCCCAAGATTCTATTTTAAAAAATGAATTCACAATAAAAATTAAAAATCATCGCTTCGAGCCAGATTTAATAAATGTTCCCGCTGATACAAAATTCAAAATTATTGTTGAAAATCTTGATAACACCATCGAAGAATTCGAAAGCGACGACCTAAAAAAAGAAAAACTTATTGGCGCTGGAAAAAAAATTTCCTTACTTATTTCGCCATTAAAAGCTGGAGAATATAAATTTTACGGCGATTTTCATCAAAAAACTGCTCAAGGAAAAATTATTGTTAAATAATAATTTAAATTTTTGCGTGCAAATTTAAGATGAAATTGATTCGCTTCGAAGGCAAATGAATTATCCTCGTCCTTTTTGAAAAGGACTTGTAACTTTGACCAGCCTCGTTGGCGCTCCTTTTTTCATTTATAAAAATCTAATGTCGAAAAATATTATTCAAAATAATTTTATGCTTGAAGCTTTGAATCAAGCTAAAATAGCTTTAGAATTTGATGAGGTTCCGGTCGGAGCGGTAATTGTCGAAAATAATCAAATTATTGCCACGGGATTCAATCAAAATCGCCAAAAATGTGATCCAACCAGTCATGCCGAAATAGTCGCCTTGAGAAATGCATGTGAAATTAAAAAATCTTCCAAACTAGAAAATTGTGACATTTACATAACGCTCGAGCCATGCGCCATGTGTCTAATCGCCATGAGTTATGCTCGAATTCGTCGTATTTATTACGGTGCAAATGATGAAAAATTTGGCGCAATCGAGAGTAATCCGCTTTTTTTGGGTGCTAAGAATGCGTATTTTAAGAGTGAATTTTATTCTGGAATCTGCGCTGATGAATCGAAAATAATCCTCAAGAATTTTTTTAAAAATAAACGCTAAAGTTATTTTTAAAAATTCAAAAAATTACTTTACTTTTTTTCTAAAATCACAAAGAATAGGCAAATTATTTTTTATAAAAAACTTTCAAAATATGAGTTTAGAAATTTTACAAAATTTGCTTCAAGTTCCCGATTTATCTGATAAAAAATGGATTTACGAACAATATGATTCGCAAGTCATGAATGACACTCTTTTAACCGGGGGAGATGCCTCAATTGTTAGGGTTCACGGCACTAATAAGGCTTTGGCAATGAGTGTTGATTGTACACCGCGATATGTTGAAGCTGATAGTTATGAAGGCTCTATTCAGGCGGTTTGCGAAACTTACCGTAATATTTCGGCAGTTGGCGCTAAACCTTTGGCAATTACAAATTGCTTGAACTTTGGTAATCCACAAAAGCCAGAAATTATGGGGCAAATTGTTCGTTCAATTCAAGGTATCACAAAAGCTTGCAAAGAGCTTGATTATCCAGTCGTATCCGGCAATGTTTCGCTTTATAATGAAACTGACGGCAGGGCAATCAAACCAACTCCGGCAATTGGTGGAGTTGGTTTACTCACCGATTCAAATAAAAGATGCGATACAAAATTTAAAAAAATTAACGACCAAATTTTTGTTATTGGTAAAACTTTTGGACATATTTCTTGTTCAATTTATGAAAGAGAAATTCTTAAAATTGAAAATCAAAAAAATCCTCCAAAAGTTGATTTAACTGAAGAAAAAAAGAATTCTGAATTGGTTCGAGAGTTGATTGGTAAAGATTTAATTAATGCTTGCCACGATATTTCCGACGGTGGTTTGTTGGTGGCGCTTTTTGAAATGTCAACCAGAGAACTTGGTTGCAATATTGACATTTCATCTTTAAAAAACAATGAAATTAGCGATGAAAATTCTATTTTATTTGGAGAAGATCAATCGCGCTACATCATTACAGTTTCTAGTGAAAACCTCAAGAATTTTTTAAAAATTTCTGAAAAAAATAATGCTTCAATTTTTAAAATTGGCGAGGTTATTCAAGACAATATTAATTTAAATTCAGAAAAAATTAATGTTGCTGATTTACAAAAAATTTCACAATTAACATTTGAAAAAAACTTTTCTTAAAAAAGCCCCTCAAAATAAAAATTTTTATTTTTGAGATTAAATAATTTTTATGAACACAAAACCATTTCGCTACGCTTCATTTGCAATGAATCTTTTAGAAAAGCTTCTGGGAACGAGGTTTACAATCACTGGGGTTGAAAAAATTCCTGATAATCCCGTAATGTTTGTTGCCAACCACTTTACTCGCTCAGAAACATTTTTTGTTCCTTATTTAATCAATAAAGCAACGGGTCGACATGTTAGATGTTTGGCTGATTCAAAAATATTTTTCGGCACTTTTGGGAGGTTTTTGAGATCGGTTGGAACGGTTTCAACCAAGGATCCCAATCGCGACAATATTATCGTTGAAGATTTAGTGAATGGTGCTTTTGATTGGATGATATATCCCGAAGGAAGCATGGTAAAAAGCAAAGAAATAAAATATGATGGTTTGTATATAAACTATACTCCGCACCGCGTTGGTCCAGTTAGAACTGGGGCATCGGTGCTTGCTTTAAAATCTGAATTATTTCGTACTGAAATCATCGAAGCTTTTAAAAATAATGATCAACAAACTCTTGATAATTATAAAATTAATAACGGTTTAGTTTATCATGATTCTTATAAAAATTTACAAACGCAAGTCGTTCCCGTCAATATAACTTATTATCCAATTCGTCCCGGAGACAATAAAATCAAAGCCCTAGCGACTCGTTTAATTAAAAATTTACCAAAACAAATCGTTGAAGAGCTTGAAATCGAGGGCAATATTTTACTTGATGCTGATATTAATATAAGTTTTGGTGATCCAATAAATTTAGCGGATTATATTGTATCGGCTCGCGGAGTAATTAATAAAATTCCAATAATTAAAGGCGAAACCAAAAATAATTTTATTTTAAAATATTATCGTTCGCGCCTTACAAGCGACTTCATGGAGAAAATTTATTCCGATGTTCAAATAAATTTCGATCATATTTTTGTGTCGGCTTTGACTCACTCGTCTCAATCTAATATTGAAATTGATTATCTAAAAAGAATTATTTATTACTCGGCTGTTTTAATTTCTAAAACCAAGAAATATCGTTTAAATCCATCGATTTTTGAAGAAAACATTTTTAAAATTTTTTCAGATGAAGATTACTTTGAATTTGATAGCGTTTTTGATTTGGCAATAAAGCAAAATTTGGTTAAAAAAACCTCTGAAAATGAAATTGAAATTTTTAAAAATATTTTAAATAAAAAAGTCGATTTTCATCAAATTAGAATTGAAAATACTTTACAAGTTATTTCGCGAGAATTCTCTATGGTAGAGGGCGCAAATAGTGTTGTAAAAAGAGTTTGTTCGATTAATAAAGATGAATTAGCAAGTTCAGTTTTTAAAAATATATATGAAGCGGATTTGAAAATTTTTGAGCAAAATTATTCACAAAATTTTGATAAAAATTTTTCAAAAGATAAATCGATTGGCTCACCACTTTTTTTAGATAATAAAAAACCAGAAATTAAGAAAATTCAAAATTTCGGAGTGGTTTTAGCGCATGGTTATAAATCGGCTCCAAAAGAGGTTGAAGATTTGGCTAAATTTTTAAATGATTCGGGAATAAAGACTTATAGTGTGCGCTTGAAAGGTCATGGAACGGCGCCAATTGATTTAAAAAATTATTCTTGGTTTGATTGGTATGAATCTTTGCAAAGAGGCTATTGCGCTTTAAGCAATGTTTGCTCAAAAGTAGTAATTGTGGGATTTTCAACCGGAGGCTTGCTGGCTTTACTTAGCGCCTCGCAAAAAAAATCTATTTCAAATAAAGTTTCTGCGGTTGTTTCAATTAATTCAGCATTAAAATTACGCGATATTAAATCAAAAATGATTCCGGGAATTAATTTATGGAATGAATTGCTCGAAAAATTTAATCTTGAAAAAGGGCGAATGGAGTTCGTTGACGATAATCCAGAAAATCCTCATATAAACTACTCTCGCAATTATATCAAAGGAGTTTATGAGCTTGAAAAGCTGATGAGTTTATGCGATGACAATCTTCATAAAATCTTATGTCCAACTTTGGTTATTCAATCAAAAAATGATCCGGTTGTTAACCCTATTAGTGGACAATTAATATTTGATAAAATTCAATCGAAAGAGAAAAAATTAGTTGAAATGGATTTTGATAAGCATGTTATCATAACGGCAAAAAATAATAATTTGGTGTTCCAAGAAATAATTAATTTTTTTAATCACCAAAAAATGATATGATTTTATAAAATTTTATTATAAATTACCAAAAAAATTTGATTTTTTAAAATGAGATCTAGGCCACAAAAACAAATAGAGCAAGAAATTGAAGACGAAGACGAAAATGTAGCCGTCGATGTCAAAAATGATGCGCCGTCAATATCAGCAAGTAAAAAAAATACTATGCTTATTATTTTGGCGTCGGTTATTTTGATTTTTGTTTGTTATTATATTTTTTTAAGTGGTGATGATTCTGATAATGTAGTTCTTGAGCAAGTTCCTCAGCCCCTCCCAGATGTTATTGAAAATGTTCCCGGAGAAAATGTTGCGCCCAAAGAAGATGATAAGTCAATTTATGATTTAGCGGATATTGATCAAAAAGAAAAAAACAATGTTGATTTGCTTGAAAAACAAGCAAAACCAGAAATTCCAGATATTCCAGAATTATCAAAAGATATTGCTTCTGACTTAATCGATGTCACTAAAATAAAAGATGAAAAATCGAAAGAAGAAGAAAAAAATGCAAAAATTGATCCGATTTTACCAAATGCAGCTCCTGATTTAGAGAAATCGAATCAAAACATTAACACCGCAAGCTCTGAAGAATTAAAATTGCGTGATAAAAAAATTCAAGATTTAGAGCTTAAACTTAAGGAGCAATTAGAAAATCAAGTTAAAGAGAAGAAATCTTTGCTCGATGAGGCAAAAAAGAAAGAAGAGATCGATAAAATAGCTAAAGAAAAACAAGAGCAAAATCAAAAAGCTGAAGATAGTGTCTTTGAGCCGAGATATTCTCCAATAGTGGTCTTTTCTGATAGAGGGGGCGCGTCGACACCACCACTTGGAGTTGGTCAGGAAAAAAATATTATCGCTTTGAAAGATGATGCTATTAAACAAATTCAAAAAACCGATAAAAATGTTGAAGTAAGAATGATTGAGGACCGCGCAAGAACAATTGCCCAAGGTAAATTATTAACTGCAATTTTAGAGACATCCATTAACACTGAATTTCCGGGAGCTGTGCGTGGAATTATTACTCGCGATGTTTATGGCGAGGCTGGCAAAGAAGTGCTTATTCCAAAAGGTTCGAGGCTCTACGGAAGCTATTCCTCAGCAGTTAAAAGGGGTCAGGGGCGAGTTAATATTTCGTGGAGTCGCTTAATTAGACCAGACGGTATTAGTTTAAATATTGCGTTAACTGCCGCTGATCAATTTGGTCGCGCAGGCATTCCTGGTGAAACTGATAATCGCTATAGCTCATTAGTCGCTAATTCTCTTTTAACCAGCGTTCTAGCGGTTGCAGGAACTGCGGCTGCGCAAGAAATTATGGGCGGTGGTAATTCTCAAACTTCAACAACAATTAACGCTGCTCAAGGTACAACCACAACCTATGGAAATGCTGGTAATCAAGCTTTATACGATGTTACAAAAACAATTATCGACATCGTTACGGGCATTATTAAAAATACTATTGATTTAAATCCGGTAATTAGAATTCCGCAGGGTGCTAGAATGACAGTCATTGTGAATGATGATATTGTCGTTCCTTTTATGCGAAAAAAATAGTTTGAAATTTTAAATAATTTTTTAAATATCCTTGTTTGTTTTTTTTATAGATTTATAAAATTGTTTATTATTTTATAAACCCAAAAAATAACAAAAATGTCTTCCAAAAAAAGCGCTTATTCATGTCAATCTTGCGGAGCAATTCATTTTAAATGGTCAGGAAAATGTTCGGATTGTGGGGCTTGGAATAGCTTAGTTGAAGAGTTTGCCGAGGGCGGAACTTCACATTTTTCGCGCATCGAAGAGGATAAAACTACTAAAAATTCAACTAATAAAAATTCGCGCAAAGCCAATTTAGTTAGTCTCAACGGCGAAGCACAAGAATTTCCACGCATTAAAACTGGCATAAATGAATTAGATAGAGTGCTGGGAGGTGGCTTGGTGCAAGGTTCAGTGGTTCTGATCGGTGGTGATCCTGGAATTGGCAAATCAACTTTATTATTACAAACGGCGGATAGTTTAGCTAAATCAAAAAATTCTATAATTTACATTTCGGGCGAAGAGTCAGTTGATCAAGTAAGGCTTAGAGCAAAGCGCCTCGAATGTGATGAGCACTCGATTAAACTCGCTTCGACCACCAATGTTGCCGAAATTATCAACACAATAAAAGATGAAAAAGCGCCACTTATTGTCATTATAGATTCGATTCAAACTATGTTTATTGAAGAGCTTTCATCGGCGCCAGGAACGGTTTCACAAGTGCGTGCTTCAGCGGGAGAATTAACAATTTTTGCTAAGAAAAACAACATTACTTTACTGCTTGTGAGCCATGTTACTAAAGATGGGCAAATTGCTGGCCCCAAGGTTTTAGAGCATATGGTTGACACTGTACTTTATTTTGAAGGTGAAAAAGATTTACACTTTCGAATTCTCCGCGCCATGAAAAATCGCTTTGGGGCAGCCAATGAAATCGGAGTGTTTGAAATGAATGATGTCGGATTATCCGAGGTCTCAAATCCAAGTGAATTATTTTTAGCATCTTATGATCGCGATACCAGCGGAACCGCTGTTTTCGCTGGAATTGAAGGCACGAGACCAATTTTAGCTGAGGTTCAAGCCTTAGTTGCACCATCTTTTATTCCAACGCCAAGACGTGCAGTTGTAGGTTGGGATTTAAATCGTTTGGCGATGATTATTGCAGTTCTAAATTCAAGATTTGGCTTAAATTTATTTGATAAAGAAGTTTATCTTAACATCGTTGGAGGCTTGAAAATAGTCGAAACCTCGGCGGATTTGGCGGTGGCTTGTGCTTTAATTTCATCGGCGCGAGATATTGCATTGCCGTCATCAACCATTGCCATTGGCGAAATCGGTTTGACGGGAGAGATTAGAATGGTTGGTAATTTAGAAGCGCGATTAAAAGAGGCGCATAAGCTTGGATTCAAGAACTGCTTGATTCCGAAGGCTAATGAAAAAAATAAACATTTCGCCAATTTAAAAAAATCTTTGCCGGATTTAAATTTTCATTTCATCGCTCATATCCGCGATTTAGCAAAATTTCTGAAGAAGTAAGCGAAAAAGGTACCAAGTTACTTTCTTATTAAAGTTTTCTTAAAATCACTGCTACCCATAATTGACCTTACACCCCCCTTACGCTTTACAAAAATAATTGCAACGCTTACGGGCTGTAACTCCCCCCTAGAGGGTTATTTGCGTTAAAAAATAGCCGTTTAGGCTATTTTTTAACGCAAATAACCCTCTAGGGGGGAGTTACAGCCTAAAGCTTTTTAGAGTTTATAGAAATTTGTAGGGGTGTAAGCCCACGGCTCCCGATGTGCAACTGCCGTTAAATATTCGGAGCCTATAATTTGCTAAAAATAGCCGTTTAGGCTATTTTTTTAACGCAAATAACCCTCTAGGGGGGAGTTACAGCCCGTAAGCGTTGCAATTATTTTTGTAAAGCGTAGGGGTGTAAGGGCGGAGCGGGGGGATTACTCGCCTTGCAGGCGAGTTGCAGATCACAAGATTTTTGTAAACTCGCTAAGCTCGTTAACAAAAATTACTGCTCCTGTGACTCGCAAATCCTATAAGCGGATTTGCTCACCCTTACGGGCGCTATCGTTCGCTTCGCTCACTTTCGCGTCCAAATTATTAAAAAACGAATTCGT
>Ga0208960_1000379_pt1 | contig 25203 bp, 23 predicted proteins | sample GreLakmeON33MSRF_FD_187703 | JGI IMG/M metagenome (GOLD analysis project Ga0208960, IMG submission 187703) | Freshwater lentic microbial communities from great Laurentian Lakes, MI, USA - Great Lakes metaG ON33MSRF (SPAdes) | ecosystem: Environmental > Aquatic > Freshwater > Lake | place: Great... | reverse complement strand
CCCGGCCCGCGTCTCCACGCGGGCCGGTTTGCTTTCACCCCTCACGTCCAACACCGGCAGTTCTCTTCGGGGAAGATGCACTTTTGCCTCCGGCCACTTCTGGGGCGTGAACGCCGCACTCCTATTGTCGCGGAGCCGGACCGCCATCGTCCGTCAGCTCCGTCCGATGTGTCTCCTGCGCGCACCCCACGGACACGAGCGTGATGGCCGACATCCCGACGAGGTAGAGCGCCACGGGCCACGGGTTGCCGTCCGCCCACTTCAGCAGCGCCGTGGCGATGAGCGGCGCGAGGCCGCCCGCGAACGGCGACGCGAGCTGGTAGCCGAGCGAGACGCCGCTGCACCGCACGCGCGTGCTGAACAGCTCGGAGAAGAACGCCGCCTGCGGCCCATACATCGCGGAGTGGACGACCAGCCCGACCGTGATCGCCGCCCACAAACCCGCTGTCGTGCGCGTGTCCACCAGCCAGAAGAACGGGAACGCGAAGAGCGCCAGCGCCGCCGCGCCCGCCAGATACACGGGCCGCCGCCCCACGCGGTCCGAGAGCGCGCCGAAGAGCGGTATCGCCACGAGCTGCACGGCTGAGCCGACTAGCACGCCGTTCAGCACATCGCTCTTCGTCGCGCCGAGCTTCGTCGTCGCGTAGGTGAGCACGAAGACGGTGAAGATGTAGAACGAAGCATTCTCCGCGAAGCGCGCGCCCATCGCGACAAGCACGCTGCGCGGGTGCAACCGGATGGCTTCCAGCACCGGCAGGCGTGGCGCGGCCTCGGTCGCCGCAGCCTTCGCCGCCTCGAACAGCGGGCTTTCCAAAATCTGCAGCCGGATGAACATGCCGACCGCGAGCAGGAGAATTCCCAGCAGGAACGGCACACGCCAGCCCCACGCGAGAAAGTCTTTCTCCGGCATCGAGGAGCACGCGGAAAAGACCGCGTTGGCCAGCAGCAGCCCGACCGGCACGCCGGCCTGCACCCAACTCGCGTAGAAGCCGCGGCGTCCGCGATGCCCGTGCTCCACCGCCATCAGCACCGCGCCGCCCCACTCGCCACCGACACCGATCCCTTGCACGAAACGCAGCGCCACCAGCAGCACTGGCGCGAGCACGCCTGCCTGCTCGTAAGTCGGCAGCAGGCCGATGCAAAACGTCGCCACGCCCATGAGCATGAGCGTGGTGACGAGCACGGACTTACGCCCAAGCTTGTCGCCGAGGTGGCCGAAGATGACGCCGCCCAGCGGCCGCGCGAAGAAGCCCACCGCGTAGGTGGCGAACGCGGCCATCGTGCCCGCGAGCGGGTCCACGTTGGGAAAGAAGAGCGTGGGAAACACCAGCGCCGCCGCCGTGCCGTAGAGGAAGAAGTCATACCACTCGATGGTGGTGCCGATGAAGCTGGCGAGCACGACGCGGCTCACGGGCGTGGTGGGTGGCAGCGGGCTGGTTGGTGAGGTGTCGATGACAGAGAGGCTGCTCTGTCGGCGACACGCTGGGAAACGAAAAAGCCGGGCGGCTTTCGCTGTAGCGTCGCTCTGTGAGCGACGGTCCAGTCGGCGGTCACAGACCGCCGCTACAAGTGACTCGCGCGACGACGCAACTGGCCGCACGCCGCATCAATGTCCTTGCCGCGCGAGCGGCGGAAGTGCGCGACGAGCTTCCGCGAGCGCAGCACTTCTGCGAACGCTTCGGACGTCTCATCGGAAGACGCTTCGTAGGCGACGCCGCGCAGGCTCAGGCCGGTGGGATTGTAGCGCAGGAGGTTGATGTGCATCCGGCGCGAGCCGAGCAATTCAGCGAGCACGTGCGCATGCTCCAGCGAGTCGTTCACGCCCGCGAGCAGGCAATACTGGATCGTCACGGGCCGGCCGCGACTTGCCTGAAACCGGTCCGCCGCCGCAAGGATGTCTGCGATGGGAAAGCGCTTGCCCATCGGCAGCAGCCGCGCGCGCGTGGCGTCATCGGGCGCGTGCAGGGAAACGGCGAGGTGGAGGTTCAGCCCCGTGGCCGTGAGCGCCTCGATGCCCGGCACAATGCCGACGGTGGAGACCGTTATCTGCCGCCAGCCGAGCGCACCGAGCGCGTTGTCCGCGAGCCGGCGCACGGCCGTGAGGACGGCGTCGAGGTTGAGCATCGGCTCGCCCATGCCCATGAAGACGAGGGTCTGCAGCTTGCGTCCCACCGCACTCGCCTCCCGCCGCAGCGCGAGGAACTGCTCCACGATTTCCCCGGCCGTGAGATTGCGCTCGAAGCCGGTCTTCGTCGTCGCGCAGAAGTCACACCCCATCGCGCAGCCGACCTGCGAGGAGAGGCAGCCCGCCGCCCGGTCCGCGCGGAAATCCGGCATCAGCACCGACTCCACCGTGCGCCCGTCGCCGAGACGCAGCAGCAGCTTGGTTGTCCCATCCGCCGCGACCTGCCGCGCCGCGAGCGTCGCCGCACTGCTGGGGAAAGTCGTCTGCAACCGCTCCACCAAGCCCTGCGGCAGCCCATGCGCCGAAGAGCTGATGATCTCGCGGCCCTCGTAGAAGGCGCGGAGCACGCGCGCCGCGTGGCTGGGCTTGTAGCCCCACTCCGCGAACTGCTGCGCGAGCGTGGCGGGATCGAGATCGGCGAGGGCGGGCATACTAACGCACGCCGACCACGACCACCGGTTGGAGAAGGGACATCACGACGTCTGGCTTATCGGAATGTGAAGTGGTGCGCACGAAAAAAGCCGCCCCGGTTTCCCGAGGCGGCTGATTGGTGACGTCGCTCTGAGAGCGAAAAAAGAGGCGGCGGTCACAGACCGCCGCTACAGGTTACTTCTTCTTCGCGGGCTTGGCGGCCTTGCGCTTCTCCTCGATCGCAGCCTGGGCGGCGGCGAGGCGGGCGACGGGGACGCGGAAGGGCGAGCAGCTCACGTAGGTGAGGCCGATGCGATGGCAGAACTTCACGGAGTCGGGGTCGCCGCCGTGCTCGCCGCAGATGCCCAGCTTGATGCCGGGGCGGGTCTGGTTGCCCTTCGCGATCGCCATCTCCATGAGCTGACCGACGCCGGTCTGGTCAATGGAGGCGAACGGGTTCTTCTTCATGATCTCGGCCTCTTGATAGGGTCCGAGGAAGGAGCCGGAGTCGTCGCGGCTCATGCCCATCGTGGTTTGAGTGAGGTCGTTGGTGCCGAAGCTGAAGAACTCGGCGGTCTCGGCGATTTCGTTGGCCGTGAGCGCGCCGCGGGGGACTTCGATCATCGTGCCGACGCTGTAGCGGATCTTGACCTTCTTCTCGGCCTGCACCTGCTTGGCGGTCTCGTGGACGATGGCGGTCTGGAGGTCGAGTTCGCGCTTGAAGCCGACGAGCGGAATCATGATCTCGGGCTTGCACGGGATCTTGGCCTTCACGCAGAGCGCGGCGGCCTCGAAGACGGCGCGGGCCTGCATGCGGGTGATCTCGGGATACTTGATGCCGAGGCGGCAGCCGCGGAAGCCGAGCATGGGGTTGAACTCGTGCAACTCATGCACGCGGGCGCTGATGCGCTCGGCCTTCACGCCGAGCTTCTCGGCGAGGTCGGCCTGCGCGGCCTGGTCGTGCGGGAGGAACTCGTGGAGCGGCGGGTCGAGGAAGCGGATGGTGGCGGGGTAGCCAGCGAGCGCCTTGAAGATGCCGAGGAAGTCCTCGCGCTGATACGGGAGAAGCTTGGCCAGCGCGACTTCACGGTCGGCGAGGCTGTCGGCGAGAATCATCTCGCGCATCGCGTCAATGCGGTTGCCTTCGAAGAACATGTGCTCGGTGCGGCACAGGCCGATGCCGGTCGCGCCGAACGCCATGGCGTTCTTGGTCTGCTCCGGGTTGTCGGCGTTGGTGCGGACCTCGAGGCGGCTGAACTGCGCGCACCACTTCATGAGCTGGTTGAAGCTCTTGAACTTCTCGGTCGCTTGCGCGGCCTTGTCGTTGTTGATGAGGCCCGCGATGATCTCGGAGGGAGCCGTCTTGATCTCGCCCGCGTAAACGGTGCCGGCGGTGCCATCAATCGAGAGGAAGTCGCCTTCCTTGAACTTCTGGCCCGCGATGGTGACGGTCTTCTTGTCGTAGTCCACGACCAGCGCCGCAGCGCCGCAAACGCAGACCTTGCCCATCTGACGGGCGACGAGCGCCGCGTGCGAGCTGACACCACCGCGCGCGGTGAGGATGCCCTCGGCGGCAATCATGCCGCGCAGGTCTTCGGGGGAGGTCTCGACACGGACGAGGAGCACCTTTTCGCCGCGAGCCGCCGCTGTAACAGCGCGGTCAGCGTTGAAGTAAACCTTGCCAGTCGCCGCGCCGGGGCCGGCGGGAAGGCCGGTGGCGATGACCGTGGACTTCTTCACCGCAGCGAGGTCGAAGATGGGCGCGAGGAGCTGTTCGAGCTGGTCGGCCGGGTTGCGGAGGACGGCGGTCTCGGGCGTGATGAGCTTCTCCTTGACCATGTCCATGGAGAACTTGAGCGCGGCGGCGGCGGTGCGCTTGCCGTTGCGCGTCTGGAGCATGAAGAGTTGGCCTTCCTGCACGGTGAACTCGATGTCCTGCACGTCTTTGAAGTGCTTCTCGAGCGTCGCGCGGACCTTGAGCAGCTCGGCGTAGGACTTGGGCATCACGTCCTTGAGCTTGAGCACGGGCTCGGGCGTGCGGACGCCAGCGACGACGTCTTCGCCTTGGGCGTTGATGAGGAACTCACCGTAGAACTCGTTCGTGCCGTTGGCCGGGTTGCGCGTGAACGCGACGCCGGAACCGGAGGTCTCGCCGGTGTTGCCGAACACCATCGCCTGCACGTTGACGGCGGTTCCCCACTCGGAAGGAATGTTGTATTTGGCGCGATAGACCTTGGCGCGGTCGTTCATCCAGGAGCCGAAGACGGCACCCGCAGCACCACGCAGTTGGTCCCAAGGATTGTTCGGGAACGCCTTGTTCGTGCGCGCCTTCACGAGCGCCTTGAAGCGCTTCACGAGCTCCTGCTGGTCGGCGGCGGTGAGGTCGGAATCAATGATGTCCCGGTGATAGGTCTCGTGCTTGAAGGTGTGGATGGTGTGCTCGAACGGATCGTGATCCTCGCCCTCGCGCTTCTGCACGCCCATCACCACGTCGCCATACATCTGGATGAAGCGGCGGTAGCAATCCCAGGCGAACCGCTCATTGCCGGTCGCCTTGACGAGCGCGAGCACGGACTGGTCGTTGAGGCCGAGGTTCAAGATGGTGTCCATCATGCCCGGCATCGAGTCGCGCGCACCGGAGCGCACGGCGACGAGCAAGGGCATGCCGGCGGTCGCGCCGAACTTCGTGCCCATGATCTTTTCCATGTTGACGACGCCCGCTTCCATCTGGGACTGGAGCTCCTTCGGGTAGGAACGCTTGTTGGCGTAGAAATACGTGCAGACGTCGGTGGAGATGGTGAAGCCGGGCGGCACGGGCAGGCCGATGCGGGTCATCTCAGCGAGGTTCGCGCCCTTGCCGCCGAGGAGGGCCTTCATGGAGCCATCGCCGTCCGCCTTCTGGTTGCCCCACGTGTAAACGTATTTCAGTGCTTTAGCCATAATCAGGATGTGTCAGTTCAGTGTGTCGTTTTCGGGAGAGTCCGCGAAAAATGAGGCGCGACCCTAACAAGGAGCGCAATGGTGTCAACGGGGGAGATGCCTGCGCTGCGAGGGCAGTGTCAGCGATATCCTTACCCCATTTCTCAAGATGCGCCCGCGCATCCTCTCGGCCCAACCATTCCTTGCGCATCGGAACCCCGGCCAGCAAGGTTCGTGCGTGAAAATCGGCTCACGGTCAGACCAGCAGGGCGAGCTCGAGGGCCGGACTCGGCCCCCGGCGATCCTCTTTTTCCAGCGCTGGGCCATCAACACGCTCGCGGTCCTCGTCGCGACGCACGTTGTCTCCGGCATCCACTACGACACCGTCACAAGCCTGTTCGTTGCCTCGCTGCTGTTCGGTATCCTTACCACATTTCTGCGCCCGCTGCTGTTTGTCCTCACGTTGCCGCTGGTGGTCCTCACGCTGGGGCTCTTCGTGTTCGTCATCAACGCCGGCCTGCTTTATCTCGTCGGCTCGCTGGTGAAAGATTTTCGGGTGGACGGCTTCTGGCCCGCGTTCTGGGGGGCAATCGTCATCGGACTGATCTCGGTGGTGCTCAACTCGCTGACCGGCTCGGGCGATGGCAAGTTGCGGGTGCGGCGCTCGCCTCCGGCCAGCAAACCATCCGGCAACGATGGCAACGGTCCAGTGATCGACGTGTAGCGGCCTCCGGCGCAAGTCGCGCGCTACGTGAGCAGTCGCCCAATTTCCCCGTAAGTCCTCACCACGTGGTGCGCGTGCGCGAGCTTCTCCGCTGGCAGTGTGTTCGTGATGGCAATCGCCGTCATGCCCGCGGCACGCGCGGCGGTGACTCCGGCGGCGGAATCTTCGATCACGCAACACGCCGCCGGTTCCACTCCGAGCAGCACCGCCGCCCGTAGGAAAATGTCGGGCGCCGGCTTCCCGTGCGCCACGTCCTGCACACTCACGACGATTGGGAAATACCGCCGCAGCGACTTCATCGCGAGCACTTCATCAATCACCAGGTGCACGGACCCGGACGCCACGGCGAGGCGATGACTCGCCGCGAGCTGGGCGACGAGCTCTGGCAGGCCCTCGAAGATGGGCTGCTCGCGACGCAGGATTTCGATGACATGGTTTTGCTTCCACGCGGTGAGCTCCTCGATCGACTGCTTCGGCTGGTGCCGCGCGATGAAGTCCACCCAAACCGCGCGATCCGACCGGCCAATGTATTGCTCGAAGTGGACGCCGTGCGTCTGCCCGTAGCCCATCTGCTCGAACACGTCGAGGAACGCGCGCTCGTGGCGCGGCTCGCTGTCCACGATGACGCCATCCATGTCGAAAATGACTGCGGAAAACATAGGCAGGGGATGGGGTCTAGCGGATGGGGGATAGGGAGAAGGACGCCGAGCCAGTGTGCTGCTCGTGATTCTGCTCCTGCTCCTCCAAGCTCAGTGAAAGACCGATTCCTTCGGCCGCTCGACGAGGTGGAGCAGGTTTCCCTCCGCGTCCGCGAAGAACAACACGCGCCCGCCGCCGCCCGCTGGCTTCGGCTCGCCGGTGAATGACACGCCCCGGAGCGCGAGTTCCGCCTGCGCCGCCTCGATGGAGGCCACACGCAATGCAAGGTGACGCCAGCCCGCAACCCCGTTGTTCGCGGTGTCGGCCACCGATCCGGTCGCGCCGTAAATCTCGATCATCAGCCCGCCGCCGAGTTCAAGGAAGAAGGCCGGCGGCGTCTGGCCGTTGTCGAAGCGCAACTTCGCGCCCAGCACGCGCACATACCAATCCTTGAGAGCCACGGTGTCGCGCGCCGGCAGGCCGAGGTGCTCGACGGAGTATTTGAGTTCGCTCATGCGAATGGGATTTCGTGGGAGCCAGCGTGATTGTGCAACCGGAAAACTTCGCGTTGTGCTGCGACACCCGGCCTCAATCGCTCAACTGCTTCAGCCAGTCCCCGGCGTGGCGTTGGTAGGCGGACCAACCGCGCGCGCCGACAGCGGCTTGCAACGTGCGCTCGGTCTCCAAGCGGATGGCGAGGAGCGCGACCGCGCGGGCATCGTCGGCCAAGCCCGCGTTCTGACGGGTCTGGCGAACGAGCTTCTGCGAGGCGGTCTGAAGTTCAAGCCACTGCGCGGCGGAGGCGGGCTGGACTTCGAGGCGGCGCGCGAGTTTGAGCAACGTGTGGAAGCGCGGATCGCTTCCACGCTCGAAGGTGGCAACACCCGCCTCGCCCAGGCGCGCGGTGAGCTGCGCCTTCCGCTGCGTCTCGCGTTCCTCCAGCTTGGCGTTGAAGTCCGGGTCGTCGAAGGGGCGCTTCGGATCGCGCGGCGTGGGGCGAGGATAAGCGGTGTCGAATTCACGCAGCGCCTCCGCCTGCGCGCGGAGGTTCTCCGGCTTGTCCGCGTAGCCGCGCAACTCGCGGACTTGCCGGGCCTGCGGGCTGCGACGCAGTTCGGCCTCGGCCCACTCGCCGTCGCTGAAGAGCGCCCGTCGCTCTGTCCCCTGCCGTTCGCGCAGTTCCTTCTGCTTTGCAGCGCGCTCGGCGGGCGGGGCCTTCGCCACCTCCCGGTTCAAGGCCTCGCGCTCCTTCGCGTGCCGGCCATCCAGCGTGGTGAGTCCGGTTTGCTTCTCCTCCGCCAAGTGGCCGAACTGCTCGTTGCGGCCCGGCTTGTCCGTCTTGGTTTCCTTGCCCAGCACCGCTTGCAGCTCGGCTTGGATGCGCTTCTGTTCCTCCTTCAGCTCCTCTACCTCCTTTTCCGTCGGCGTGCCGTCGAGCATTTTTTCCAATGCTTTACCGTCGGCCACGGATTGCCAGAATTGTGCGTTGAAAGGCCGCACCAGCTCGCGCAGCCGCACGCGGAACTCGTCGGCGACGCGCGCCTCCAGAATGTCGCGCGCAGTCTCCTTCGGGCAGCCGATGGCGAGCAGGTTGGTCAGGCAGACGAAGTAGTTCGTGGACTCGACAGAACTCCACTGGAACGGCGGGCTGCGGGGGACTTTCACTTCCGGCAGTCGCGCTGCCGGCTCAATCACAACCTCGGTGCTGACGCGCGTTGTCACGGCCAGCTTGCCCCGTGGCGCGGGCGCGGGCGCGGGCGCGGACGGGCGGGCCGTCTGCCACAGCAACGCGCCGACCAGCGCGAGATTCGCGGTGACGGTGCCGAGGATGTAGCGGCGCAGGCTCATCGCACGATGACGGTTCCAGCCGCAGGCCTACCCAGCGGCATCGAGAGCGAGTTGGTGAGCTGCTGCCCGTGTTGTTTCAGGTAGGCGTTGAAGCCGACCGGGCCGAGGCTGCGAGCAAGCACTTGCGTCGTCTGCGCACGGAGCGCTGCTAGCAGCAGCAGTCGCTCTTCAGCGGAGAGCTGCTGGTCCGCGCGGATTTGCTGCGCCTGCGTCTCGGCGGCACGGCGGGCCTCGTAGGCTTGCACCAACGCAGTCTTGGCCACCCCCTGCTTCTCCGTGCTCTGGAACAACTCGCGGAACAACTGGTCCTTGCCCCGCTCCACATCGGCGAACCGCTCGGGGCCGAGGAACCGCCGGAGCAGCTCCTGGAACGCCGCGTCGCCCTGTTGCCGCAGCGCCTCGGGGTAAAGCTCATCGTCCAAGTTCAACATCTTGGCGAACACATCGTGCGTGTCCGCGCGCAGCCGGGAAATCTCCCGCAGCTCGCCGCCGGTGAGGTTCACGCCGTTGCGACGGGCGAGGTGGTCCATCCCCTCCGCGGTCGCGGTCGAGAGCCGCAGCCGAAGTTCCTCCAGCGCGCTCGGCGCTAGCACCCGCGCCAGCTCGCCCTCCAAGCGGTCGCGCAGCGCATGAAGCTGGGTCAGGTCATCATCCAGCAGAATGCCCTCGGTCGTGGCGAGGTAAGCCATGGCGTCGGCCTGGCGGAGCTGGAAGACTGTCATGAGCTGGTCGGACTTCGCGTTGTCGATGAAGCCGAGAAGAAGTTCTTCCAGGATAGCCGAGTCCATGCCCGCCGAGCGCAAGACCTTCAGCGCCTCATAACTCATCTCCGCGCCGAGCAGCCGCTGGATGAGCGCGCGTTTCTCCAGCTCCAGGGCGCGCAGCTTCGCGGCGCGCTGCCGCTGCCGGGCATCGCGCTGGTCGGCGGTTTCCCAGAAGGTGTCTTCCGGGCTTTCTTCGAGTTTCTTCGCGCGCTCGTCGTAGAGCTTCTCGATGTCCGGCAGCAGGATGTCCCGCAGCGTGCGCTCCGGGCAGCCGACGGCGCGGAGGTTCGCGGCATACACCGTGTAGTCCTCCGACTCCAAGGCGCGCCAGTGGAAGGGCGCGGCATTGGTTGTCGGGACTGGCGGTGTGGCCGGCGGAGCGTTGCGCACGACGCGCTTGGTTGTGACCGTCACCTTGCGCTCCGCGCCGGACGAAGTCGTGCCGGAGCGCGCACGGAACAGCGCGTAATTCATCGCCAGCAGCGCCCCGGAGAGGGCGAGCGACAAAACCAAGGCAAGGACGGAACGCATGCGCGTGTGCTTGGACGACGGCCAGAGATGTAACAACCCGCCACCACCCCGCGCAACCCCGTATCGAAGGCCGGTCTTCTCCTGCTCGTAATCCTGATCCTAATCCTGCTCTCCAGCGATTTTCCGGAGGAGCAGGATTAAGATTAGGAGCACGAGGGAAAGACCTTCGCGCCGCGTCATGGACTTCCCCCGCTCCGCTCCGTAGCCTCCGCGCGTGGCTGATGCTCCACCCAACCCGCCGCGCCTGCGCCTGCGCGTGACCACCACTGCCGAGTCCATGATTCGCGGCGGACACCCGTGGCTCTACGACGCCAGCATTCGCGAACAGAACCGCCCCGGGCAGCCGGGCGAACTCGCCGTCCTCTTTGACCGCAGCGACAAGTTCCTCGCCCTCGGCCTCTACGATCCGCTCTCGCCCATCCGCGTCCGCGTGCTGCACTGCGGCAAGCCCGTGACCGCCGACGACAACTGGTGGCGCGCGCGCCTGCAAACCACGCTCGCCCGTCGCGACGGACTCTTCGACGCGCAGACCACCGGCCACCGCTGCATCAGCGGCGAGAGCGACGGCTGGCCCGGCCTCGTGCTCGACCGCTACGACACGACCTTCGTGCTCAAACTCTACTCCGCCGCGTGGCTCCCGCGCGTGGGTGAGGTCGTCGGCTGGCTGCGCGAAGCGCTTCAGCCCGAACGCCTCGTCCTGCGCCTCAGCCGCAACATCCAGTCGCTCGCGGAAAAGGAGTTCAATCTGCGCGAAGGACAGATGCTCGTCGGCGACGCGCCGGGCGGCCCCGTCGTCTTCCTCGAAACCGGCATCCGCTTCGAGGCCGAGGTGATTCGCGGGCAGAAAACTGGCTTCTTCCTCGACCAACGCGAGAACCGCCGCCGCGTCGAGACGCTCGCCGCCGGCCGCGACGTGTTGAACGCCTTCAGCTTTTCCGGCGGCTTCTCCCTCTACGCCGCGCGCGGCGGCGCACGGAGCACGACCGACCTCGACATCAGCTCACACGCGCTCGACTCGGCCCGCCGGAACTTCGCGCTAAATGCCGCCAACCCGCACATCGCCGCCTGCCGTCACGAGTGCGCGCAGGCAGACACGTTCGACTGGCTGGCGGCAAGCCCACGCGCGGACTTCGACCTCGTCATCCTCGACCCGCCCTCACTGGCCAAACGCGAAGCCGAGCGAGCCGGGGCGATTCAGGCGTATCGGAGACTCACGCTGCTCGGCCTCCCACGCCTGCGACCGGGAGGAATTCTCGTGGCCGCCTCCTGCTCCGCGCACGTCTCCGCACCGGAGTTCCACGACGCAGTGCTGGACGCGCTGCGCTCGTCGCGTCGGAAGTTTGTGGAGCTCGTCCGAACCGCCCACGCACCGGACCACCCGGCGACATTCCCCGAGGCGCAGTATCTCAAGTGCGTGTTCGCGCGGCTGGAACCGTAACTTGCGGAAACTTGCGAAATGGAGCGCGGTCTTAACCGGTAGTCTTACGCCTGCGGCCGGGAACGACGGCAGAACTTAAAAGCCAGCATAACGACCACCGCCAGCACGAGCAGCCCAAGCCGTTGGGGTAGGTTGAGTCAATTGGCGAGCCCGGTAATGTAAATAGCCCTAAAGCCCGATTGGGAATTGGACAACCACGGATGGGCACCGATAAAGCCATGCCCGGCGGACTTTTTCTCCTTCACCAAACACGTCTGGCCCGTCGTTGAGCCTTGCTGATCTGTGTCCATCCGTGGTTGGACTTCTGAGTTCGGGATTTATGAGCCGAGAGCGGGGTGGGGCGGTGTCTGCTCGCCATGCGACGGAGAGTGAATTTCAGGGAAGGGGCCCGCGCGTGACACTATTGTCCGCCGTTGCGACCCGGCTTACGCCTTGTCGCCGGACTGCTATTCGGCTTTCGCGCGCTTTCCGTCCCGCCACTCCCAGAAGCGGGCGATGAGGATGCACGCCTCGTAGAGGACGCAGAGCGGTGCGGCCATCACGAACATGGTGATGGGGTCGCCGGAGGGGCTGACCACGGCGCAGACGAAGAGGTTGAGGACCACGAAGTAGGGCCGGAACCAACTGAGCTTCTTCGAGTCCAGCAGGCCGACCTTCACGATGGTGAGGATGATCACGGGCATCTCGAAGCTCAGGCCCATCGCCAGCAGGAATTTCGGCACCATGCTGAGGTATTCCTGCGCGCGCCATTGCTCCGCGCTAAAGCCGAGCCATTGCGAAAACTCGACGGTCATCCGCAGCATGAGCGGCAGGATGACGAAGTAGCAGAATGCCACGCCAGAGAGGAAGAGCACGGTGCCCCAGATAGCGAAGGGCTTGAGGAACTGTTTCTCCTGCACGCGCAGCGCCGGGAGGATGAACTGGCCGAAGAAGTAGATCACAAACGGCGCGGCGAGCACCAGGCCGCCGAAGAACGCGAGCTGGAGCGTGATCCACACCACGTCCAGCGGGCCGAGGATGAGGAGTTTGACGAGTGGGCTGGTGGAGGCCGGCGGGTTGGTGTTGATCTGCAGGCCAAGGAAACGATTCGTGCCGAGATCCACGGGAACCAATTGCAAGGTGTGAACACGCCCGGCCTTGTTGGTGTGATTGAAGACCGGATCGATCCCGAGGAGGGCGAGCGGAAAGGTCCCGATGCGATTGGTGGCATCGAACATCACTGGCACCTGTTCCATCGGCTTACCGCTCTTTACGTTTTCCGATTCCGCCTGCTGCTGAGCCTTTACCAGCGGCCACTCCATGATGGTCACCAACTTGTCCGCGCCGACCAGGCACGCCGCCACAGCCACCGCCAGGCTGACGGTGATCTTGATGAGCATCCACCGGAGGTCTTCCAAGTGGTCGAGGAAGGGTTTGACCGGGCCACCGCCTTCGCCGGTGTGGCCGTCGTCTGACTTGAGCACGCTAGTGACGGAGCGCACAGCCTTGACGAAGCCGTGCTCCTCCTCGGGCGGTGGTGGCGTGTAGGCCGGATACTCATACTCTCCAGCGTGGTGGTGCGAAGGGTCGTCCTGCTGCTGGCCGCTGTGATGATCGTGGTAAGGGTCGGAGGATGAATCGCCGTGGTGCTGTTCGCTGCCGTAGCCGTGCTGGTGCTCCTGATGATACGGGTCAGGCTCGTGCGGTCCGGAACCGCTCGGGTCCGTTGGCGCTGTGCCGCTCGCGTCTGCGACGGGCTCCGTGCGCGCGAGTTCCTCCGAGGGAAAACCTTCTGGGTTCGGACCGGCAACTGTGGCGTCTCCGGATTGGGAGACGGTTCCGATGGGAGCGATGGGGATTCCTGCTTCAGCCAACGAGGGTGACGCCGGGGTTGCTGGCGACATGACCTCAGCCGACTCTCCCGACGCAGGGGGCGGAGAACCGCCGGGCTGCACCGAATCGCTGGCTGGGGGCGCAGGCTGCTCGCTGGATGACTTCACGTCACCCGGACGGACAGGCTGCGGGGGCAGGCCCTCTGACTCACTCGCCATGACCTAGAGACTCGCTGGAGTTGCTAGATCAGGCCTTGGGCGCCGGCGCGGGTTGGCTGGACTGAGCCACTGCGGGTGCCGGAGCTGAGGCGGCGGGCTGGGGAGCCGCAGCGGGCTTGGGCGGAGCGGCGTATTGCTCCTCGGCCGCGGAGCGATGCAGTTCGTTCTGCATGTCGCTGGAAGCCTTCTTGAACTCCTTGATGCCTTGGCCGAGGCCTTTGGCGAGTTCCGGCAGCTTTTTGGCGCCGAAGAGGATGAGGACGACGATGAGGATGCCGATGATTTCCGGCCAGCCGAGCATTGCTAACATTGGTGCGTTCATGGTTTCACTAACTGTTTAGGTTCGCGAAACACATCTGGCGGATGCCGGCATCAGGCGGATGTCTTTCGGTGCCTGCTGTTACCAGCAGACGTCCAGGTATTCGACGGGAATAACCGGAAAGGGTTCAAGTCAATTCTGTGGCTTGAGAAGGACGATCTCGCTGCGGCGGTTCTTGGCCCAGGCGGCCTCGTCATGGCCGAGTTCAGCGGGCTTGTCCTCGCCGAAGCTGGTCGTGGTGACGCGGTTCGGAGCGATCTTGCCGCTCCTGATGATGAAATCGCGGATGGCGAGGGCGCGGCGCTCGCCGAGGGCGCGGTTGTATTCCTCCGTGCCGCGTTCGTCGCAATGGCCTTCGATACGAAGTTTGTTTTGCGGAGCGGCCTTGAGCGCGGCGATGACGGGTTGGAGCTTGCCCAACTCGGCGGCCTTCAGGACGGCCTTATCGTAATCGAAGTAAACCGTGCTCGCGGCGAAAATGGCACGGTCAGCAGCGTGCCCATCGATGATTTCCGGGCCGCTCTGTGAGCCGACGCCATTGGTGGTGCTGGTGGTCGGAGGTAAAAGCGGTGGGTTAGTGATTACGCCCGGCACGACTGGAGGCCGGACGGGAATTCCCGTGCCTACTTCGAGAGGCGGATTGGTTGGGGGGATATTTGTCAGCGTGTTCGGCCCCGCAGTGTTGTCAATGCTGGTCCGCGCGCCATAAAGCGGCGTGGGGCTCTTGGGTTTCTTCGTCGCGCAGCCGGTTGAGCCGACGACCGCAATCAAAGTGAGGGCGGCAAACTTGAGAAAAAGTGAGCGTTTCATAATTTGTCTTCTGCTGGTGAAAAACTTCAGCGTGCCCACGTGGGCTGGGAGCAATTTCCCAAATTCAGTGGCACATCTTTGACGCGCTTGGTGGGCACGTCAAGCAGAGACAGGGAAAATGCCCCGCCGCGGCCGCGTTTGCAGAACATGAGTGTGCGTGAGTTCGGTGCCCAGGTCGCGTCCTGACCTGTGGCGAGGGACTGCACGTCCCCACCACCGGCTGGCACAATGCAAACCTCGAAGTTCCCGCCACGCTGCGTGGTGAAGTTGATCCACTTGCCATCCGGGGACCAGTCCGGCTCGGTGGCGTTGAAGACTCCGGTGGTGCGGATGCGTTGCGGCGTGCCGCCGTTCGATCCGATGCGGTAGAGCTGTGCGGGACCGTCGTCGCTCGACACGTAGCAAATCGTCTGGCCGTCGGGCGACCAGCACGGCGATGAGACGCCCTCTCGCGCGTGGGTGAGCTGCTGAAGTCCGCGTCCCTGGAGGTCGGCGACATAGAGGTCGGGCTTGCCGCCTTTGCTCAAGATCATCGCTACGAGGCGTCCGCCGGGCGCGACGGAGGGGCCGAGGTTGGACCCGCCGTAGCGGGCGACGATATGCCGCTCGCCGGTGTCGAGGTTGTGCGAGAAGATGTCGGCGTTGTTGAGCTTGTAGGAAGTGTAGGCGAGCCATTTGCTGCCCGGCCCCCACGACGGCGCGGCGATGATGGCGCGGTCAGCGGTGATGGCCGCCGCCCCGTTTCCATCGTAGTCGGCGACGTAAACCTCGCCGGTGTTGTTGGGGGCCTTGACCTTGAAGGCGACCTGAGTCCGCGCGATGCCGCGTGTCTGCGTGAGCGCGAAGATCACATCGTCCGCGAAGGCGTGGGCAAGTTGGCGCTGATTCGCACCGGTGTAGGCCTTCGAGAGGAGATAATTCTTCGCACGGTCGGAGACGAAGCCTTCGAGGCGCGCGCCGTTGGTCCCATGAATGAGCACTTGCGCCTGCTCCGGGGTGACGACGGCGCACCCGGCCACTTCGAGGTCGAAGCGCAGCGTGGTGGCGACCTCGCCAGTGAAGCCGCTGAGGCTGATGGGGATGGCCTTGGAGGTATCGCGATAGACGTTGACGTCGAACTTCGGCTCCTGCGCTGGAGCCGGCAGCGAGGTGGCAGCGGTGGTGACGAGCGCGGCGGCGAACTGGCGGCGGTTCAAATTCATCCGGTATTGCGTTTGGCTTTGAGGTTGAAGTCGATGTTAAACGTTTTCTGCGCTTCGCGGAAGCTGGCCGGGAATGGCTCGAACTGAATAACCTTTTGAAGCGTCTCGCCCACGGATTTGTCAATCGCGCTATTGCCGCTGGGCTTGAGCAGTTGCGACTTCAGCACGCGCCCGTTCCGCGCGACGGTGACGGTGACGCTCACGATGGAGAGCGAGTCGTTGAGGTTGGCGGGGACCAGCCACATCTGCTCGTAGATGCGCACCATCATCTGGCCGTAGTCGAGGAAGGCGGCGGCGTTCGGTCCGCCGCCTGCGTCAATGTGGATGTCCACCGGCGAGGAAAGCCCGCCTGGGATGCCACCGAGGATGGCTTTCATCTTCGCCACGCGCTGGAGGTGCGCCTGCTGGGCGGCCTTGGCCGCGGCGACGGACAGGGCGCGCTCCTCGGTCTCGGCTTTCTGTTTCGCCTTCGCGTCCTCCTCGGATTTCCGGGAGATGAGAGTTTTCGTGTCCGCGATTTTGACAGTGGACTTGGTGGGCGCGGTCTTCGCCGGCGGCGGCTCCGGCTCCTTCGTCTTTTTTGTCTCCTTCTTGACGGGGGCTTCCTTGCCTTTCGCGCTGGGCGGCAGCGGGCGCGGCTCGACTTTGACGAGCTTGGGCGGCGGCTCTTTGACGACTTCCTTCTTCGGCACTGGCTCGATTGGCTTGGTGGGCGGCGGCGGCGGCTCCACGGGGCGGGGTGGCTCCACGGGTTTGGGCGCGGGTGCCGGCTCCACGACGACTGGCGCGGGTGGCGCGACTGGCGCGGGCGCGGGCGAAGAAACGGGCGCGGGCGCGGGCGGGGCCTCGGCGGCGCGGAGGATGGCGTCCAGTTCGCGGGCGCTGACGAGGTTGATGACGGGCGTGTTCGCACGCGGCTTCTCTGGCAGGAAGGCTGGCGCGACGATGAGCACCACGAACAGCAGCGCGTGCATCGCCGCTGAGGCGAAGAGGCATCTGGTCTGGAGCCGCTGGTTCACTCGGTCAATGGATTTGGATTTGCCGCAGCTAATTCACGCACGCACGCAAACTTGGACGGGAAGCGAAGCGTCGCACTCCCGGCTTTTTCTCCGGCTGACGGCTGACCGCTGATGGCTTCCCGCTCCTCATTGCTTCAACTCCGTGCTGAAGCTCACCTGCGTCATCCCGCGCCGGGTGCAGCGGTCGAGCAGTTGCATCGCGTGGTCGAGCTTGCCGTCCTTGTCGCCGCGCACACGGATGATGAGGTTTGGATTCGCGCGGAAGTCGGCGACGAGCTGGGCCTCGACTTGGTCGAGCGACAGAGGGCGTTTCTGCAGGCGGAAGTTTCCAGCGCGGTCAATCTCCACGGTGCGGATGTCCTCGACCTTGGGCGGGCGAACGTCCGCCCGGGTGCTCTGGCCGGGCAGGTTCATGTCCAGCGAGCCTTCCAGCATCGGCGTGGTGATGATGAAGATGACGAGCAGCACGAACGCGAGGTCGAGCAGCGGCGTGATGTTGATTTCGCTCAACGTCACGAGGGAGTTGCGTTGGGAGAAGCGTCTCATTCAGTGCCGAATATTTGGGCGCCGCCGCTCATCAGCCAGACGATGATTGCAAGGACCAGCAGGAGGACGGCCGGGCCTTTCCAACGCTGGAATCGCCGTTTCAATCGGCTCCAGCGCCAGTGCCGGCGCTTGAACTTGATCTTGAACAGGCTGAAGTCCAAGCCGCCGACTCGGAGGAGTTGATGGCACCTGTTGCAACGGCTCGCGGTGCGCAGGTTGGCTGCGCCGCACTTTTTGCATTTCAGCCGCAAGTGAGCCCCGCAGGAAATGCACACCGGGGCGGCGCGTTCGTTGAAGACGCCACACTTCGAGCAGTGGACGGGCATGTCCCGCTGCGCCGTGGGCGGCTGCGCGATGTCCTTCTCGTCAGTCATCCTTGAGGAACTCGGTCTCGAGTTTCGACGCCAGCTCTTGCGCGAAGTTGTCCAGCTCGACGGTCTGGACGCGGAGGTTGTGCACGAGCCAGTTGTAGCCAAACATCGAGGGGATCGCCACGAGCAGGCCGGCGACGGTGGTGATGAGCGCGGCGGCCACGCCGGGAGCCATCGCGGCGAGGTCTGCCCGGCCGGCTTGCGCCACTCCGGCGAAGGTATCCATCACGCCCCACACGGTGCCGAGCAGTCCGAGGAAGGGCGCGCCGCTGACCGCCAGCGCGAGCAGGATGATGCCGGACTCCAGCGCGAGAGCTTCGCGCGCGACGGCGCTCTCCATCGTGCGCTTGATGTGCTCCATGGACTTGAGGGAGACGTGCTTCTTGCGCGAACCATCGGGTTGTTTCAGCCGCGCATCGGTCTCCATGCAGCCCTCCTGATACACGATGAAGAGCGGGCAGCCCTCGACCTGCACGCGTCGGTCATGGATGTCCAGCACAGCCTTCTGCGCGCGGAACTCGGACATGAAAAGGTCGTTGAGCCGACGGGCGCGGCGCATCTGCAGGCTTTTGGAGACCATGATGGACCACGCGAACATGGAGAAGATCACCAGGAAGACGATGATGACCTTTGCCTCGATCGTGGCCTTCTCCCAGATGTAGGTGATCTGGGAATTCGTCCCCGCGGCGAGGATGTAGAGCGGTAAGTTCATGGAGCAACAGCAACTGGGAGAGCAATGACGGGTTTGGTGTAACGCCCGGCGGCGGCGCGGTCAAAGCAAACGTGTCGCATGCGGAGGTCAGACGTGAGAAAGGGACGCGTGCTCCCGCTGTTTGATGAGTAGGTGAGAAAGCGATAAAGCGGAGCAGCGCGCTCCTCATCACCTGCTCACTTTCCCAGTCTCTCACTCCGCCAAAAGCAAAAGCGCCCCGTGCGTAAACACGGGGCGCTTTGGAATCGTTACCGGGGCTTAGTTGGCCTTCTCGGTCTTCTCATTGGCGGCGACCCAGCCGGAGATGCCGGCGGAGAGGTGCTTGATGTTCTTGTAGCCGAGCTTCTCAGCCGCGTTGGCGGCGGCCTGGTAGGCCTTGCAGCTCGGGCCGCCGCAGTAGGCGACGACGAGGGCGTTCTTGTCCGCCGGGAGGGACTTGGCGAAGTCGGCCTTCACCGCGGCGAAGTCGATCGCGCCGGGGACGTGCTTGGCCTTGTAGGAACCGGTGCCCATCACGTCAATGACGGTGACCTTCTTGTCGGCGATGGCCTTCTTGAGGTCGGAGATGCTGATGTCGGGGAACTCGCCGGCGAAGGCGGAACCGGCGATGAGGGTAGCGGCGAACAGTGCGAACAGTTTCTTCATGATACAGGGTTTGTTGTTTGTTTTGTTGATGCGCCGTATTAGCGGCGCGGTGAATACGACGCAGACGTGGAAAAAACATTCAGCCTAGGAAGGTCGCCCGAACGGGGGCGGCCGACCGCGCTTTGAACTACTCCCGTGTCCAGCGCCGGGCCTTGGATTCAAAACGCGGCAGACTGCCGGGCGCAGCCAGCACCACCGGCACGCGCAGGGCGAGGCTCGACTCGAACGCGGCTGCCAGTCTGGCCGCGAGGCCGGGTGCCAAGCCGGCCGACTCCGGCTCCACGGTCACGGTCAACTCCGCCAGCGCCTGCCGCTGGCTCACGCGCACCTGATACTCCGCCACTCCGCCCACGCGCCGGATGATTTCCTCGACCGCACTGGGATACACATTCACTCCGCGCACGACGATCATGTCGTCCACACGTCCGAGGATGCCGCCTTCGAGTGCGAGGTCGGGGGAACCGCAGGAGCAAGTTGAGAGTTGAGAGTTGAGAGTTGAGAGTTGAACCGAATCGCCGGTGCGATAGCGGAGGAGGGGCGAGCCAGTGCGTCCGAGATTTGTGAGCACCAGTTCGCCTCGCCCGCCCCCGGGAACTGGCTGGCCGGTGGCGGGGTCCACTACCTCGGCGATGAAGGCCCGCGAGATGACGTGCAGCACGCCGGGCCGTGCGGGACATTCGTAGCTCACCGGGCCGACCTCGGTCATGCCGTGGTGGTCATAAATGCGCGCGCCGGGCCAGAGTTCCTGCAAGCGTGCGCGCGTGGCCGGGATGCTCCCGCCGGGTTCGCCCGCCACGCTGAGGGTCTTCACCTGCGAACGGCGGAGATCAATGCCTTCCTTCGCGGCGACCGCGGCGAGATGGAGGGCGTAGGTGGGCGTGCAGCAAAGGGTGGTCGCGCGCAAATCGAGAATGGATTGCAGCCGGGCCACGCTGGTCATGCCACCGCCGGAGAAGACGAGGCAGCCCAGCCGTTGCGCGGACTCGAACGCCGTCCAGAAACCGAGGAACGGCCCGAAGCTGAACGCGAAGAAGATGCGGTCCGCCGCCGTGGTGCCGGCCTGGCGGTGGACGGTCTCCCAGTTGTCGAGCATCCACGTCCAGCTCTCCGGCGTGTCGAGCCAGCGCAGCGGGCTGCCCGTGCTGCCGCTGGTCTGGTGGCAGCGCGTGTAACGCTCCAGCGGGAAGGTGAGGTTCGTGCCATACGGCGGGTGCGCGAGTTGGTCGGCCACCAGCTCCGCCTTCGTGGTGAAGGGGCAGCGCGCGCTGAACTCGGCGAGGCTGGCGACGCCGTCGAGCAAACCCGTGCCCGCGAGCTTGGCCGCGTAGAACGGATTCGTCCGCAGCGCGGCGAGCAAACCGCTAAGTTTGGGAAGCGTGTCGTTCACTCGATTTCAACCACTGACCTGCACTAATGGCAGTCGCTTCGGTTGTCTTCATTAGTGCAGGTCAGCGGTTAGTTTCAACAGCCACCAAAAACGCAAAAGGCGCGAAGAGGAAATCTCTTTGCGCCTTCTGTGCCTTTTGGTGGCAAGTCATCTGCGATTCATTTCCCCGGCGGTTGCGGTTCCGCCGGGGCCGTGACGGCGGCCTTTTGCGGCGCGGGGGGCGCGGGTTTGTAGAAAGTCACGAGCGTCCCGCCCAGCGCGGCCAGTAGGATGCCCACCCAGAAAAGAGGTTTCACCGCACCCCAGCCGCCCGCCGGCGGGTGCGTAACGAGGGCGTAGAGCGCGTTCACCACCGGCGCGCCTGCGAAGACGATGGACATCACCACGGCGGGCGTGCCCTTCGCGCCGAAGGCCAGCAGCACGCCCAGCGCGCCGATCGCGCCGACGATGCCCGCGATGAGCGACCACCACAGGCCCTTGGCCGGGAAGTCCCACGACGCGCCGTTGAGCGCGAGGATGGCCAGCGGCGCGAGCACGGCGGTGAGGAAGTAGGCCACGCCCACGAAGAGAAACGCCTTGATGCGCCCGTTGGCGGGGTCCGCCATGCCCATCGCGCCGGTGTGGAGGAAGACGCCATAGACGCCCCAGGAAACGACCGTCAGCATCGCCCAACCCAGCCACGCCATGCCCGGTCCCGCTGTATTTTCAGTGCCCATAAAGAGGGCCGACTATAGGAGCGCAGCAAGGGGAGTTCAATGGGTTTATCCGGTCAACGGCTGCTCTCGTCAGCGTGGTTGTTTGAACCGCGAGCGTTCGCGCCGGTTGAGTTCCTTCAAATCCAATGCCATGTCGCGGTTGGCTTCGCCCATCATGCGTAGGAAATTCTCGCAGCTTTGCGCCATTCCTCCAAAGGAATTAACCGTATCGCGCTCGGCGAAGTCGTTGGTGATCACGAGCACCTCGCCGAGTTGGCTCAGGCGGTAGGCGGCGCGCTCGATCATGTCGTCCGCCGTCTGGCCCGCGCGCGAGTAGAGCACCTCGACCTCGCGCGTGGAATGCGCCTGCGGCGTGCCCTTGGGCGCGCCCGCGCCGTCGAAGAAGATGGTGACCGGCGTGCCCGTGGCGTCGTAATACTGCGTGAGTTCCTGAATGAGCGCCTCGCGCGCGGCGGCAGAATGGCGCGCCCGGCCTTCGGCCAGTTCCGGCCAGGCATGCAGGAGGCTGAAGCCATCCACCAAGATGCGGAGCAGCGGCACGACGACAAAGTAGCAGTGGGCCGGGAGGCGGGAAGCTGAATTTCCGAGTGGAGGAAGAGAGCAGGATTAGGATCAAGATTACGAGCACGAGCGGAAAGCCCCACCGGGCGCGGGCTCTTTGTCCTGCTCGTAATCTTGATCCTGCTCTCCTCGGGGCTGGCGACTACAGCTTCCGATGATTCGTCGCACCGACCGGAATGTCCTTCGGCGCCTCGACCAGCAGGCGCTTCACATCGGCCACGAACGCGCGCACGTCGGCCTCCGTCGTGTCCCACGCGCACATCAGGCGACAACCGCCTTGGCCGATGAAGGTGTAAAACTTCCAGCCCACCGCCCGCAGCGCGACGATGAGCCACGGCGGCATCTCGATGAAGACCGCGTTCGCCTCGCGCGGGAACATGAGCCGCAGCTCGGGCAGAACTACCAACTCATCGCGCAGCAACGTGGCCATCGCGTTCGCGTGTCCGGCGTGTCGCAGCCACGCGCCCCCCTTGAGCATCCCCACCCACGGCGCGGAGAGGAAACGCATCTTCGAGGCGAGCTGGCCGGACTGCTTGCAGCGGTAGTCGAACTCGTGCGCCAGTTCGCGGTTGAAGAACACCACAGCGTCGCCCACGGGCGAGCCGTTCTTCGTGCCGCCGAAGCACAGCACGTCCACGCCCGCCTCCCACGTCACCTCGCGCGGCTTGCAGCCGAGGGACGCGACGGCATTCGCGAAGCGCGCGCCGTCCATGTGCAGCTTGAGGCCGAGCTGTTTTGTCTTCGCCCAAATCGCTTTCAGGTCCGCCGGGGAATACACCGTGCCTAGCTCCGTGGCTTGCGTGACGCTCACCGCGCGCGGCTTGGGGTAATGCACGTCGGAACGCTTCTTCACCAGCCGCTCGATGCCGGCGGGGTCAATCTTCCCATTCGCGCCGGGCAGCGTGAGCACCTTCATCCCGTTGCTGAAGAACTCCGGCGCGCCGCACTCATCCGTCTCCACGTGCGCCGTCTCGTGGCAGAGGACGCTGTGGTAGGACTGGCCGAGCGACGCGAGCGAGAGGGAATTCGCGGCGGTGCCGTTGAAGACGAAGAACACTTCGCACTCCATCTCGAACGTCTCGCGGAGCAGGTCGGCGGCCTCGGCGGTCCACGGGTCGTCGCCGTAGCTGGGCGCGTGGCCGTGATTGGATTTCTCGAGCGCCTGCCAGGCCTCCGGGCAGATGCCGGCGTAGTTGTCACTGGCGAAGTGGCGGCGAGCAGTGTGCATGGTGCGCGAAGGATGGGCGGGCGGACGGCGAATTGACAAGCGCGCGGCTTCGCCGGATAAGTAGCCCGCTTCACAACTTAACCAAGTCCCATGAAAGCAACCCGCTTCGCCGCCCGCCCTCGTCGCCCTGCCGGCTTCACGCTCATCGAACTGCTCGTCGTCATCGCCATCATCGCGATATTGGCGGGGATGCTCTTGCCGGCGTTGAGCAAAGCGAAGGCGAAGGCGCATGGCACCCAATGCTTGAACAGCCTCAAGCAGCTCCAACTGGCCATCCTCCTTTACGGTGGCGACCACGAGGACAAACTCGTCTCCAACAACAACAGCCCAACTGCCTCGACTTCCGCCGAGCCGAACGCGTGGATTCAAGGCAACGTCCAGCTTGGTGGCCCCAACTACACCAACGAAATCCGCAACGGCATTCTTTTCCCCTACCATAAAACCGAGAAGATTTACGTCTGTCCCGGCACTCGGGCCAAGACCATCGCTGGCACCATCGGGGTTGCCCATCACCGGTCCTACGCAATGTCCGTGGGGATCAACTGTTCTGTCGTTCCGGCCGGGGCAAAGCGGTTGACGGATATTCTCAAGCCATCGGACGTGATCATCTTCCTCGAAGAGAATCCCGTGAGCATCGACAACGGTGCGGCTGGCATTCGCTCGATGACCGACCTCACCGTCACCGGCACTTGGACCACTTGGAACCCGCCGGCCGGCCGGCACAACAACGGGGCAGCCATTTCTTTCGCGGACGGTCATGTGGAAAACTACGTCTGGAAGGGCGCCTTTATCCGAGTCACCCAGCAATACAACGACATGACACATCCCACTTACCGAACCTCCGCCACCGCTAACCCGCTGAACGGCTCCTTCAACGTCGGCGTGAATGACGTGGACTCCCTCCGCATGGCCAGTGGGCTGAACTACCAGTAGTCCCCGCAATCCTCACTCGCCAAGCGCCCCCCGCCGGACTAAAAAGCCGCCCGACACATGAGCGGCCCATTGAAACTCCGTCCGTCCTTCACACTCGTTTTCCTCCTCGCCTGCGCCGCCTCCGCCGCCCCGCGCACGCCGTGGACCACCTCGCGCGTCACCGGCTCGCCGAACCCGCCCGCGCTGCTCAATGTCGAGCGCGTCTTCCCACAGCTCGAATTCACCAAGCCCGTGGACTTCATGCGCCAGCCCGGCAGCGACCGCTGGGTGGTGTTGGAGGAGGGCGGTAAGCTCGTTTCCTTCCGCCCGAGCGCGGGCGTGACGAACACCGACCTCGTTCTCGACTGCCGCGAGTTCCGCTCTTCGGCGCGACCGCTGGGCTTCACCTTCCACCCCGGCTTCGCGACGAACCGCTTCGTTTTCCTCAACCACAATGAGGGCTTCAACAAAGTGGATGGCGCGCGCGTCTCGCGCTTCACCGCCACCTCGCTCGACCCGCTTCGTCTCGACCCCGCCAGCGGACGGCACATCATCTCGTGGCTCGGCGGCGGCCACAACGGCTGCACGCTCGCCTTCGGCCCCGACGGCTACCTCTACATTTCCACCGGCGACGCCGCCGAGCCGGACCCGCCCGACGACTTGCGCAAGACCGGCCAGGACATCTCCGACCTGCTCGCGTCCATCCTGCGCATTGACGTGGACCGCACCGAAGGCACGAACAACTACGCCGTGCCCAAGGACAACCCCTTCATCACCACGCCCGGCGCGCGCGGCGAGGTGTGGGCGTTCGGCTTCCGCAACCCGTTCCGCACCGCGTTCGGGCCGGACGGAATGCTGTGGGTCGGCGACGTGGGCTGGGAGCAGTGGGAAATGATTTACCGCGTGAAGCGCGGCGGCAACTACGGCTGGGCCATCACCGAAGGCCCGAACACCCGCGTCCGCACCGACATCAAGCCCGGCCCCGGCCCCATCCTGCCCGCCATCGTCGCCATCCCGCACAGCGAGGGCGCGAGTGTGACCGGCGGTCGCTTCTACAACGGCAAGAAATTTCCCAAGCTCAAGGGCGCATACATCTTCGGCGATTGGGAGACGGGCAAATTCTGGGCGCTCCGTCACGACGGCGACAAACTCCTCTCCAACGACGAACTCTGCGACACGGTGCTGAAACCCGTCTCCTTCGCCGAGGACGCCGACGGCGAGTTGCTCATCCTCGATTACCAAGGCGGCATCTGGCGCTTCGTGCCGAACTCCGCGCCGCCCGCGAA
>Ga0208960_1000378_pt1 | contig 25209 bp, 16 predicted proteins | sample GreLakmeON33MSRF_FD_187703 | JGI IMG/M metagenome (GOLD analysis project Ga0208960, IMG submission 187703) | Freshwater lentic microbial communities from great Laurentian Lakes, MI, USA - Great Lakes metaG ON33MSRF (SPAdes) | ecosystem: Environmental > Aquatic > Freshwater > Lake | place: Great... | reverse complement strand
GTGGCGGAGAGGATGGGATTCGAACCCACGATACCCTTTTGGGGTATACCCATTTAGCAAACGGGCGCTTTCGGCCACTCAGCCACCTCTCCAGGTCCTCTGTTAGTTCAGGGGATAGGCAGTAATGGGGAGAGGCGGGCGATGGTCAAGGCACGAAGGTGAGTCGCGCGGATGTGCCGTAAACAGGGGCTCCGGAGGCCCCGTTCAGTCGAACGAGGGTACTTTTAGCGTGGCCCCGCCCTGCAAGGCGGATTGATGCGCGATCATGCCAGGGGCAGTGTAGGCCACGGCAGCGTAAACGTCGACCAAGGGCTTCCGAGCCTTGACGAGGCAATCGACGAACTCGTGCGTAATGAAACAATGAGAGCCTTCATGGCCGCTGTCGTGGCGAAGGGGTTCCGGTAAGAGGTCGGTCTTCCACCACGCGGGCGCGGCATAACGCTCGACCACTTGCGCGGACCGCGAGAAGCCGCCGCTATCTTTCTCCGCGGTCGCCTTCGCACGGACGACGACGGGGCCGCCGAGGCCCGCAGGGTCGGCCTGATAGAAACTCATGCGGTCTCCGTAATAGCGAGCGCGCTCCCCACCCTTCTGCGCCCCACGCCACCAAACGGCCACGCGCATGGAGTTGCCACGATTGGTCCGGAATAGCGCCGTCTCGTTCCAGAAAGGGTTCTTATAGGCGTTGTCCTTCAAGATGGGATCATCGTCGCCCCAACCGTGGCACGAGACCTCAACGAGGCGCTCGCCCGTGATACCGAGCAAGTGCGCGGTACAATGGGTCGGATAATGCATCGGCGGCAGGCCGTGGCGCCAAGTGCGTTGGCCGTTTTCGAAGTAGAGCGACTCGAGCCCGGGGTGGTGGTACTCGGATTCCACGTGGAAGAGTCGGCCGAAGGCGCCCTCCTGGTAGAACTTGCGCGCGGAGATGGTGAGCTGCTGCCAGCAGCTAGTCTCGCCCATCATGTAAGTCAGGCCGGACTGCTTCACCGCGCCCACAAGTTGGGCGCACTCCTCGAGGGTCATCGCAGCGGGGACCGCGCTGAGCACGTGCTTGCCAGCCGCAAGGCAAAGGAGCGTATGCCGGACATGCTCAGGCGCCGGGGTGGCCAAGAAGACGGCCTCGACCTTGGGGTCCTTAATGAGCTCCTCCAGCGAAGGGTAGGCTTTGGCACACCGGTAGGTCTTCTGCAGTCCAGCGCGGCGGTCCGCACGGAGGTCGCTCACGGCCTCGACGATGCAATCGGGATGCTCGTGGAACTGGAAGGTCGCGCCGAAGCGGCCACCAACGATGCCGACACGGACCTTGCGGGGCTCGCTGGTAAAAGGGACCTGAGCCGAGAGGCTCAAGGCGCCAAGCACACCGAGGGAATTACACAGGAAGGTACGACGGGTGGTCATGGGGGCGGGGTTGCTCCTAGGTATAAGACTGAAAGCAATAGGAGTCTAGAACGGAGACCGCCGCACCCGGCGACACGGGCGGGCGAAAGAAATACCAAGGGGGATTGCTAGAGGAGGATTACGGAGTACGGGGTACAGAATATGGAGTACAGAGTACAGAGTACGGAGTTCGGAGTACGGAGTTCGGAGCGGCAGGGTTGAGCGGTAGGAAATGGAGCACGGTTAAGTGAAACGTCATCATAACCTTAGTCATGCCCCTCCCTTCCACCTCAGGAACTCAACCCTAAGGCAGATCGATTGTTAAACCGCCTTGGCGATTGGAATATGCCAAGCATGCATCTGCTCTACGTCGACGAAAGCGGGGACACCGGCCGTAACAATCCAGAGAACCATACCTTCGTGCTGTGCGGCCTCTTGGTCCATCATGCGAACTGGCACGCGGTCCAAGCAGGGTTCAAAGCTATGCGGTCGCGGCTCCGTGAAAACTTCGGGCTATCTAAGCAAGTTGAACTGCATGCGTGTGAGTTATTGGGGCGCAGCCCATTTCATTTCGGACTAAATCGAGCTGAGCGAATCAAGATCGCGCTGCATCAGGTTGAGATGATCCGGCGTCAAAACGGCCTGGTCGCCATCCGGATTACCATCAAAAAGCACCAATTCGAAGGGGACCTATTGGCGGCCGCTTGGGGAACGATGCTGGGCGAAGCTAAATCATACATCGTTTGTAGCAACCACGACCGCTGTTCAGTTCCGGGCCTGATTATTATATGCGATGACCACCGAACCGCCCCCGCCGCTGGCTGGCTTGATACGGTCACACAGGAGCTCGACTTAGAAACCTTAGTCCTCGACCAGCCCTTCGGACGTGATTCGGCAGCGAGCGACTTTCTTCAGGCCTGCGATGTCCTCGCCTACCTAACCAAGCAAGAGACTGAGCCTAATAAATACTTCAGGGGTAACAATTCCAGATGGCTCATTGAACGATGCGAAAGGCTATTCCTGGAAAAAGGCCTGACCCACAGGCTGAAAGGGAAAGGGGGTGCTTCCGCACCCCCTGATAGGAATCTCAGCGGGTCTTAGCCGCCTACACACCTGAGGTAAAAGTAAATGGGGACGAGGGAGTGACAAGCGGAAAGCGCTGAGGGGGATTGCTAGAGGTGAAGTACAGAGTACGGAGTTCGGATTACGGAGTTCGGAGTTCGGAGCAAAAGGGCAAAGGGCGCAAAACGGGGGGCGGGAAAAGGTAGGGGCGCGGCTGCGTCGCGTCCGTTGAGCAAAGGAACTCGAGTATAGCCGAGCGGATTGGCATTCTTCATCTGCTGACGAACGGACGCGACGCAGTCGCGCCCCTACCCGTAATGCAGTTAGGACAGCACGCAGTGGCGCCCCTACCCGAGAACCACCGTTGGCTCCGCCAACGCAAACGCCCCAAATCTATCGATTAAGAGGGTTGGCTGCGGTGGGGGGAGTGTTCAACTTGAGTCCTACCCCATGCGCTTCCTCAAGCTATTCGCTGCCCTCCCCTGCCTTATCGCGACCCTGGCAGCCAATGACGTCGGCCTCGAATCCGCTGGCCCGACGCGTTTCGGGGCACGCTTCGAAGAGGTCGATGGTAAGCGCCTCGCCAAGTTTAACGGCGACAAAGGCCTGACGGCTACGTTCACCTTTGCTGCGGATGGCGAGACCACGGTGGCCGTGCAGGTGACCCTGCCGAAGGATGGCAAAGTGAAACTCGCCGGCCGCTTCGCCAACAAGGCTATCAGCGGAGACGTCCAAGGCACCGGCCAGCCTCAGTGGGTCGAACTCGGCACCGCCCGCGTCGTCGCAACTATTCCGACCGCCCTTTCCCTGGAAGCCAGCGAGCGTAAAGGTAACGTCGTTGTGCATGGCTTCCGTTTTGGTGCGAACGCCAGTGCTACACCGGCTGTGAACTTCAAGACCGCTTATGCCGCGAACAAGGAAGTCTCCATCGGCGACCGCGGTGGCCTCGGTGCCGCTACCTTTAAAGCGGACGGTATGCTGCTCGTCCCAGTCGTCGTCGAAAAGGCTGGTGAGGTCACCTTTGCCGCGCGCTTCACGCTGGCCGCAGGCATCAAGCGCACGCTGCAGTTCACCGCGACCGACGACCTTGAAGCCGTCCGCACGCGTTCCACGATCGTCGACCTACCCCTGAACGGTTCGGGCAAGATCGCCCAGTCTGCCGACTTCACCCTGTCGTTCCCGAAGGCCGGCACTTACCTCATCGCGATTGCTAGCAAGGCTGACGGCGATGCCCCTGTGACCGTTAACGGCCTAATTATCACCAAGGGCACCAACGCCAACCTCTGGGCACTCCCCAACGGCAACGCCCAGTCCGTGCACTACGGCTACCCCGTACCCAAAGGCGAAACCGCCCTTTGGGCTTACGCGGAAGCCAAGTCGGCCCCTGGCCCGGCGGCGACCTACAACTGCGTCCTCGGCTTTGGCCAGGGCTACTTTGGTTTCCAGCGTCGCGCCCTCGGAACGAATCCCGATGACCGCTGGTTCATCTACTCCCTCTGGGACAACGGGTACGTAAAGAATAGCGTTAAGAATACCAACCAAGACCCCGAGGAACTGAAGAATTCGATCGTGCGCATGCTCGCCAAGGGCGACGACGTGAAGGCTTACGCCTTTGACCACGAAGGCTCGGGTGGCCACAGCCACTTGGAATATCCCTGGAAGGATAATGAAACGTATGCGTTCCTCCTGGGCGTAAAGCAGGACGGCACGGGCGCGATCTTTTCGACTTATGTGCGCCTTGACGGTGGCCAGTGGAAGTTCCTGACCTCCTTCCGCCGCCCCAACACTAAGGCTAAGCTCGATGGCCTGTACTCCTTCGTGGAAGACTGGTCAGGCTCCTCGGGCCAGCAGAAGCGCGACTGCCACTATTCCAATATCTGGATCCGCAACACCGAAGGTAAGTGGATTCAACTCCGCGATGCCAAGTCGAGCGCCACCGCTGAACTTGGCCGCAGCGACTTCGACCACTACGTCGAAGGCAACGGCGTTGTCCTCAGCACTGGTGGCTACGGTGAGCCCAAAGGTAAGCGCGGCATCGTCCTCCAGATTCCAGAAAGCAAGACCCCGCCCTCCGTTGACGTCGATAAGTTGCCGACGAAGTAAGAGGTAGGGACAGGGTAACCGTGCAAAGGTGAACGAGAGTTCGGAGTACAGAGTACGGAGGACGCTGAAGAGGGGGACCGGGAACCGGGGCGATGAACAGAGGACGCGACGCAGTCGCGCCCCTACCCTACTGCATCGGGTAGGGTTGGCACTGCGTGCCAACCTAGCCTGTCTTTCGATTCCCCTAGGTCAGCACGCTGTGCTGACCCTACCTCATCAATAATGGGCCAAGAAGGAATCGTGGATTGGGGTGATAATGGAAGAGGCGGGCCTCCCGGCCCGCCTCTGAAGCACATACACCAAATCTATCGGCTTTTACCCTTTGAGGGGCTCAAACCGACCCCAGCATTAAAGAAAAGACCCCAGAACTAGGTAAGCCTAGATTCGTAGGGTGAATACCCTAGGCTTGGGGCTGAGGGGGGGCCTGGTAAGCGTGCAAAGGTGCAAATCGGCCAGAGGCCGGTGCAAAAGTGCAAAGGTTTAAGGTTAAACCAGATTACAGAGTTCGGAGGACAGATTACAGAGGACGTTGAAGAGGGGAACCGGGGCGATGAACAGAGGTCGCGGCGAAGCCGCGCCCTTACCTCACTGCATCGGGTAGGGTTGGCACTGCGTGCCAACCTAGCCTGTCTTTCGATTCCCCTAGGTCAGCACGCGGTGCTGACCCTACCCGAGTCAGGGGGTCGGACGCGACGCAGTCGCGCCCCAACCTAGATGCAGCCACCTGTGCACTTTTACACCTTTGCACCTTTTCACTTAACCCTCCAAGGCGGCTAGGTCAGCACGCAGTGCTGACCCTACCATTCCCCGAGCCAACCATACTCTAGCCCACCAGTCCCCCCCCTAAACTATCGTGCAATATCGTTCCGACCGAGGACCGTGATGCCGTGCTGCTGGAGAACAGAGGCGGAGAGTTCCTGGGCTTCGGTGCGGACGACTAGACCATAGCGGCCGTTCGGACGGAAGAGGAACGGGTAGACGTAATGGATATTGATCTCGGCCTTGAGTAAAATACCGGTGACGTCCTTGAGCTGGGCCTCAGACTGTAGTTCGATTGCGACCACTGGGACGGCATCGTGCGCAAACCGGTGGGCATTGAGGACCTCCTCGGCGCGCTCGGGGTAGTCGACCACGATGCGAATAATCGTTGAGTCGGTCGTGTCCACGAGGCAGAGCGCCATGATATGGACATCGGCTTGGCCGAGGGATTCGACGAGCTCGTGCAGACGGCCAACCTTGTTCTCCACAAAGATAGAGAATTGGCGCACGGCGCCGAGGTTTGGTTCATTCACGGTTTCAGAGCCCATCTGTACGCAACGTATGACACATCCCAAAGTTTTCTCCAGCCCTTTCGCCCCAAAGAACCTTGACACGTATTCATGTATCAAGATATATAGATATATGCCTTTAGTCTTCTCTACCCTTTTACTGGCCCAAGTAGCCGTCCAGCTGCCGGAGACCGTCGTGGTCGAAACACGCCAGCCAGCCCCCGTCACCGAAGCGTCACCCTCTGTCACCAAGATCGACGCCACCCAAGCATCTGAGTCTGGCTACCGCTCGCTGACCTCACTCTTGGGCACCACCCCCGGCGTCTTCGCCACCGAGCAAGGCGGCGAAGGCTCGCAATCCTCCCTCTTCACCCGCGGAACCAACTCCGCCCACACCGCAGTCCTACTCGATGGCCGCCGCTTGCCCGCTGGGTTCTCGGGCAGCTATGAGCTTGGACGCTACCGGCTCTTCGGTTTGTCCTCAGTCGAAATCCTGCGCGGGGCATCCTCCTCCCTCTACGGTGCCAACTCCCTCGGCGGCGTCATCGACCTCCGCTTACAGAATCCGCTGACCTACAAGCCGGGATCTTCACTGGAGGCCGAAGCAGGCTCCTACGGGCGCGCTTCGGTCGGCTACGCCTTCGCGACGAATAACGCCCGCGCCGGCCAAGCCGCGACGCAGGGGACGGCCCTTTCAGTTACGACCTCGCATGACGACGGGTGGCGCGCTAACGGCGGACGCGAGGCGTCCACGGCTTTAGTCAAATCCGCTTGGCAACTGTCCCCGCAACTCACCGCCGACCTGATTGGCTCGGCTGACCTCGGACGAGGTGGACTGCCCGGCTCCGAAACCGCGCCTAGCCTCGTTGACTGGCAGAAGGATAGCGGTTGGCTGATTTCCCCGGGTCTCCGCTATGTGGATGCCATCACCACGGCCACCGCGTTCTGGTCGCGTGGCGGCTCGCATGTGCGCAGCTTCACGGGCGGCGATTTACAGAGCTACCGCCTAGCCACCGATGAACTGACCGCCTACGCGGATTGGAAAGCGCGCCGTGATTTATCGTTCGGCCTCGGGGCCACCTACGAGCGGAATGCCTTTGATCAGCTCGCCTATGCGACCCCGTGGGCGAACACGATTGAATCGTTCGGCCTTTGGGCGCATGCCGACTGGAAGCCCACGGCCTCCGACCGACTTAAGGTCGGCGTCCGACGCGATGACTTCAGCGACTTCGCGGGCAAGACGACGGGCGAAGTGACCTGGGGACATATTTTAAATAAACAAGTCACCACGCACTTAAAGGCCGCCACCGCCTACCGGGCGCCCTCGGCGAACGACCTCGCTTACGGCACTTCGCAAAACCTCGTCCTCCGCCCCGAAGCCAACCGCGCCTTCGAAGCTGGCCTACGCTTCAATAGCACGGATGCATCCGGCCCGAACTGGACCCTTGTAGCGTTTGAAAACAACCTGACTGACCTGATCGACTACGACCCGAACGATTTTTATAAAACTTTCAACATCGCCAAAGCCCGTACTCGCGGGGTCGAACTCGGTGTCGAAGCCCGTCCGACCAAGGGCATTCGCCTCTTCGGCGCGGCCACCTCCCTGCAGACCAAGGCCTTGACTAATTACTTGGGCGTCGTCGCCGCTGGAGAGTCGCTACTGCGCCGGCCGACCTTCACCCTCTCGGCTGGGGCGGAGATCACGCCCACGGAACGCTGGAGCTTCGGCGCAGGCGTCACGCTCCTACATGGGCGCGTGGACTACGACTGGGGCAATTTCCAACGCGTCGACCTCCCGAATTCGTTAGTCTGGCGGGGTTGGGCGCGCTTCGCGTGGGATGACTCGACGGACCTAACCCTCCGCCTAGAAAACATCGGCGGTGAAACCGCCCCGCCGGCGGCTTTGGACTACGGTGCCCAACCCCGTTCGATCTACGTCGGCGTGGCGAAGAAGTTTTAAAGATTAAAGGGGACTGGGGAGAGGTAGGGTCAGCACTGCGTGCTGACATAGAGGAATCGAAAGACAGGCTAGGTTGGCACGCAGTGCCAACCCTACCCGATGCATCGGGGTAGGGGCGCGACTGCGTCGCGCCCCTACCTTAAGCCACCTGTGCACTTTTACACCTTTACACCTTTGCACGGTTTCTAGCTTTCTCGCGCTTCGCGCGCCGTCCCCTCTTGCCTCCCGGGCGGTTTAGGGCACAGTTCACCTTCCCTCCTAATGAGCCGGTATTATTTCGCTTACGCCTCTAACCTTGACGCCGCTCAGATGGAACGTCGCTGCCCGGGCCTGCAGTACCGCGGGAAGGCCTTCCTGCCCAAGCACCGCCTCGCGTTCACGCACATGAGCACGACTTGGGGCGGCGGTTCGGCTGATATCTTGGAAGACATGGATTCGCCCGGCGTCTGGGGGGCCGTCTACGAACTCACTTTGGACGACTGGAAGCGACTCGGGGAGGCCGAAGGTTCGCCCTATAAGCGCGTCACCATCACCGTCTGGGAAGCCGGCGTCGAGGAATGCCCGCTGGAATGTGATGCCTTCAAGGTCATCGACATCACCGGACCACACCTCCCCTCAAAAGTATACCACGAAAAGATTGTGCGCGGCGCCTTGGCCCGCGGGCTCCCGGCGGGCTGGGTCACTTGGCTGCGCGGGCTTTCCGCCAAAGGCTGACGCACGTCCTGTCTTGGGTAGAGGCAAGGCTTTGCCTTGCCCTCCACGCAAGGAGGGCGCGGTAAACCACGCCCCTACCTTAAGGCAACTAGGTCAGCACGCAGTGCTGACCCTACCTCGCCCCAATGTAGCCACCTGTGCACTTTTGCACCGTTGCACCTTTCCACTGCATCTTTTTAGCCCCTAACCCCTACCCTCAATCCCCAATCCCCTTTACCCTTTCCCCTACCCCCATCCCCCTAATTAACGGGAACCTTTCGCCTCGTTTAGACTCATAAATCCAATCGACACCCCCAAGGGTCAGGTTCAATCCTTTTAGACCCCTGGGCGCCCCACCCCTTACCTCTCTATGTTCACCCACACTCGTACCCTCGTGGCCTTGACCGCTCTCGCGCTCTCGGCCCTTACGGCCCCGGCCGCCGACGCCCCTAAAAAGGCGGACGCCCCGAAGAAAGCCGCCGCCAAGCCGACCGGCAAATACATGGACATGGACTACGGTCGCTTCTTGAGCGCCTCCATCGACAACGCCCAAGGCAAGAGCCCCTTTGAGAAGAAGGGCTGTGCGGCCAATAAGGCCGTGCTCGTGAACCTTGGCGCCGAAGATGCCGGTTATGCCTTCGACACCGAAACCCTCCGCGGCGCTGGCCTTTGGTCCGGCGGCTGGTTCAAACGCAAGGGCGTCACCTTCGATGGTGCCCACGGCCCCAACCCCGCCCCGGCGGAAGGTGCTGACCTCTTCGCCGAAACCAACCCCGGTCCGGGCTGGAGCCAGAACGGCAGCTTTGCTGAGCCGCGCAAACTCCCCGTCGGGCCAGACAAAGTCATGTCGCCGATCCCGCTCGGCCCGCTCCCACGCGAACATTCCAAATACCTCGGCCTCTACCTCGCTGGTGATCGCGTCACCTTCGCCTACACTGTCGGTGGCGCCAGCCTCCTCGAAAGTGCTGAACTCGAAACCATCGGCGGCGTCAAAGTAATCAGCCGCTGCTTCACCGTCGTCTCGGGCGAACTCAAAGAAATGCTCCGCCTCGCTGACATTCCCTATGGCGGCAGCATGAAGGCCAACGGCCTCACCGCTTCGCTCACGCTCTCCAAGGGCAAGGCGGGCGACGAACTCCCGACCGAAGTCGCCGTCCAAGGCGGCTTGCTGACCACCGACGGTAATGTGCTCGTGCTCAAGCTCGGCAAGGTCGCCGCGGGTACCAGTTTTAAGGTCTCCTTTGCCCACGGCGGCAAGGACGTCGGCGCCCTGACCAAGGCTGCTGCTGGCAGCGCCAAGCCCGTTGACCTCCGCGCCTTCACCAAGGGCGGCGAGTCGCACTGGAAGCAGGACGTCGTCACCGAAGGCGTCCTCGGCGAAATCGACCAAGCTAAGCAGGCCGACACCGTCAAGGAACAGCTCGCGAAGGCCACCGACGCGAACAAGAAGGCCGCGCTCCAGGATAAACTCGCCGAAATTCTCAACGCCCCGTACCTCGTCGACAACGTCACGGTCCCTGAGACCAACCCCTACAAGTCGTGGATTCGGGTCGGTGCCCACGCCTTCTTCAAGGACGGTCGCATCGCCTTCTCCACCTGGAGTGGCGACGTCTGGGTCGGCAAGGTGTCCGATGATAAGCTGAGCAAAATCACTTGGCACCGCTACGCCACCGGTATCTTCCACGCCCTCGGCCTGACGGTCGTCAACGAACAGCTCTACGTCCTCGGTCGTGACCAAATCACGCGCCTGCATGACCTCAACGGCGACGGCGAGGCCGACTTCTACGAGAACTTCAATAACGACGTTCAGGTCACCTCGAACTTCCACGAGTTCGCCTTCGACCTCCAGACCGACTCCCAAGGTAACTTCTACTTCCTGAAGGGCGGCCCCGTGAATCCGGGTGGCCGCGGCTGGGGTCCGCTCAGCGAACACCATGGCTGTATCTTTAAGGTCTCCCCTGACGGAAAGAAGTTCGAAGTCTACGCCACGGGCATCCGGGCCCCGAACGGCATGGGCGTCGGCCCCAACGGTGAAATCTCCAACGGCGACAACCAAGGCACTTGGGTGCCGGCTGACTATATCCACCTCTCGAAGCCCGGTGACTACGTCCTGGTCCCTGACCTCTCTCACCGCGTGCCGGTGCCGACCAAGTACAGCCCGCACCTCTGCTGGATTCCGTATGACGTCGACAATTCCAACGGCGGCCAGACTTGGGTCACCAGCAAGAAGTGGGGTCCCTTCGAAGGCCGCATGCTCTACCTCTCGTATGGCAAGTCCTCGCTGTTCGGCGTCCTCCAAGAGCGCGTCGGCGACGTTGCCCAAGGGGGCGTGGTCAAGTTCCCGCTGAAGTTCACCACCGGGCAGATGCGCGGTCGCTTTCACCCGATTGACGGCCAGCTCTACACCTCCGGCCTCAAGGGTTGGCAGACCAACGGTGTGAAGGACGGCGCACTCCACCGCGTCCGCTACACCGGCAAGTCCATCACCATGCAGGAAACCCTGCACATCACGACCAAGGGTATCACCATCGGTTTCTCGGGCGCCCTAGACAAGAAGTCCGCCGGCGACGTCCAGAATTACTCGATCGAGCAATATAACTACCTGTACTCGGGTGCCTATGGCTCCGCCGACTACAAGGTCAGCAAGCCTGGCGAGAAAGGCACGGACCCCGTCGCCATCAAGTCGGTGACGGTTTCGGCCGACGGCAAGTCGATCTTCCTCGAAGTCCCCGGCCTCAAGCCAGTCGACCAGATGCGCATCAGGATGAACCTCAAGGCGGTCGACGGTTCACGCGTGCCTGATGAAGTGAGCAACACCATTAACGTGGTGCCGGAGAAGCAGGGCGAAGACTACCGTAGCTTCGCTAAGTAATCACCCTCAGCATCCCTCGACGAAGGCCCGGCTCACACCGGGCCTTTTTATTGCTGGTCGCTTGCCATGGGCGGGCGAACTGATGCAATAAGTGGCGACCTGTAGCCATGCCGTTCCGTCGCCTCCTCGCCCTGCCCTGTCTAGTGCTCCTCGCCCTCGCGACGTCCGTCTTCGGCGCTGAGCCAGGACTAAGCGCGAGCTTCACCGCCGGCGGCCAGACTGATACGCGCACGGATCGCATGCTGGCCCTCTACGTTCCGGCGGGCCAACCCATCACGCCTTTCCTCAAAGCCGGCCCGTTCACCGCGAAGTGGGAAGGCCAGATTGAGTCTTCCATCCGCGGCAACTTTACTTTCAGCGCAGAAACGTCGGGCAATTTTAAGTGCACGATTAACGGTCAAGTCGTCTGGGACGGCACTGGCCCCAAGACCATCCAGATTAACCAAGGAGCTAACAAAATTTCCGCCGAGTTTACCTCCGCCGCGCAAGGCGACAGCTTCGTTCGGTTCTTCTGGCAGTCGAAAGAGTTCCCGCTCGAGCCCGTGCCGCCGATGGCTTTTGCGCATGAGCCGACCCCAGCCGAGCAAACGGGCGAACGCCTCCGCGCTGGTCGACTCCTCTTCGCCCAGTTGAATTGCGCCGCTTGCCACACCGATGCCACCAAGGTCCCCGCCAAGGGCACTGGCATGCCGGAGCTCGGTCAGCTCGCGCCCTTACTCAGCGGCTTCAGCACGAAATATAATCCTGACTTCCTCACCGAGTGGATTGCGGACCCGCACTCCATTCGCCCGGGCACGCACATGCCAAAGGTTTTCACGGGCCCTGACGCAGCGCAGAAAGCCGCCGACGTCGCCGCGGCACTGAGCATGGGCGAAGCACCCAAAGCCGGAGCCAAACCCAAGGCCGAGGACGGCCTCGCTGGCGGGGCACTCTTTGCTAACCTCGGTTGCATCGGTTGCCATCAACGCCCTGACGCTGAAGTCGCGGGTAGCCCGACCCACGGACGCATCCCCCTCGCACACCTCAGCGATAAGTATCAGCTCCGCGTCGACGCCCTCGCAACCTACCTTAAAGATCCCAGTGCCAACTATGCCGCCACGCGGATGCCGCACTTCCGCCTCAACGACGAGGAAAGCACGCAACTCGCCACCTACCTCTTGCTCAATGGCCGCATGATCAAGCGTAAGGCCATCCAAGGCGACGCCACCCGCGGGGGCCAGTTGCTCCTCAGTGCCGGCTGCCTCAACTGCCACGCCGGCATGCCGGCTACGACGCAGCCCGCTTTGGCCAACGTGCAGAAAGCCGAGGACAAAGGCTGCTTGGCGAGCACGGCCGCCACGCGCGGGACTGCGCCCGACTACGCCCTGAGTGTCGAACAACGCGCCGCCCTTAAAGCCTTCCTAAACACCGACCTCGCAGCGTTGAAACAGGATGTCCCGGCCGAATACGCCACGCGCCAGATCAAAGACCTAAACTGTATCGCCTGCCACGCCCGCGATAACGCCGGCAGTACTTGGGCGAAAGTCGATGACGAGTCCCGTAAACTACGAGCAGCCCTGCCCGCCAAGGAACACGTCGAAGGCGAACCCGTCCCCGACGCTCCTGTCCCCGCGCTCACCTGGACGGGCGAGAAACTACGCAACGATTGGCTCGTGAAATTCCTAGCGGGCCAAGTCGAAGCCAAGCCACGCCCGTGGCTCATTGGACGCATGCCCGGCTTTGCGCACTACGCTGAAGGCCTGGCGCTCGGCTTCGCGCACCAGCACGGCTTCCCGCAACAGGAACCTGCTGAAGCCGCTCCGAATGAAGCCAAGGTGAAGTTCGGGGAAACGCTACTGGGGAATAGCGGTGGCTTTAATTGCGTCCAATGCCACGGCTTGGGGGACCAAGCCGCCACCGCCGTCTTCGAAGCCCCGGCGATCAACTTCGTGGAATCAAACTTGCGGCTTCGCAAAGGTTACTTCGCGCGCTGGGTGCTGGCGCCGACCCGCATCGACCCCGAAACCAAGATGCCGAAGTACGCCGACCCCGAAGGCATGACCCAGCTCACCGACCCCCTCGATGGCAAGGGCGCCGAGCAATTCGAAGCCATCCGGGAATACCTCCGGACTGTGAAGTAGTCCCCGGAACGGCGGCATTGACTTATAAACATTATAAGTCGCTATTCATCAGTAGTTAGCGTAACTGAATCCTGAGCCCTTCCGGACCTCGCACCTTCTATTCGCAGGCTATTCGCAACGTTAGACGGCAAAAACTTCCCTACCCGACCTCGAAGCCGCTGGGCTTCGCTTAGGAAGTTACTCGACTGCAACCGAAACTCCTTATGCTCGGATACCACCCCAAGTCCTCTCTCATGTCCCAACTCAATCGTCGTACGTTCATCAAGAACACGGCCATCGCTACCGCGGTGGCTGGCCTCAGCGCCCGCAGCTTCGCGCAATCCACCGGCGCGAACGGTGACCTTCGCGTCGCCGTCGTCGGCTTCCGCAGCCGCGGCATGGAGCACATCAAGGAGCTCCAGAAGATCAAGGGCGTCCGCGTCGTCGCCCTCTGCGACGTCGACTCCACCGTGCTCGCCAAGGGCCTGAAGGCTATCCCTGGCGCCAAGGGCTACGCCGACATCCGCAAGATGCTCGAAGACAAGGATATTGACGCCGTCTCGATCGCCTCGCCGAACCACCAGCACTCCATCCAAGGCATCTGGTCCCTCCAAGCCGGCAAGCACCTCTACATCGAAAAGCCCCTCTCGCATAATATCTTCGAAGGCCAGCAGCTCGTCGCCGCCTCGCAGCACTTCAACAAGCTCATCGTCCAGGCCGGCACGCAAAGCCGCTCTGGTGCTGGCATCATCGCCGCCGTCAAGGACGTCCACGCCGGCAAGTACGGCAAGGTGAAGGTCTCTCGTGCGATCTGCTACAAGCGCCGCAAGTCCATCGGTCCAGCCAAGAAGAACGAAATTCCTTCGACCATCGACTACGACCTCTGGAACGGCCCAGCCGACATCCAGGAGTCCATCCGCGGCAACCAGTCCGACAAGAACTCCGAAACCACCAGCACAGGCTCCGTCCACTACGATTGGCACTGGTTCTGGAACTACGGCGGCGGCGACCTTTGCAACCAGGCCATCCACGAAATCGACATCGCTCGCTGGTTCCTCGGCACGCATGAAGTTGCCCCCGAAGTTATCTCGATTGGTGGCCGCTTCGGCTACGTCGACTGTGCCGAGACCCCGAATACTTTCATCTCGATCCACAACTACGCCGCCGCCCCCCTCATCACCGAAGTCTACGGCCTCACCGCTGACGGCAAGATGAACGGTGCGATGAACAAGTTCGGTAAGTTCAAGAAGGCCCCCGACATCGGTATCGTCGTCGAATGCGAAAACGGCACCATCGTGGTACCCGACTACAATTCCGCGCAGGCCTACGACACCAAGGGCGAGCAGATTAAGTTGTACGGTAAGTCCGTCGACCAGGTCGACCTCACGGGCGGCGCCTCGGGCCACCACGCCAACTGGGTCGCCGGTATCCGTAAGGGTTCGAGCGAAGGCATCAACTCTCCCGTCCGCGAGTGTCACCTCTCCACCGCCCTCGTGCACTCCGCCAACATCTCCTTCCGCCTCGGCGCGAAGAAGAGCCCCGGCGAGATCGCCGAAGCCGTCAAGGCCAACGCTGGCTTGGCTGAGGCCTATGGCCGCATGAAGGACCACCTCGGCGTCAACGGCGTCAACCTCGACGAATCCAAGGCCGTCCTCGGCGTACCGCTCACCCAAGACACTAAGACAGAGCTCTTCACGGGTGCTAACGCTGACGCCGCTAACCGCGACCTCGTTGCGAAGCGCGAAGGCCGCACGGGCTTTAAGATCCCAACCAAGTTCTAAGCTCCCGATATCGAGGCGGAGCGGTCGCAAGGCCGCTCCGCCTCACTCTTTTACACCAATCCAACCATGCACAAGACCCTCCTCACCCTCGCCCTGCTGCCGCTGGCAGCCGTGGCCGCCGAGCCGATCTTCAACGGCAAGGACCTCACTGGTTTCGCCAAAAAAGGCGGCGAAGCCACTTACGCCGTCAAGGACGGCGTCCTCGTCGGTACCTCGACGTTGAATACGCCCAACACCTTCCTCGCGACGACGAAGGATTATGCGAACTTCGTCCTCGAGTATGACTTCCTTAATGACCCACGCCTGAATTCGGGCGTGCAGTTCCGGAGCCACGCTTACGACAAGGAAACCTCCATCGTTGATGCCGCTGGCAAGACCATCAAGGTCGCCGCTGGCCGCGTGCACGGTTACCAGTCAGAAATCGACACCGATCCAAAGAACGTGAAGAAGCCTGATACCTTGGCGCGCATGTGGTCCGCTGGCTTGTACGAAGAAGGCCGTCGGGGCTGGATTGTCCCAGGCTTCGGCGGCGGTGACGCCCTCGCCTTCTCCAAGCAAGGCCGTGACATCACCAAGGTCGGTGAATGGAATCACGTGAAGATCGAAGCCAACGGCAATCGCGTCCGCACTTGGCTCAACGGCGTGCAGCGGGTCGACGCCCGCGACGACGGCGACCTCTCCGGCTTCATCGCCTTCCAAGTGCACGGCATCGGCGCCGCCAAGGATAAGGCTGGTACCACGGTGCAGTGGAAGAATATCACCCTCACGGAAATCGCCGACAACACCCTGACCGACTCCGAGAAGGCCGATGGTTGGGCGCTGCTGTTTGACGGTGCGAGCACCAAGGGCTGGCGCTCCGCCAAGGGTCCGGACTTCCCGAAGGCTGGCTGGTCCATCGTCGATGGCACCCTCCGCACCGCCAAGGGCGACGGCAAGGAATCCGCTGCGGCGGGTGACATTGTCACCATGGTTGCCTTCAAGCAGTTCGAAATCTCGGTGGACTTCAAGCTGACCACGGGCGCTAACAGTGGCCTCAAGTACTTCGCACAGCCTTCGCTCAATCAGGGCGCCGGTTCGGCCTTCGGCCTCGAGTTCCAAATGCTCGATGACGACGTCCACCCCGATGCTAAGCTCGGCCGCGACGGTAACCGCACGGTCTCGTCGCTCTACGACCTCGCCACGGCCAAGAACAAACGCGCCAACGCTATCGGCCAGTGGAACAACGCCTACGTCGTCGCCAAGGGAACCAAAGTTGAGCACTGGCTTAATGGTCGCCTCGTGGTTGCCTACGACCGCGGCTCGCAAGAGTTCCGCGACCTCCGCGCCAAGTCGAAGTATGCCGACCCTAAGTTTGGCGCCAACTTCGGCGAATGGGAATCCGGCCACATCCTGCTCCAGGAGCACGGCGATGAGGTTTGGTTTAAGAACGTGAAGCTCCGCGACCTGTCCAAGTAAACGACCGACTAGTCGACGATCGAAGCGGGCCTGCGGGCCCGCTTTTTTGTGCCCTTGCCAGAAACCCACGATTTACCACGCTCACCGTCATGCGTCTACTTGCCTTGTTATTACTTATCCCCGGCCTCAGCGCCGCCGATGCACCGACCGCACCCGCCCAACAGGAGCTGAAGGTGATGACCTTTAACCTACGCTTTGCCAGCGAAGTGATGCCGCATGCCTGGTCGGTGCGACGGCCAGTGACCAAGGCTTGCCTCGAACTGACCGCACCCGACCTAATCGGCACCCAAGAAGGCGTGATGGCCCAACTGGCCGACATGCGAGCTGACCTGCCTGCTTATGCGATGATCGGCCAAGGTCGCGAAGGCGGCGAGAAGGGCGAGTACATGGCCATCTTCTATCGCCGCACGCGCTTCGAACTCCTCGAGACCCATGACTATTGGCTCTCCGAAACCCCCGAAGTGGTCGGCACTAAGTCTTGGAATAGCTCCCTGCCTCGCATGGTCACGTGGGCTCGCTTCCGCGATAAGGCTTCCGGCAAAAGTTTCGTCTTCGTGAACACGCACTTCGACCACATATCCGAAGAAGCCCGCGCTCAATCGGCCAAACTCGTCCGCGCGCGCCTAGAGAAACTGAAACCAACCGACCCCGTCTTGCTCGTCGGTGATTTCAATGCCGTGACCAAGACCAGTGCCGCCTACCGAACCTTCATGGACGGCGGCTTCCTCACCAATCTCTTTCTCGCCGCCCCCGAGCGGAGCGGCGAGGCCTTGAATACTGCGCACGGGTATCAAAAACCCCGCTCTAATGGCATCCATATTGACTGGATTCTTGGACGTGGCCCCTGGAAGGCCCAGACCGCTGAAGTCATCACTTTCGAGATCAAGGGCCAGACCCCCAGCGACCACTTCCCCGTGATGGTGAAGGTCACCCTCGAGTAACCCGTAGGCCTGCGGTCAGCCTTGCGATAGGCCAAGAATCGCCCAAGGTTTCGCCATGCGACCCCTGCTGGCATGGCTTTTGACCGCGTGTGCCGCACTGGCGGCCACGGAAGCGAAGCGACCGAATATCCTCTTCTTCATCATGGACGACTGGGGGAACGGTCATGCCGGTGCGTATGGTTGTTCCTGGGTTAAGACGCCAAACTTCGATCGAATCGCTCGCGAGGGACTACTCTACACCAACGCCTACACACCGACGGCGAAGTGCGCCCCGTCGCGTTCGACCATTATGACTGGTCGCTACCCTTGGCAGCTCGGGGCCGCGGCCAACCATCAGTGCATCTTCCCACCAGAATACGGAATCTTCCCCGAGGCCCTTTCCGCCGGCGGCTACTTCTACGCCTCGACCGGCAAAGTCTGGGGCCCCGGCAGTATGCTCGACGCCCAAGGGAAGCGCCGCCCGTATGCCGGCAAGGTCTACGACAAAGCGAAAGCCAAACCAGCTACCTCTGGAATAACGGCTAACGACTACGCGACCAACTTCACCACCTTCCTGCAAGACACTCGGGCCGACCAGCCGTGGTTTTTCTGGGCTGGCCCCATTGAGCCGCATCGTGCTTATGAGGCCGGTAGCGGTGCTCGCCTCGGTGGTAAGAAAACGTCGGACATCGATCGCGTGCCAGGCTACTGGCCCGATAACGAGACGGTGCGGAACGACTTGCTCGACTACGCCCTCGAAGTTGAGCACTCCGATCGCCACTTGGGCCGGATGCTCGCTGAACTCGAACGTCGCGGTGAACTCGATAACACCTTAGTCATCGTCACGAGCGATAACGGCATGCCCTTCCCGCGCGTCAAAGGGAATACTTACGAAAATGCGAATCACCTGCCCATGGCAGTTCGCTGGCCGCGCGGCATCCGTGAGCCTGGCCGCAAGGTGGCAGGCTATGTGAGCTTCATCGACCTCGCCCCGACCTTCCTGCAGGCCGCTGGCCTCGAGTGGGCTAAGACCACCCTCGCACCCACGGCTGGCCGGAGCCTGTTCGACACGTTTGCCAACAGCACGGACCTCGCAGCCACCCGCGACCACGTCTTGATCGGCCGCGAACGGAACGATTTCGGCCGACCAAACGACGAAGGCTTCCCGGTCCGCGGAATCATCAAGGACGGCCTCCTGTTCCTAGAGAATTCGGAGCCAGCCCGCTGGCCTTGTGCCAACCCGGAGACGGGCTACCTCGACACGGACGCCAGCCCGACGAAGTCTTACATCCTCCAAGCCCGCCGCGACAAAGGCAGCGACCCTTTCTGGGATCTTAGTTTCGGCAAGAGGCCCGCCCAAGAACTCTACGACCTGAAAGCTGATCCGGACTGCCTGCGCAACTTGCAAGGGGCGACTCACGCTGGCTCCGCTGAAAAACTCCGCACGCAAATGTGGGCAGAACTGAAGGCCCTCGGCGACCTCCGGGCGATCGGGCGCGGAGCCGAATACGAAGCCCATCCCTCGGCCGACGTCCAACGCCGCGGCTTCTACGAACGGTACCTCCGCGGTGAGATGGTCGACGCCAACTGGGTCACGAAGGAAGACTTCGAGAAAGCCCCTCTGAAATAATCCGATGCGCATCCTTACCGTCCTCCTGACCGTATTCGCCACCGCGACCTTCGCCCAAGGCAAGCCTAACGTCCTGCTGATTATGGCGGATGACCTGCGTGACTTCGGCGGGGCGTTCACCAAGGAGGTGGTTAAGACCCCGAACCTTGACCGGCTACGCGCCCGCAGCACGACCTTCGAGCGGGCTTACGTACAATACCCCGTCTGCAACCCGAGTCGCAGCAGCCTGTTGACCGGACTGCGGGCCGAGCAGACAGGTATCGTGGGCAATGACAAACCCCTGAGACAAAAGCTGCCGGACATCGTCACGCTTCCGCAGCTCTGCAAGGAAGCCGGCTGGCAGTCACACGCCTTCGGGAAAATCTATCACCTCGGTGGGGGCAACGACGTGGAAGCGCGGCAACGCTGGGTGGATGCAGGCCGTTCTTGGCATTCGGCACAGGACTTTGACGCCACCAAGGAGGGACGACGGATGCTCGCGGGCCGGGACATAACGAGCGGCGCGCTGAAATGGTGCGTATGGGGAGCCGCCGATGGTACGGATGATGATCAGCCCGATGGCCAGATTGCTGCCGCCACCGTGGCGAAGATACAAGAGCTCGGCGACAAGCCTTGGTTCATCGGCTGTGGTTTTATGAAGCCGCACGACCCCTTCATCGCGCCCAAGAAATATTTCGACCTCTATCCCATCGACACACTGAAGCCATGGCGCGACCCGGCGGAAACCATGCCAGTGCGCAAAGAGAGCGTCGGCTTTGGGGAGTACGGCAAAGCCTTCGGCAAGTTTACCCCACAAGAGTGGCTGGAGCTCTTTCGAGCCTACTGTGCAGCGACGAGCTACATGGACGCGCAACTGGGCCGCGTCCTCGACGCCCTCGACAAACAAGGGCTCTGGGACAAGACCATCGTCATCTTCGTCGGCGACCACGGCTACCACACGGGCGAGCGGCAGTGGTGGAATAAGAATACCCTTTTCGAACGAAGCTGCCGGGCACCACTCATCATTGCAGCGCCCGGGATGAAGGGCGGCCAGACGACGCGCTCCTTGACCGAGTTCGTCGACCTTTACCCCACAGTCGCCGACTTCTGCAGCCTTAAGCTACCACACGCCACCGCCGGCTCTAGCTTACGCCCCACCCTGACCAACCCCTCTACCTCCATCAAGGAGGCCGCGTTCACCCTCGTCACGCGCGGCCCCAAACTTTACGGCCAAAGCGTCCGGACGGCCCGCTGGCGCTTCACCCTCTGGAGCGACGGTCAGTCTGAACTGTATGACCATGACCAGGACCCCGAAGAGTTGCACAACATAGCCGACCGACAGGGACCAGTCGTCCAAGACCTGACCGCCCGCCTAAAATCTCTACCTAAACTGACGCCATGAAGTTCTTTTTTACTCTCCTTGCCGCGTTGACCTTGGCCACCGGTGCTTTCGCCGCTGAGGGGAAGCGGCCGAATATCGTCTTCTGCTTTGCCGACGACTGGGGTCGCTTCGCCCGCATCTACGCTGAGGCTGACGGACGAGGCGGAATCAACGACGTCGTCCGTACCCCGCACTTCGACCAGCTCGCCCGCCAAGGCGTGCTCTTCCGCAACGCACACGTCAACGCCCCCTCCTGCACCCCTTGTCGCAGTTCGCTGCTCTCCGGTCAGTATTTCTGGCGGACTGGCCGCGGCGCCATCCTGCAGGGTGCAGTCTGGGATGCTTCCATCCCCTCCTACCCGCTCCTGCTGCGCGATGCCGGTTATCACCTGGGCAAATCCTACAAAGTCTGGGGGCCCGGCTCCCCGAGCGACGCTCCGTACGGGGGCCAAACCCACGCCTTTGAGAAGGCCGGTCGACAGTTCAATAACTTCTCCGAGAACGTGACCGAGATGGTGGCTAAGGGCGCCACGATTGAAGCGGCGCGCGAGCAGTTGCTCGACGAGGTCCGCCAAAACTTCCGCGCGATGCTCGCCGCCCGCCAAGCGGGGAAACCCTTCGCCTACTGGTTCGGCGCCACCAACGTCCACCGCGCATGGGTCCAAGGCAGCGGCAAAAAACTCTGGGGCATCGATCCCAACGAACTCAAAGGCAAGATGCCGCCCTTCCTCCCCGACGTACCGATCGTCCGCGAGGACCTGGCCGACTACTTGGGTGAGGTCCAGGCCTGGGACGCCGCCATCGGTGCCATCCTCGCCGAACTGGACCGCACGGGCGAACGCCAGAACACGCTCATCGTCGTCAGCGGCGACCACGGCGCCCCGGGTTTCCCGCACGGCAAGTGCAACCTCTATGGATTCGGTACGGGCGTGTCGCTCTCCATCACCGGCCCGGGCGTCCAAGGCGGCCGGGTAGTCGACGACTTCGTTAATCTGCCAGACCTCGCACCGACCTTCCTCGAGGCCGGCGGGCTAAAGCCGCCGGCAGTCATGACGGGCAGGTCACTTTGGCCGGTGCTCCGCTCCGACCGCAGCGGACTCGTCGACCCCACCCGCACCTATGTGATCACTGGGCGCGAACGGCACGTCGAGGTGGCCCGCCCGGATTACTCGCCCTACCCGCAGCGTGCGCTGCGCACCAAGGACCATGTGCTGATCGTCAACTTCCACCCAGAGCGCTGGCCGCTGGGTAATCATTACCGGCTCGACAGCGCCGACGAACCCACCTTTGCCGAAATCGCGCGGACGACCTTCGTGACAATCCCCGACGACGACGCGGGGCCAACCAAGGCCTGGTTCGTCGGCGCGCGCAAGACGGCCGAGTGGTCCGCCCTCTTCACGCAATGCTACGGCCGTCGGCCGATGTTCGAACTGTACGACCTCGGTAAAGATCCGCACGAGATGAAGAACGTCGCCGAAGATTCCGCCTACGCCGCAATTCGCACTAAGCTCACCGAACAGCTCTTCGCCGAGTTGCGGTCATCGGGCGATCCACGGATGGTCGACGAGGGCAAGTATTTCGAGACCCCGCCTCTCGCCGGGCCATTACCCGGACAAGAAAACATGCGGCTCCCGGGGGGCCTGCCGGTCAAAAAGACTAAGAAAAAATAAGGCCGGCGCGGCCGATTGAATGCCCTGATTGTTAGACGCTTATACACGTCCTCTCCGGCGGCATTAAGACGACTTTTATCCTGTAAGATAAATACAAAACGCTCGCCCACCCGCGGGCAGAGGCCATCGTTTCAGGCATGGAAAATCTCCGCGCACTCTGGCTAAACCATCGGCTGGGTTTGCTCTATGGCGCCCTGTGGGCCCTTGCGCCGATGATCATCCGTGAGCAAATTCCCCTGTCCAATTACGACAACGGTCCGGACGATTTTAAGCGATTACCGATGGAATGGGGAGGGTGCTTCGTCATGCTGATCGCCAGCCTGCCGACCGGCGTCGCGGTGACCTGGCTCTTTCGTCGCCTCTTGAAAGGTAGTGATGCCATGAAACTATTTTTGTGGAGCCCCTTGGCGCTGCTCATAGGCACCACGCTATTCGGTTTCCTCTTCGCGCAGTTTGGCTGGCTCATGCTTAATTACTCGGAGCCCTACGGCCAGCTGACGCTGGTCAGCATGTGGCTCCACCCCTTACTTTCGTTCGGCTCATTCGCTGGCGTTTTTCTAATTCCGCTGGCTGGCCTTAACACCTGGGACCTCTGGAGACGCGTCAACTGTTCGTCTGCGCTCTAAAGCAAACTCACCATCGCCACCGCAACCATCTCTCCGCCCAACCTCAACCGGCTCGGGGCCGACTAAGGATTGCGCTGGGTCGGCGGCGGCAACATCTTGATCCTGAAAGGCCTTGGCGGCGCGGAGGGAGGAAGCGATAATCGCACGGAACTTGCCCGCTTCACGCGCAGCCAGGCTTGAGTGATTCATCCTATCGCCGAACCGCGGGTTGGACCGGAGCCGGTGAAATTCGAGCTCCCTCCCTTCACGCAGGCTGGCAAGTAAGGCGGGTGGGTTGATTTGACTGAAAAAGGGCACGACCTCCGCTTGTGTTTTGGCGGGGGGTGGGTTTACCCTGCGACATGTCCAAGAAATCCCGCGCCATCACCGACTACCCGCCTTTCCTGAAGGACCTCCTCATCGCGAAGTCCCCGACCGGCCATGAATTCGCCGCCCAAGCGGTCATCGACGAATACGTTGAGAAGTCGGCCGACACGTACACTAAGGATTCGATCGGCAATCGCATCGCGACCCTCAAAGGCAACGGAGGACCGACGCTGATGTTCGCCGGCCACATCGACGAGATTGGCCTCATTATCTCGCACGTCGACGACAAGGGCTACCTCTACTTCGAATTCCTCGGCGGCCACGACCAGATCATCCCGTCCGGCCGTCGCCTGCACATCTTAACCCGCAATGGCCCCGTGCTCGGCATCACTGGTAAGCGCGCCGTCCACTTGCTTTCGCCAGAGGACCGCAAGCGCGTCCCTGAGCGCCATGACATGTGGATCGACATCGGCGTGAACAACCGCGCGGACGCCCTCACGATTGTCCGCATCGGTGACCCCGCCGTCTACACCGATGGACCCGAAATCCTGCGTGGCAGCATCGGTGTCGCCCGCGCCTTCGATGACAAGGCTGGCGCCTACGTCTGCATGGAAGCCTTCCGCCGCTTAGCTAAGGAGAAATCTCTGGCGGCGACGGTCGCGTCCGTGGCCACCACGCAGGAAGAGATCGGTACGCGCGGTGCGCAGGTCGCGGCCCAAGGCATCAAGCCTGATGTTTCCATCGCGGTCGACGTCGGTCACGCCACCGATCACCCGGATGCGGACAACCGTAAGTTCGGGCGCTTCACGCTTTCGGGCGGCCCCGTCATCGCGCGCGGCCCCAACATCAACCCCGTCGTTTACGACCAGATGGTCGAAGCCGCGGAGTCGCTCGGCATTCCTTACCAGATCGGCGCGGAGTCGCGCCCGACCGGCACCGATGCACGGGCTATCCAGATGGCCCACTCGGGCGTCGCCTGCGGCCTGCTCTCGATTCCCCTTCGCTACATGCACACCCCGGGCGAAGTCGTCGACCTCGCCGTCGTCGAGCAGTCCGTCCAGCTCCTCGTCGAGTTCGCCTGCCGCGTGAAGAAGAAGCAGAGCTATAGTTGGTGATGGGGGATGGCGGTAAGGGGATAGGGGTTGGGGGTTGGGGGAGAAACCTCTAAGGTACCTTGCAATTGGTCTTTTCTAAGGCTGATTGCTGTATCCTATCCCCGTCCCCCTATCCCCCATCCCCTTCTAAGCCATGCCCACCCCTGCCATCGTCTGGCTTCGCTTAGACCTCCGACTCGCTGACAACCCGTCCCTACAGGCGGCGGTGAAGCATGGCGGCGCGGTGATTCCAGTCTTTATCCATGACCCCGAGGCCGAGGGCTCTTGGCAACCTGGTGGGGCGTCGAATTGGTGGCTGCACTTTGCACTGGAAGATCTCGCGGAGCAGTTCGAAAAAGCCGGCAGCCCACTCGTCATCCGCAGCGGCCACAGCCTCACGGAACTCAAGAAGCTCGTCGCCGAAACCGGTGCTGGCCTCGTGACCTGGAACCGCCGTCACGAACCGTTAATCATCGAACGGGACACGCAGGTAAAAACCTCGCTGCGCAATGCCGGACTCCAAGCGGAGTCCTTTAACGGCAACCTCCTGCATGAGCCGCACCTCGTGAAGACCCTTGCCGGAAATCCCTTCCAAGTCTTCACACCCTTCTGGAAGAACTGCCTCGCGAACCTGAAGTTCGGCGAGCCCCTCAAGGCTCCGAAGAAGCTGACTCCACTCGATAAGCCTTTAAAGACCGTCGACATCGCCAAGCTCAGCCTGCTCCCAAAGATAAAGTGGGACGGCGAGTTTCCAGCGAGCTGGGACCCGACCCGTAAAGGAGCCGAGAAGCGCCTGAAGGATTTCGTGGCCGCCCCGGTGAAGGATTACCCGACCAACCGCGATATCCCCAAGCTCGACGGCACGTCACGCCTTTCACCGTACCTACACTTCGGCCAAATCTCGCCGCTCGAGATTGTCGACGCCGTGCG
>Ga0208960_1000377_pt1 | contig 25214 bp, 26 predicted proteins | sample GreLakmeON33MSRF_FD_187703 | JGI IMG/M metagenome (GOLD analysis project Ga0208960, IMG submission 187703) | Freshwater lentic microbial communities from great Laurentian Lakes, MI, USA - Great Lakes metaG ON33MSRF (SPAdes) | ecosystem: Environmental > Aquatic > Freshwater > Lake | place: Great... | reverse complement strand
TGTATATGTTCCGGCAGTTGTGCCTGTTGTTGTTCTTGAAGATCCTGTTCCATTTCCACTCCAAGCATAGGTTGTGTAGCCTGAACCTGCATCAAAAGTTGCAGCTGCATCGCTAGAACAAATAGTAGTATTGGTTAAACTAATATTCGGTTTTGTATAAATAACTATTGTTCGTTCTGCATAATCGGGACAGCCACTTTGAGGTGTTGTTAAAGTAAAACGAACAACATAACTACCCGCTACTGTATTAGAGATATTGAAAGTGTTTCCTCCCGAAATACTAGCTGTTGAACCTCCTGGGGCTGATTGAATACTCCAAGTTCCTGCCTCAGTAGTAACTTTATATGAATTCAAACTAACTGCACCGCCGCTAGAACATTGAGAAGGAATATTACTCAAAGATGTATCTGGACAAGAACAAGTGTTCACCCTAATCCAAATAGTATCATCAACACTGCATCTTGTAAAAATAATTCGATGAGTTCCAACACCTGCAGTAGTAGGATTAAAAATACCTGTTCCTGCGTTGGTGATACCATTACCGGCATATTCTGTTGGGTAATTGGTGGCATCTTCGGCAGAACTTCCTGCACACAGCCAAGTGGTTACTAAATCAACAGCTGGGTCGCCAGCGCAGTACGGACCAACTTCATGAATATCGGGTTCTTCTTGAGGCGGCAGATACATACTTGGAAGACCAGCAGCTGCTACGGTACCACTAACATTCGCAGCAGATAGTCCGGTTGCCGCATTATAATTACCACTTATTTTCGCAATGGGTCCGCCATTTCTATTGGTCGACATATATAAAAAACCATCGGCGGCAAATTCGATACTGTTGATCAATGTAGCTATCCCTGTTGATGCTCTAGAAGTAATCATCGCAGCAGCAGATGGCCAGCCACTAATATTGATATACATTAAATTACCATTCTGCTGAGTATAGTAAATTTTTGAGCCATCGGGAGAGAAAATAATATCGTAGGGCGCATCAGAAGGAGAGGCTCCTGTAATGGTGTGCTTATCACTCATGACGCCTGTACTGTTATCAAATTTATAGGCTGTTACTACTGTGCTAAAGCCCGTAGCAAAATGAGTCCCATCAACAGAAAACGCAACACCCCCTCTTTCCTGCTGTCCAGAGACTACTGGGCCAACGGCCGAAACAACAGGAGTGGTGGTTAAGCCTGTACATGTTAATAAATAGCTGTTAAGTTTACCTGTACCTGACTCCAAACAAGTAATCCAAATATCCACCCCGTTTGCGTGCTTAGTAGCCGCAATTCCTTCACAAGCTCTGAAACTGCCTAAACGATTGGCTCCAGTTGGAGCAACATTGGTTCCGCTTGAATTAAATACAAAATAGTTAAATCCTAAAGTAGTACCTCCATTAGCATCATCGGTAGTAAAGATGTAATACTTGGTTGGATTGAGAGGATGCCTTACCGTAATCACTCCCTGTGCAGCACTACCATTGGTTCCTGTTGCGCCACCTTCATTACCTTCTAATAATCCGCTGTAAGGGTTGGTAACCGAAGCCCCTGTTCCTTTGAATAGCCTTCTACCATTGGTAAAAAACAATAGGTTACCATTGTCATCACTGGCGCAAGATGTTCCTTCATACTGTTGTATTGCTGGTGCACCACCAGTGCCAACAGATGTTTGCGCACCTGTTGCCATGTTAATTACTTGACCATTCCATAAATTGGGAGGTGCAATAAACCAGTTTTTGTGAGATGGCCAAAGCCATGAATATGGAGAAGTTGAAACACATCCTTGCGCAATCAAATCATTCGAAAGTGTAAGCATTAGCAATGCTGCTGCAAGAAAAAATCTAAGATATGTTTTGTTTAAAAATCTCATTGTTTAACCCTCTATCATAAGTATACGCCCAAAACACTGTTGTGTTTCAAGTATTTACGTTTACAGATAATAGTTATATTGCCCCTTTAACGCTGTGAAAAATGTCTTAAAGAAAGCGTAAAGTAGAAATTAATTTCGACTAAACCAAAATAAAATGCGATGAAACAGGTTTTTTTTAACACCAAACGTTAAATTACAGGAATCTCCTTATAAAGCGCCTTGAGCTTAGAATATTTGCGGAAAGTAGCGTAAGCCGAAATGCGAGAAATCGTGAAGCCGGTTACTCCATCTAAAAAACCCAATTTGATGATGTAATCTCTAAAGAATTTAAAAATTGTTTTACCAATGATAATGAGCGAATTCGATCGTTTACCCTTTTTAAAAGCTTCTTCCGCGCCAATTGTGCTAAAATATTCTACTTGCTTATAATGCTCTTCGCGCGTGGCTATAGTATAATGCAATAAATCACCTTTCAAGTGTTTTGCTCTTTCTCCATTTTGAGCTTGCAATTCATCATGCGGATTAATACCTCCCCAAATTGCACTGCCTTTTTTAATTAAACGCACTTTTGTATCGGGATACCAACCGCAATGTTTAACCCAATAGCCACAGTAATTACTCAATCGATTAAACTTAAAAACCGATGCTGAAAAACCATTTTTCTTCTCTTGCAAAATAGCATTTTTTAGCTCCTCTGATAAGGCTTCATCGGCATCTAACGACAATATATAATCGCCTTTGCATTGCTCAATAGCATAATTTTTTTGTTGAATGTGCCCTTCAAAAGCCTGAGGGATAAATTGCACCGAAAAGCGCTTACAAATTTCTTCTGTTTTGTCTTTCGAAAAGGAATCGACCACCACAATTTCATCGGCCACACCTTGTAAAGAAAGTAAGCATCTTTCGATGTTTCTTTCTTCATTAAATGTGATAATAGCAACCGACAATTTCGTCATTACAAGGCGGCAATAAAATCTTTAAACAATTGAAAACAACCTTGATAATTCGTTAAAGGCAAACCTGCTTTGGTATCGGAAATATCATGATATGCAGTAATTTTACCTCTACTGTAAGCAAAGAATGAACGAACCCCTTTTGCATAAAAAGGATAATGATCGCTTATAGCTGCCTCACCTCTTTTTTGAATGCTAGGTATGTATTTTTTTGCATCGTTAATCGCACTTATCTTATTGTACTCAGCTGACATCACAGTACCATTCACCAATGTAATACCATCGGCGGCATCGCCCATAATATCAATATTGAACAAAAACTTAATTTTCTTCAATGCAAACAAAGGATGCTCAACATAGTATGTTGAACCAAGCAACCCTATTTCCTCACCAGAAAAAGCCATGAAAACTAGCGAATACTTTGCTGGATTTTTGCCATAATACTGCGCTAAATTTAGCAACATCGAAGTACCACTTGCATTGTCGCTTGCTCCAGGAAAATAAGTAGCTGCTCCCATTTTACCCAAATGATCGTAATGCGCAGAAATCACCACAAATGAATCGGGATATTGCGTACCACTAACATACCCTACTACATTCTGTGTTTTTACTTTTGTTACTTCCGCTTGAATATCCAAACAAATCACTTTATTGGCTGCTTGCATTGCTTTGCGAGTGATGTGCAAAATCATCGTTGTTCCTTGAGTGGCAGCGATAGTAGAAGTTAATTTCTTATCACTTATTAAAATTAAGCCTTTTGCGCCCCAAGATTCTTGCAAGAAAAACTTAAAAAACTCCTTTTGTTCAGGCAACAATACTTTAGAATCATCTAAAACGATGAATTCATTAGAGTAGTCCATTTGGCGCATTTTCTTAATCTTCTTCTCATCGGCCACCACAGCAGAATCAATTAAAACTAAATTGAAACAGCCTTTTAGTGATGGGGAATTAGCACCAACAATGTAATCAACACCGGGCTTCAATGAACTATCTTTTTGCAATTGCACATCCATAGTTCCGGGAAAAACATTGGCCTCTAAAGAGAAATTTTGAAAGTATGTTTTTTCGAATTTTTTTAAGCCTGCCATCTCAAATTCAGCAGCAATATATGTAGCTGCCTTCAGGTGACCGTCTGCCACATAACCTCTACCTGAAAATTCAACACTGGTAAGCTTATCCAACACTTGTGCTGTGTAATTCATATCCTGCGCGTAGGCAGAAAAAGCAGTGGTTAAAGCGCCTAAAAAAAGTATTTTTTTAAACATATCTTCTTTCTATCAATTCAACGAATTGTGCATAAGATTCCGCCTCTGCTCTAAACGAAAACTTAGGGCGCAAATCGTTTTGCAAAAAACCTATTGCTTCGTCCTTATTTTCAAATGCATTAAGCTTGCCAATTGCCTCATTAAAAGCAAAAGAATCACCTTTAAACAATTCTTTGGTGAACAATATTTTTTGGTTGATGCTCACTGCCTTGGTTAAATCTTTAATGCTCGATTTGCTCAATCTTGCCGCGATACTTACATCGGCGGTTTGCAATTTTTCTGAGATAGAAGCCGCTCTAACCGCTGGGGCTGAAGCAGTTTGAACAACTGGCTCCTCCAATCTTCCTCTTGCACTCACCACTTCTTTAGTAGGTTCTGTATCTTTCGCAAATACTTCAACAGCTTTCTCCACTCTCACGGTCACTCTGCCAACTTCCGCCGCAACAGCATCTTTAACTTTAGCATCAATCTGCACTTCCAATTGTTCTGAAATTTTCAATTCCACAGCTAAAATCATCACCTTTTGTGATAAAAAAATTAGCTCATCATAAGAGCCGGCAGCAGTCAATTTTGCCAACATATCGCCCAACTCCTGCTTCTTGTTTTTTAATTCCATAACTTTAATTAGCTTCGTAATAGGTTCGCAAAATACAAATATTTCTTTCAATAAAAATGGAGAACGAAAAAAGGATAGCCGGAAGTATAGAAATAGTTTGTGGCTCCATGTTTTCTGGTAAAACAGAAGAATTAATCAATCGCTTAAACAGTGTTTTAGCTGGTAATCCAAGCATTAAAGTTTTTAAGCCTTCTGTTGATATGCGTTACGCAACTCATAAAGTAGTATCACACAACAATCTTTCTGTAGAAGCTATTCCCGTTAATAAAGCAGAAGAAATTTTAGCGCATGCCGTAGATGCAGAAATTGTAGCAATCGATGAAGTTCAGTTTTTTGATGAGGCAATAATTGCTGTTTGCAAACAATTGGCGAAAGACAACAAAAGAGTTATCGCCGCTGGATTGGATATGGATTATCAGGGGCGTCCTTTCGGACCGGTTCCACAACTCCTTGCCATTGCCGATCAGATCACCAAACTGCACACAATTTGCGCCGAATGTGATAATCTTGCTAACTTCACCTACCGCAAGGGAAATGAAGAAGCATTGATTATCTTAGGGGAAAATGATAAATATGCTGCCCTGTGCAGAACATGCTTTAATAACAAGTGCTAACATTGAACTTTGAACATTAAACATTGAACCAATTCATGGCGCACCAGAAATACAACATACGTGATATTCAAAAAATTGTAGGTGGTGAAATCATTTCCTACCATGATGATATCGCGGTGGAGAATTTACTTATCGACAGTCGCAAATTACTTCAAGCAGATAACGCTATATTCTTTTCGATTTTAGGGGATAGACACGACGGACACCTTTTCCTAAACGAAGTTTATTCGGGTGGAGTGCGCAACTTTATCGTATCAAAAGACATCAACATTTCCTCCTTCCCAAATAGCAATATTCTAAAAGTACAAGATACTGTTGAAGCCCTGCAAACCTTAGCAGCGCATCACAGAAAACAATTCAACTATCCAGTAATTGGTATTACAGGAAGCAACGGTAAAACCATCGTAAAAGAGTGGTTGTACCAGCTGCTAGGAAAATCGCAAAGAGTAGTGCGTAGTCCGAAAAGCTACAACTCGCAAATTGGTGTTCCATTATCTGTTTGGCTGTGTGAAGAAGACTACGATTTAGGAATTTTTGAAGCAGGTATTTCACACGCTGGTGAAATGGCGGCTCTAAAAAAAATGATAGAACCAACGATTGGAATTTTCACGAATATCGGACAAGCGCACAATGAAAATTTCGACGATTGGGATGATAAAGCAGAAGAGAAAATAAAACTCTTCACCAACGTTGAAACCCTTATCTACTGCAAAGATTACAAGTCCATCCACAAAACGGTGCAGGAGCACGACGTTGTAAAAAACATACCCACTTTCACTTGGTCGCGCTCGGGCAGAGCCAACCTACAAATTGGTAAAATTCAAAAGCACGAAAATCAAAGTGTTATACAAGCTGTTTACAATAATAATTTCTTAAGCATTACCATCCCTTTTGCCGATGAAGCATCTATAGAAAATTCCATTCATTGTTGGGCAACATTGCTCCATTTAGGTATCGATAACACTGTAATTGCTGAACGAATGTTGTTGCTAGCGCCGGTTGCTATGCGCTTGGAATTGAACGCTGGCATTAACAATTGCACCATCATTAACGATACCTACAACTCCGATTTAGGCTCACTTTCCATCGCTTTGGATTTTATACAACAACAAAAACACCACGATAAAAAAACGGTTATTTTGTCGGATATTTTGCAAAGCGGACAAGATGAAAATGAATTGTACCAGCTTGTTGCTTCGTTGCTAAAAGAAAAAAATATCACGCATTTAATCGGAATTGGTGAAGCTATTTCTGCACAGAAAAAATGCTTTGCTTCATTAAAAACCGATTTCTATTCTGATACCGCAAGCTTCTTAAAAAACTTCGACGGCAATAATTTTCATAGTGAAACCATTTTGCTAAAAGGTGCACGTGCTTTTGGTTTCGAGCAGATAAGTAAAATATTTCAGCAAAAAATTCACGAAACAATTGTTGAAGTCAATCTCAATGCCATCATTCATAATTTGAATTTCTTTCGCTCTAAACTAAAGCCAGAAACTAAAATTATGGCTATGGTGAAAGCATTGTCTTATGGCGCCGGAAGCTATGAAATAGCGCATGTTTTAGAGTTTCACCGCATTGGTTATTTAGGTGTTGCATACATCGATGAAGGAATTGAATTGCGCAAGGCAGGAATCACAACGCCCATCATGATTATGAATCCGCAGTTGCAAGGTTACGATACCATGATTCATTACAAATTAGAACCAGAAATTTACAATTTCCGCACACTAAATGCTTTTGAAAGTGCAGTGAATAGAAATGTCAAAGATAGTGATGCGCCTTATCCTATCCATATTAAACTCGATACCGGCATGCACCGCTTGGGCTTTGAAGATCAAGACATCAATGAGTTGATTATCAAAATCAAGAACAATAAAAAGTTAAAAGTTGAATCCATTTTCTCTCATCTTTCTTCAAGCGAAGATTTAAAAGAAAGCACTTTTACGCTTGCTCAAATCGAAAACTTTCAAAAGACGAGCGATAAAATTTCCTCTAACTTAGGATACACAGTTACTCGCCATATCTCAAACTCTGCTGGCATCGTAAACTATCCTCAAGCACAATTCAATATGGTTCGTTTGGGGCTTGGTTTGTATGGCGTTGCCAGCGACCCTGGATATCAAGCACAATTAATGCCAGTAAGCACCGTAAAAAGCACCATCTCTCAAATAAAAAGAATTAAGGCTGGAGATAGCATTGGTTACAATCGTAAAGAAATAGCACAACACGAATTGATTATTGCCACTATACCTATAGGCTATGCCGATGGTTTAAGTCGCAAATTGAGTCAGCGCAATGGCAAAATGCTGGTACACGGTAAATTTGCGCCCATTGTAGGTAACGTTTGTATGGATATGACAATGATAGACATCACCGATATTACTGCTGAAGAAGGCGACGAAGTAATAATTTTTGGCGAAGGATACCCTGTTACAGAATATGCGAAAGACATGGGCACTATTCCTTATGAGGCGCTAACAAGTTTGGCGGGGAGGTTGAAAAGGGTTTACTACCAAGAGTAAACATCAATTCTACGAACTACAACTCTGTTTACCACAACCACAATCTCCACAACCAGCAGTTTTCTTTTTTGCAAACACAGAAGTATAAAATTTATACAAAGCAACAGTGCTTGCGGCAGCGATAATAGTGTATGTGATTACTTCTTGCATAGATTATAAAATTAAGCTTCCTATTTGAAAAACCAAAAACGATACTAGCCACGCCATTCCAGTTGTGTACAACATCGTGATTACGGCCCATTTCCATCCGCCCGATTCTTTTTTAACGGCTGCAATTACGGCAACACATGGAAAATAAATCAACACAAATAGCATAAAAGCATAGGCAGCCAGCGGAGTATAAACGCGCTGTCCTTTTTTATCACCATCGGCAAAAGTATGCTCTTCCAAACGCTTTTTCAGGGTAGAAGAGTTTTCATCTGCACCCTCTTCTGCCTGATACAAAACGCCCATGGTACTCACCACAATTTCTTTAGCTGCCATACCTGTAATGAGTGACACGCCCATTTTCCAGTCGAAGCCCAAAGGTTCAATAATAGGTTCCACGAAGTGTCCGGCCTGCCCCATATAAGAGTTCTCCATCTGCTCAGAAGAAGTTTGCTGGTCGTTGCGCGGAAAATAAGTGAGTGCCCAAATAATTACCGAAGCAATTAAAATCATTCCCCCCATTTTTTGTAAGTATTGAGAGGCATTTCCCCACACATGCATCACCACCGATTTAGCTGTAGGAATGCGGTAAGGAGGTAGTTCCATCACAAAAGGAGATGCTTTCGATTTGAAAATAAATTTCTTGAAAACCAGCGCAACAATGATTGCCAGTAATATTCCGATGATATAAATTGAAAATAAAACAGTCCCCGGATAATCGGGAAAACAAGCGCCAATCAACAAAATATAAACGGGCAAACGGGCGCTACACGACATAAACGGTGCAATCAGCATAGTGAGTAAACGATTCTTCTTGTCTTCAATAGTACGCGTTGCCATTACCGCTGGAACATTACAGCCAAAGCCCATAACGAGTGGAATAAACGATTTACCATGCAAGCCCAAGTAGCGCATCAATCTATCCATGATGAAGGCAGCACGAGCGATATAGCCCGTGTCTTCCATCAAGGAAATGAAGAAAAAGAGAATTAAAATGTTGGGTAAAAAAATGATGATACCGCCCACGCCCCCAATGATACCGTCTACTAACAAATCCTTCAGCATGCCGTCGTGCAGGTGCACACTAATTAAATCACCAAAAGCACCCACCCACGAATCTATCCAATCCATGGGATATTGTCCGATAGTAAAAGTAGCCTGAAACATCAACCACATAAAAAAGATAAACACCGGAAAACCCCAGTACTTATTGGTGAGAAAAGAATCCAATGCTTCAGTACGCAAACGTTTGATTTGCGAAGTTTTGGTATACGTAGCTTGCAAAGCACCGGCAACAAAAGCATATTTAGCATCGGCTAAAATGGTTTCGCTGTCTTCGTTGAAATCGGCTTCTAAAATTTTAATGTGTTTTTTGGCTAAATCTTCAATGGCTTTTGCGTTATCAGATTTGCGCACAATATTTTTTACCTGCGTATCTTTTTCTAATAATTTTACAGCCAAAAATCTCGGAGACACTGTATCTGTTATGATCTTATTTCGATCGGTATCAATTAAAGTCTGCAATTCATTAACTGCCTCCTCAAGCATTTTACCGTGCTGAATTTTAACAGGTCGCGAAACCGCATCATTCCCTTCATACACTTCAATTACTTTGGCCAATAGCTCTTTAATGCCTTGTTTTTTAAAGCCAACTGTAGGCACCATAGGAATACCTAACATTTCGCCCAAGGCTTTTTCATCTAAAGTGGCACCCTGTTTTTGCAATTCATCGTACATGTTTAAAGCCAAAACTACAGGCAAATTCATATCGATTAGCTGCGTGGTTAAAAACAAATTGCGCTCTAAATTTGAAGCATCCACTACATTGATAATCACATCTGGTTTTTCATTCAACAAGTGCAAACGCACAAACAATTCTTCGGGCGAATAGGCCGAAAGAGAGTAGGTTCCAGGTAAATCGGTGATGTTAAAAGTATAACCATCTTGGGTGCATTTTGAGGTGTACACATCTACGGTAACACCAATGTAGTTGCCCACTTTTTGTCGGGAACCAGAAGCCCCATTAAACAAAGTTGTTTTTCCGCAATTGGGATTTCCAACAAATGCCACATTAATGGTTTTGCTTTTCTTTTGAACGGTGCGCTTAAAAATTTCTTCGGGTAAAGCACCAGCAAATTCTACATCTAAACTTTTGCCTACTTCTTCACGCGTTAATACTTCTATCAATTCTGCTTCTCTCTTTCTTAGCGACACATGATAGTTCATGAGCTCGTACTCCACAGGGTCTTGCAATGGCGCATGTTTCACCACACCCACTTCTCTACCTTTCACAAAGCCCATTTCGGTGATGCGTCGGCGAAATGCCCCCTGTCCGCTCACTTTAGTAATGATAGCCTTTTCGCCAATTTTTAAATCTGATAATTTCATGCTGTCATTTGCCTCTGTGAGGCAAAGGTGAAGTATAAATTACACTTCGCCAATACCACAAAAAGGTGATTTTACTATCTTTACCTCATGTGGATAAAAGCACCTAATATTAGCGTAAAGCACGGATTTTCAACTAGAAAAGATGGAATATCACCTGCGCCCTTCGATTCTTTGAACTTAGCGGGTAGCGACGATACCCTGGAAAACATAGAAAAGAACAGAATCATTGCTTTAAATGAATTGGGCATTTTACCGTCTCAAATTGCCAATTTACAACAAATACATGGCTGCGATGTGGTGTGCGCCAAACCTGGCACTTTTACAGGTGATGCCTTGGTGACCAATGAAAATGGAATTGCCATTGCCGTGGCCGCCGCCGATTGTTATCCTTTGCTTTTTCACGATCCAATACATCATGTAATTGGCGCGGCGCACGCTGGTTGGCGAGGCACCTTATCGCGCATTGCAGCGCAAACTATTGTTAAAATGGTAGAGATGGGCGCTAGAGAAGAAAACATTCAAATGGCCATCGGACCAGGCATTTGCAAAGAGCATTTTGAGGTAGGAGAAGAAGTACATGAAAAATTTCGCAACGAAGGGTTTCCTTCAAATATTTTCTTTGGAAAAAACATCGATCTCGCAGAAGCCAATGAATTTGTGGCATTGGAGATGGGATTGAAAAAAGAAAACATTTGGGCGTTGCAGCGTTGTACTTTTGAACCCGACTTTTTTTCGTACCGACGAGATGGTGGAAAAACAGGAAGATTGTGGGGGGTGATTGTGTTGTAAAAGTATATATTTGCTTGAGCGTTCATTAAAAAGGTGATTGAACACTAGAACACCTAATGATGTGTAGGACAATAGTTCCTTCGGGGCCCGTCAGCTGACGGGCCCCGAAGGAACTATTGTCCTAGACTTCAGATTTGACTTATTAAAAGGGGGATTAGCTCAGCTGGCTAGAGCGCTTGCATGGCATGCAAGAGGTCATCGGTTCGACTCCGATATCCTCCACTTTTTTCAAACTTAACAAAACATCTTTGCCGTTTAAGTCATTTATTCTGCCAATACAAAAGACCTCAAAAAGTTAATTCCTCCTAATCTTATTTGTAAATAAATTATTATTCTTTTCTTTGTTTCATATTAATTTTAATGAGAAAATACATCGTTATCACCGCCTTATTTTTTGCAGCTTGTGGCACTACCTTAAAATTAGCTCTTCCCACAGAATCCGATGCTACTCGTGCAGCAGCAAAATTTCCGGGAACAACTTTAGCCGACCTTAACAAAGGGAAAGCGGCTTATGAAGCAAATTGCGGAAAATGTCACGGACTAAAAGACCCTGCAAAATATTCTGAAGAAAAATGGAGAAAAGTAAATCCGCCAATGGCTCAAAAAGCAGGAATTGAGGCAGCTACAGAAGGATTAATCTTGAAATATGTGATTACTGCAGGAAGCGCTGCAAAATAGTGGAACGCAAGCATTTCATAAAAACATTGGCCTTGATGCCTCTTATTCCTGCGGCCATGAAGATAAACGACTTAAATAAAATAACAGAAAACTTGGCAGCAACACCACGTATGCCTGTTTTGTTTATCGGTCACGGCTCACCCATGAATGCCATCGAAGAAAATGAATTTAGTTTGCGCTGGAAGTTATTGGCAAAAGAAATTCCGCAACCTTCTGCTGTATTATGTATTTCTGCCCCTGCTAAAATCGTCTGTCCCTGTTAAAATAATAAAAACCTTTTCATTGGTGGTGACGAATAGCCAGTATTAATTTTTTGCACCGAGATTCTGGTATAAATATTTTTATCTATATTTAGCAGTACAAAATTTATACACTATGTCTATTACTTTAATTGTTATTGCTGTTGTCGTTGCAGTTACTTTATTCTTATCGTTCTTAACTGTTCAACAAGGTACAGTTGCTGTTATCACTGTCTTCGGTAAATACAGAAGAATTATGACTGCCGGTTTGAATTTTAAAATACCTTTTATCGAAACTGTTTTTAAAAGGGTATCGGTACAAAACCGCTCTGTAGAACTAGAATTTCAAGCAACAACTTTAGATCAAGCCAATGTATATTTCAAAGCAATGTTGTTGTACGCTGTGTTTAATCCGAATGAAGAAACTGTAAAGAATGTTGCGTTTAAATTCGTTGACGATAGAAGTTTAATGCAAGCGCTAATTCGCACCATTGAAGGTTCTATCAGAGGTTTTGTGGCCACCAAAAAACAAGCTGAAGTTTTGTCGTTAAGGAATGAAATTGTACAGGATGTAAAAGAACAAATCGACACTACTTTGGAAGGTTGGGGATACCACTTAATCGACTTACAATTGAACGATATTACTTTCGACGATGCCATTATGAAATCGATGGCGCAAGTGGTGGCATCTAACAACTTAAAAGCTGCGGCAGAGAATGAAGGTCAGGCTTTGTTAATCACCAAAACAAAAGCTGCTGAAGCAGAAGGTAACGCAATCAAAATTTCTGCTGAGGCGGAAAAATTGGCGGCGCAATTGCGCGGACAAGGGGTGGCGTTATTCCGTCAGGAAGTAGCCAAAGGTATGACAGAAGCGGCAAAAGAAATGCAACAAGCCAACTTAGATACATCGGTAATTTTGTTCTCTATGTGGACAGAGGCTATTAAACAGTTCTCTGAAAACGGCGAAGGAAATGTTATTTTCTTAGATGGTTCTACTGATAATATGCAGAAGACTATGCAACAGATGATGGCGATGAATACGTTGATGGCGACGAAGAAGTAGGCTATCTACCCAGTTCGTCATTGCGAGATTTTTGGGTACAAAAATCTCGCAATGACGAACTGGGTTTGAAGAACTGGTGAAAAGAAACAAGTCTTAAGTTTATTCAGCACCCTCCCATGGCGCTCGTCTCCAGACGAGTGACTTTCTACTCAGGCAATTTCATTGCCTAATCATTTAAAGAAAAAGGCGTTTCAAACGCCAATTAGGAAGTCACTCGTCTGGAGACGAGCGCCATGGGAGACGTACTAAGTTTATTCAGCACCTCTAAACAAATGCTGCACTAAATCTTGCGCCTTCCCTACTCTAATAATCTTGATACTCTTGCCTTTCAGCGAATCTTCATCATTGTATTTGGAAAGGAAAATAGTTTTGAATCCCATTTTTTCGGCTTCCTTGATACGAGCACCAACATTGCGCACAGAGCGAATTTCTCCAGATAATCCTATCTCTCCTGCAAAGCAAAAAGTAGATGGAATTGGAATATCTACGCCCGATGAAAGAATAGCTGCAACGATCGACAAATCTATTCCTGTGTCTTCGGGTTTTATACCTCCGGTGATATTTAAGAAAACATCTTTAAGTTGAATTTTAAAGCCGCATCTTTTTTCCAATACAGCCAGCAACATGTTCAAGCGTCGGGTGTCGAAGCCCGTTGCAGAGCGTTGCGGGGTTCCGTAAGCCGCTGTGCTAACTAAGGCTTGAGTTTCTATCAATAACGGTCGAATGCCTTCCATAGAAGCGGATATAGCGATTCCACTTAGGTTCTCTTCGTTTTGTGAAAGCAAGATAGACGACGGGTTTTCCACCACTTTCAATCCGTACTCTTCCATTTGGTAAATGCCCATTTCATTCGATGGTCCGAAACGATTCTTCGAACTTCTAATGATGCGGTAAATGTGATTTCTATCGCCTTCGAAAGTAAGCACCACGTCTACCATGTGCTCAAGTACTTTCGGACCGGCAATTTGTCCGTCTTTAGTGATGTGGCCAATTAAGAAAGTAGGAATGTTTCTTCTCTTCGCAATCAAGGTAATGTCGTTAGCACATTCTCTAATCTGACTCACCGTGCCTGGCGCAGAATCTAATTTTGAGGTTTGTAAAGTTTGAATAGAGTCGATAATGAGCAACTCCGGTTCTTGCTTTTGAATATGTTCTAATATTCTTTCCACATTGGTTTCGGGAAGAATATAAATGTGTTCGTTGATTTTTTGCAGTCGGTCGGCACGAGATTTTATTTGTTGCGGACTCTCCTCGCCTGATACATACAACACTTTTTTGCCAGGAAATTGAAGTGCGATTTGCAACATCAATGTTGATTTACCTATGCCCGGTTCGCCGGTAAACAAAATCACCGAGCCAGCAACCAAACCGTCTCCCAATACGCGGTTAAGCTCGGTATCTTTTAAAATAATTCTTTCTTTGCTGAGAGGCTGAACTTCGTGCAAGAGCGTAGGCTCTAGCGCTACAATGCCAGGAATAGAAGTGTTTTGTGTTTTATTGCTGCTGGTAATTTCTTCTTGATACGTGTTCCATTCACCACAGGCCGTGCATCTTCCTAACCATTTGGCCGATTGGTTTCCACAGGAAGTGCAAACGTAAACCGACTTTAACTTGGCCATTTATTGTTTTTCGAACTCATGGTATACTGTGCCTATATCCTGACGAAAAATTACCAATCCTAGGGCATCAATATCTTTGATTGTCCAATCACCTTTAAAATACTCAACACCAACCATAGTTGAATTCGCACCAGAAATAGTGAATCCTTTGCTTCCATTCATTTCGTAAACACCTCTCTGCATAACAATAGTGCTATCAGGATATTCGTAAGCTCTCGAAACATCGGTCTCAGTAAAAGTCCAAATCTCATTGTACACTTTTGCCGGAACAACATACATCTTCCATTTACCCACCAATTTTTGTTGTGTTTCCTTAGCACAAGATGAAATTGAAATAACAATAACAAAAAGGGCGATATACTTAAAAAGATGCTTCATAATAACTGTGATTTTGGATAAAAATATAAATAATTCGAATACAGTGGTTAATTGGCTTTTATAAATTCATAATAAATTAATCCTCCGCCCTCATTGCGCACTAAAATCATTATGCTATCATTCAATTGTAATACTTGAAAATTACCTTTAAATAATTCTCCACCACTCATCGCAGAGTTTGAACCAGAGATAATCATAAAACTGTTCTTTAAGAAATAGTTGCCATACAAAACAGTGTCTGTAGTTGCACTATCAATCACAAAAACCGATGATTCATTGAAAGTCCAATAGGTGGCAGGTTGAAAAATAACAGGTTTGGTAACAGAAACATATTTCCATCTATGCATCAACTTGTTTTCTAACTTTTCTTTCTGACAAGAAAAAAGAAGGAAAATTGAAAATGCTATGGTTATAAAGATTCTCACTTTATTCTGACTTGAGTTTATTGATAATGCTAGTGGAAGAAAATCCTTCCACAAAAGATAAAGGCAATACTTGTCCGCCATTTTTTAGCACATGATCGGCCCCAACAATTTCATCAATGCTATAATCTCCGCCCTTCACCAAAATGTTGGGCGTTAAAGTTTCAATTAAATTTTTGGGTGTTTCCTCAAAAAAGAGAACCACTAAATCAACAAAGAAAAGTGCGGCTAACATCTGAGCGCGAGCTATTTCATTGTTGATGGGGCGCGACTCTCCTTTCAATATTTTAACCGAAACATCGGCGTTTAATCCCACCACCAATTTGTTGCCCAACTGCGATGCTTCACTTAAATACTGAAGGTGTCCGCTGTGCAAAATATCAAAACAACCGTTGGTGAAAACAATCTTTAAATCGTTTTTTTTCCAATTCATTACAAGAATCTGCGCTTCTGAAAGAGAAACAATTTTACTTTCCAGTTGTTGAAACACAGCGTTCAAAATAAATTATTTTAAAAGATTGGTAGTAGTGTCGGGAAAGATAAGCTTTGGCTTGAACGTTCTAGCTTCTTCTGAATCCATTAATCCGTAAGCAATAATAATTACAATATCGCCAATTACTGCTTTTCGGGCAGCGGGACCGTTCAAGCAAATTTCGCCTGAGTTTTTCTTGCCTTTGATTACATAAGTTTCTAAACGCTCACCGTTGTTGGTATTAACAACCTGAACTTTCTGCCCTTCTAGGATATCGGCCGCAATCATTAAAGATTCATCAATGGTGATACTCCCAATGTAATTTACATCGGCTTGAGTAATGGATACCCTGTGTATCTTTGAAAGGAGCATTTCTCTTTGCATGCGGCAAAATTAGTAATTAATAACAATATTATCGATTAATCGAACTTTTCCGCAGAAAGCCGCAATACAAACCACCGCTTTTTGTTCAATGTTGTCTAAAGGAAGTAAAGAATCTACATCTGAAATCTCTAGGTATTCCAATTGTAGTTCTCCATTTTTAAAATACAAATCGATGGCTTTTTCCTTTAATTCTTTTGTTCCTTTAGTGCTTTTGGCCGCATCTCTAATGTAAAAAAGAGCTTTAGAAATTGCCAAAGCCTTTTGTTTCTCTTCTTCAGATAATCGGGCATTGCGGGAACTCATGGCTAAACCCGATTCTTCACGTAAGGTTGAACATGGCACAATATGAATAGAAGGAAAATGCGCTTTGACCAACATTTTAACAATGGCCAATTGCTGAAAATCTTTTTCGCCAAAATAGGCGGCGCTGGGCTGTACAATTTTAAACAGCAAAGCCACAATATTCAACACGCCTTTGAAATGTCCGGGCCTAAATTTCCCTTCCATTAAATTGTCAACTCCTCGCAAATCAAGTGTAATTTCTTCAATATCATTTACCAAATCTGCCTCGGGAGCGAACACAATATCGCAGCCGTTTGTTTCCAACAACTGAAAATCGTTTTTTTCGTTGCGCGGATAAAGCATATAATCTTCCATATTATTGAATTGTGTAGGATTTACGAAGATGCTACACACACTAATATCATTGTTTTTTTGTGCCGCCCTAAGCAAAGACAAATGACCGATATGCAAGCAACCCATCGTGGGAACAAAGCCAATGGTTTCGTTTTTCGAAAGCATTGATTTTACAATACTTTCCATCTCATTCTTGGTTCTTACAACTTGCATATTTCGTACAATAAAATCGGCCAAAGGTAACATAAACTTGAATATCGCTCAGAATTTATTACCTTTGCAAGAATAATTTACCCGTTGAAAGTAGCGCTGGCGATTGTAAGTTGAAAACTATCAAATGAAGAAACCAAGAGTTTTATTTGTATCGCAGGAGATGATTCCTTATCACGAGGAATCTGAAATTGCAAATGTTGCAAGATATCTGCCCCAAGGAATTCAGCAAAAGGGAAAAGAAATTAGAGCTTTCATGCCTAAATTCGGTTCTATCAATGAAAGAAGAAACCAATTGCACGAAGTAATTCGTCTTTCTGGAATGAACTTAATTATTGATGATGCCGACCACCCTTTAATTATTAAAGTGGCATCAATTCAACCTGCAAGAATGCAGGTTTATTTTATTGATAACGACGAATATTTTGGCAGAAAATACGCTTTAAAAGACAAGGCCAATAAGTTTTATGCCGACAATGACGAGCGCGCCATTTTCTACTGCCGCGGTGTTTTAGAAACAGTTAAAAAATTAGGATGGTCTCCCGATATCATTCACTGTCATGGATGGATGACTGCGTTAATTCCACTATACATCAAAAAGGCATTTAACGAAGACCCTATTTTCGAAAATTCAAAAGTTATTTACTCTGTTTACAACGAAGGATTTGATAAAACTTTAGACAAAAGATTTATTCAAAAAGCGGTGATTGATGGCATCAACATCAAGAATTTGAAAACTGCCGAAAAACCCGATTTCGATAGTATTAACAAGTTGGCTATTGAATGGAGCGATGGCGTTGTTAAAGGAAGCGAAGAGTTGAGTAAAGATATGACCAAATACATCGATTCTTTGAAAAAGAAAAAACCAGTACTCGAATACTTTAATCAAGAAGATTACGTTGAGAAGTACGATGAATTTTACGACTCTATTTTAGAAGAAGAGTTGGCAAAAAAATAATAATACAATGAGCTTAGTGCGTTTCTTTTTCCTGCTTTCTTTAGCTATTGGCACGCTGCTTTTTTCATGCAAAAAAGAAAGCAATGTTGGCTCCTCCCTTATATCAAACGACAGCAAGTTTTACGGCACCTTAGTAGATACTTTAACGGTGAATGCCTATACTGAAGTAGATACTGTTTTACCTACAGAAAATAACAGTAGAGTGGTTGTAGGAGAGCTGAACGACCCTGAATTTGGCATCACTCAAGCACAATGGTATGCTCAGTTTTTAATTCCTACCAGCGCATTAACCCTAGGAAGCAATCCGCAAATCGACTCTATTGTATTGTCGTTCTATGTTGATACTACTTATCATGCTACCAATGGAACAACTACTTTTAAGGCTTACGAATTGAACAACGACTTTGCTTCGGGCAAATATAAATCGAACCAAAGTATTGCTTTCGGCACTGAGTTGGGAAACACAACCGTGGCAAGAGATTCGGGCGTGGTGAGAGTTAAATTGAGTAATAATTTCGGACAAAAAATTCTTAATGCTACAGGAGATACACTGACTTCGAATGCTACTTTTTTAAAGCTATTGAAAGGTATTACCATTAAAGGTGAAGAAAATTCGTTGAACGCCAATGAGGGAGCTTTATTTGTAGTGAACCCTTCACATAGTAGCACAAAGATTACCTTGTATTATAATGCTACAGAAAAAGCCGAATTGAAAATCACTACAACTTCGCGTTATTTTGTAAATTACAAACACGATTTTTCGAGTGCTACCGACCTAAACAATCAATTGAGCAATGCTTCTTTAGGTAATAACAGATTGTTTTTAAAACCTCTAGCTGGCACCCGTGTGGTACTCACTTTCCCTTCTTTATACAATTGGAACAAAGACAAACACTATATTATTCAGCGTGCCGAATTGGTGTTGCCTGTTGAGGCCACGAGCAATAGCACCTATAGAATTCCTTCTGCTATGGGCATTTTAAAGCTAGAAAAAGGAACAGAAGTAGCCTTTGCCGATTTAACAGATTATAAAAATTACGACATACCAAGCTATACCATAAATGGAGTGGTGTTTTACAATGGTGGATTATTAGAAAACGACAAATACCGTTTCTTGCTTACCAAATTCATTAATGATCAAGCATTGAAAAGCACTACAGATACACTTGTTGTAAATTCTCTTGGCAGTATGACAAACCCTTACCGCACTATTTTTGCGGGTACCAATCAAAACAACAGCACACGCACCAAGTTGTTGATTTATTATACCAAATAAAAATCCCCCGAATTTCTTCGAGGGGTCTTATACTTTAAACTTTTAGCCTTAGCTTATTTCGCTTTAGCGTAAAGCTCAGAAACTTTAGTCCAGTTGATTACGCTAAAAAAAGCAGCAATATAATCCGGACGGCGGTTTTGGTACTTTAAGTAGTAAGCATGTTCCCAAACATCCATTCCTAAGATTGGTGTTCCTTTAACATCGGCGATGTCCATTAAAGGATTGTCTTGATTTGGTGTAGAGCTTACTGCTAACTTGCCATCGGCTTTAACAAGCAACCATGCCCATCCCGAACCAAAACGAGTAGCACCCGCATTGGCAAATTCAGTTTTAAAAGCATCGAATGAACCAAAAGCAGTATTAATAGCTTCAGCCAATTCGCCAGTTGGCAAACCACCTCCGTTTGGAGACATCACTTCCCAAAATAGGTTGTGATTGTAAAAACCTCCCCCATTATTTCTAATTACAGGAGCTGCAGTGGAGATGTTTTTTAAAATTTCTTCAATGCTTTTTGCCTCTAATGGGGTTCCAGCTACCGAATTATTCAAATTAGTCGTGTATGCATTGTGATGTTTACTATGGTGAATTTCCATTGTTTTGGCATCGATGTGAGGCTCTAAAGCCTCGTATGCGTAAGGTAAATCGGGTAATTTGAATGACATAAAATAGGTTTTAAATTATTGTACTAATGTATTATTTTCAAAAATAAGAATTAAAATTTTGTTGGAAATTAAAAATATTTAATAATTTTGCGCCGTAAGTAAGTTTAACTTTTAAAATGTTCAAAATGAAAAATGTATCAAAATTAATTTTAGGAGCTGCAATCGTAGTTCTTGCATCTTGTGGTGGCGAAACTGCTGCTAATGACCAAGCTACTGTTGATTCTTTAGCGAAAGTTGTTGAGGCTGATTCTTTGGCTAAAGTTGCTGCTGAAGCTGCTGCTGCTGCTGTTACTGCTACTGATTCTGTTGCTACAACTGATTCTGTTGCTAAGTAATTCTCTAACGAGAAAGCAAAAAATTAATCCCGGCCTCTGGTCGGGATTTCTTTTTTTACAACATTTCCTATTTAATTTTCTGTAGGCACTTATCTTCTTTGAGTTTATACTGATAATAAGCATTGTTGCCCCACAAGCAGCGCAACACATTTCCTCTCACATCATTCAACAAATACTTTTGTGCTTCAATTGAAAGCGCTTTAGGCGAAAGTGAGTTTATTGCTTTACGCATTTGCTCTTCTGCTTTTTTATCATTCACAAACTGCGCAGCAGAAGCTGATTTCCACTCAACAGAATATTGAACAATAGCTTGCATGGCACATTTACGCGCAAAATCATCTTGATACAATGGGCTTAATTCGCGCCAAAAAACCATAGAATCTTCTTTAACAGAAATATCGGGGTGAATACCGCCACCGCCAAAAACCTTTCTTTTCTTCTTGGTATAATAAGTGGTACTATCTGCAATAGAATCGTTATCACTGTTTGCATAATCTAAGTAGTCGATGCCTTTATATGGCTTTTGAATGCATCTACCCGATGGAGTATAGTAGCGAGAAACCGTTAATCTAATTTGAGAACCGTCGGCCAAAGTGAAAAGCTCTTGCACCAATCCTTTGCCAAAAGAGCGAGAACCTATAATAGTAGCGCGATCATTGTCTTGCATGGCGCCCGCAAAAATTTCGCTAGCCGATGCCGATTCATCATCTATAAGCACATATAGTTTTACATTTTCGAATTTACCTTCTGAGGTAGCAAACATTTTATTTTGCTGGTGTTGCCTGTCTTGGGTATACACCATCAATTCACCCTCTTTTAAAAATTCATCTGCCAACTGGGTACAGGTGTTTAAATATCCGCCGCCATTGCCACGCAAATCCATCACCACCGTTTTTACTTTATTGTTGTTGTAAGGATAAGTCGCCTTAAACTCATCCATAGTAGTGCGCGAAAACTCTCCAATTTTAAAATAGGCAGTAGAAGAATCAAGCATAAAAGCAGCATCAACACTGTAAATAGGAATTTCGGCACGAGTTATTGCAAAGGGAATTAACGAATCAACCCCGTTGCGTTTCACCTTTACGTTAACCACCGAACCTCTTTTTCCACGCAATTTACCCACTACATCATCACTATTCATATTTTTCTGCGAGGCATTTTTACCTTCAATCACCACTATTTTGTCTCCGGGTTGAATGCCTGCAAGGGCCGAGGGTCCGCTCTTCACCGGTCTTACCGCCACAATAGTATCTTTCAATAGTAGAAATTCTAAACCTATACCTTCAAAACTTCCTTCTAACGATTCGTTAGCCTTATCCACTTTATTGGCAGGAATGTAATTGGAGTGAGGATCGAGCTGGTGCAAAAATTCGCTAATTCCTTTGTGGGCTATGTCTTTTACGTTCACCGAATCCACATAATTCTCTTGCACCAACTGTAAAATTTCAGCCAAATTTAAAGCTTCATTGTACAAAGAATCGTTGGCGCCAGTAGAAACAAAAGAAGTAGTAGAAGAGAAAAAATTCTTTCCTAAGAAAATGCCGATAACAAGAGTAATGGCAAGGTAAATAGGGAGGTGATATACTTTTATAAGGCCCTGTTTCATCCTAAAGTAGGAATGTGGGTAACAGCAATACCTGCCTTAGTTAAGAAGGCAATACCAGCATCGTCTTTATACGCCATCATGTAAACTACACGCTTAATGCCCGCTTGTAAAATCAATTTACTACAATCTTTACAAGGAGAAAGTGTGATGTATAAAGTAGCGTTCTCGCCGCTGTTGGTGGTTTTAGCCAGTTTTAAAATTGCATTGGCTTCGGCATGCAACACATACCAGTGTGTTTCGTTGCTTTCGTTTTCACAGCAATTGTCGAAACCAGATGGAGTACCATTATAGCCATCGCTAATAATAACACCATTCTTCACTATTAAAGCGCCCACTTGTTTTCTGGTACAATGAGATAATTTAGCCCATTCTACGGCCATTTTGAGATAAGCAATATCATAACGCAATTGCTTTTGCTCGTTTTCGTATGTTAAAGGATTGCTCATAAGAGTGAGTGTGAGAGCGGGTTTTGAGAAAAATCAGAGTGCTCGTGTTCGCTCTCGCTTCTCACTCACACTCTGAATTTGTACCCAGGAAGGGAATCGAACCCCCATGACCGAAGTCGCTAGATTTTGAGTCTAGTGCGTCTACCAATTCCGCCACCTGGGCAATTAAAATTGGAGTGCGAATTTATATAAATATTCTTACAATCAAAATATTTTAATATCTTTGCATCCCCTGTTGAAAACCGTCTTAGTTGATGGTCAGGTATTTAACATAGAAATGGCAAGACCAATAAAAATATTTTCGGGTAGAAGTACTGCAGTTTTGGCGAATAAAATCGCTGAAAAGATAGGTACTCCGCTTGGTAATGTGCTGTTTTTTGAGTTCAGCGATGGTGAATTTCAACCATCATTTGAAGAAACTGTTCGAGGACAAGATGTTTATATTGTACAATCTACCATTCCACCTTCAGATAATTTATTTGAAGTATTACAAATGGTAGATGCTGCAAAAAGAGCTTCGGCTCATGAAATTGTGGCGGTAATGCCTTATTTTGGTTATGCCCGTCAGGACAGAAAAGACCGTCCGCGTGTTTCTATAGGCGCTAAATTGGTAGCCAACTTATTAAGTGCTGCAGGCGTAACGCGTATCATGACGATGGATTTGCATGCCGATCAAATTCAAGGATTTTTTGAAGTGCCTGTTGACCATTTATATGGTTCGACTATCTTCATGCCTTATTTAAAAAGTATTCAATTAGAAGATATGGTTATTGCTGCTCCAGATACTGGAGGAACAAAAAGAGCAAATGCCTACGCTAAATATTTCGATGTTGATTTCGCTATTTGCTACAAGCAAAGAGAGAAACCAAATGAAGTGGCGAAAATGACGGTGATTGGTGATGTAAAGGGGAAAAATGTAGTGTTGGTTGATGATATGTGCGATACAGCAGGTACATTAACCAAAGCTGCGGCGATGATGATGGAAGCTGGTGCTAAAAGTGTTCGCGCTTTATGCACACACGCTGTTCTTTCTGGCAAAGCTTACGAGACCATTGAGAATTCGATATTAACAGAATTAGTTGTTACAGATACTATTCCTTTGAAAAAGGAAAGTTCTAAAATAAAAGTTTTATCGGTTGCTGATTTATTTGGAAAGGTGATTCAAAATGCAAACACCTTCAATTCAATTAGTGCCCATTTTATTGTTTGATTTAAAATTAGAGTGTCATGAAATCAGTAGAGATTACAGGAAAAGTTAGAGCATTAGATGTTACTAAAGCAGAATTAAAAGCAACGCGTAAAGCAGAGCAAGTACCATGTGTACTTTATGGTGGCGAAAAACCGGTTCACTTTAGTGCCGATTTAAGCTCATTCAAAGCGTTAATTTATAGTCCGGATTCTTATCTAGTAAATCTAGATATCGACGGACAAAAAGTATTAGCTGTTCTTCAAGACAGCCAATACCACCCAGTAAACGAGTCATTGTTACACGTTGACTTCCTTCAAATTTCTGAAAACAAACCAGTTACTATCGAAGTACCTGTTAAATTAACTGGAACTTCTCCAGGTGTTTTAGCTGGTGGTAAATTACAGGTGAAATTGAAAAAATTAAAAGTTAAAGCTCTTCCTAAAAACTTACCTGATAATGTTGTTGTAGACATTAGTGGTGTTCAAATAGGAAAATCTGTTAAAGTTGATTCTTTGGATTCAAAAGAATTTGAATTTGTTACTTCTGCTAACGCAGTAGTTCTTGCAGTTAGAGTAACAAGAGCCTCGGCTCAAGAAGAAGCAGCAGCTAAAGCAGCAGCAGCGGCTCCGGCAGCTAAAGGTGGCGCAAAAGCTCCAGCGGCGAAAGCTCCAGCAGCGAAAGCTCCAGCAGCAGCAGCGAAAGCTCCAGCTAAAAAATAATTCTTGCATAAAGGATGAAGTATCTTATTGTCGGACTCGGTAATATTGGAAAAGAATACGAAGAGACCCGTCATAATATAGGATTTAAAATATTGGATGCCCTTACTAAGGCATCCAATATTGTTTTTAGCCCACAACGCTATGGTGATGTGGCAACGCTAAAACACAAAGGCAGAACCTACATTTTATTGAAGCCCAACACCTTCATGAACCTTAGCGGCAATGCTGTTCGCTATTGGATGCAGAAAGAAAATATTCCGGTTGAAAGAACATTAATTCTTGCCGATGATTTGGCTTTGCCATTTGGCAAATTGCGCATTCGAACGAGTGGCAGTGATGGCGGCCACAATGGCTTTAAAAACATCAATGAGGTCTTGGGACACAGCAATTATCCGCGCTTGCGTTTTGGTATCGCCGCAGAGTTTAGCAAAGGACATCAAGTGAATTATGTGCTTGGCGAATGGAATGCAGAAGAAAAAGCCACATTACAAGCACGAATTGAAATTGCTTCTGAGGCAGTTTTAGCCTTTGGATTTTTAGAGATTGGGAAGGTGATGAGTGAATTTAATGCGAAGTAGGAATTAAAACCCAAAAATTTTACCCTAGTCCGTCTTTGCGAAAATTTTGTACCCAAAATTGAAGCAATCTCATCATGATTATTTTTTATGATTGTCCGCAATTGTACCAGTTAAATCATTTCAAAAGAGGCCTCATCCTCGGTCCTTCTCCAAAGGAGAAGGAAGCCACTACTTAAAAAATACT
>Ga0208960_1000374_pt1 | contig 25385 bp, 21 predicted proteins | sample GreLakmeON33MSRF_FD_187703 | JGI IMG/M metagenome (GOLD analysis project Ga0208960, IMG submission 187703) | Freshwater lentic microbial communities from great Laurentian Lakes, MI, USA - Great Lakes metaG ON33MSRF (SPAdes) | ecosystem: Environmental > Aquatic > Freshwater > Lake | place: Great... | reverse complement strand
AGCACAAGGGCATCGCCGCCACGGCCCTCAACGCCGAACAGAAGCAGATGCTCGGTAAGATTATCTTCGAATACGTCAGCCGAGCCCGCCCCGACTTCGCCGTCCGTGAGATCAAGGCCATCGACGCCGTGAAGGACTCCCTCGTATTCGCCTGGAACGGCGGCCTCGAAGTCGGCGAGCCCCACTACTACAGCATCCAGGGTCCGACCTTCCTCTTCGAGATGGCCAACTTCCAAGGCAGCGCCAACCACGTCCACGCCTCGTGGCGCGACCTGAAGAAGGACTTCGCCTACGACCCGCTCGCCGAGCACGCCAAAGAACACGCCGCCGGCAAGTAAGCCGGTGAAACAAAAACCCCGGGCGACCGGGGTTTTTGTTTGGGCAACCTTCAACAGGTAGGGGCAGCACCGCGTGCTGCCCTAGCCCAACGGACGCGACGCCGTCGCGCCCCTACCTCACCGTCACACCCTTAGCCGCCAGCTCCTTCAAAAACTCCAGCGGCGACGGCGGGCTAATGAGGAAATTCCTGAACCAACCCGTGCGACGACGCAGCAGCAGCATCTTCTGAGGGTTCACGGTGTTGGTATAATGCTCGTTCCAAAATGCCCAATCGCGGGCCGCCCATTCGATGTCGCTCAGCGCCACCTTGCGCACGGTCCAGCCGTAGACGCGCACGCGGACATGTCCCGCATCGACCGAGAACTTCATGCCCCAAAAGATCGCATGGATGAGCAATCCGCTCAGAGCCAAGGCAAAGAACAGGGGCAGCAGATACAGGAAGACCTCCATTTGATTGAAAAAGGTAGGGCTAATCGACTGGACTTAAACCGAAAACCAAGCCCACGCTTGTCTCCCGCGAACTTGACCGACTACATTGCGCCATGGTTCGCCTGCCCAAATTTCTGAATACAAACGCTCTTTGGGGAGCCGTGGGCGCCAAGACTTTACAACGCTGCGGTCTGACTCATGTAATCATTTCACCTGGCTCGCGCTCAACGCCGCTGGCCCACGCTTTTGCTTCGACCGCTGGGCTGCACAGTATTGTGGCACTCGACGAACGTTCGGCCGCCTTTCAAGCGCTCGGTCTCTCCAAGGCGACCGGCTGCCCTACCGCCCTGCTCTGCACCTCGGGCACCGCGGCGGCTAATTACCTGCCAGCCGTCATCGAAGCCCGCCTATCCGGAACACCGCTCATCGTCCTCACCGCCGATCGTCCGCCCGAACTACGCGAGTGCCACTCCGGACAAACCATTAATCAAAACGGTATTTACGGAAGCTATCCCGTCTGGGCTGCCGAAGTCGCCGTTCCTGCGAACGACCTCGGGCTACTCCGCCACTGGCGCCAGACGCTGGTCAACGCTTGGCAATGCTCCCAAGGGCCACTTGCGGGCCCGGTACACCTCAATCTCCCGTTCCGCGACCCTCTGGCGCCCACGGAGTCGGAAAAAGGCTTTAAGACCCCTGCCGGTTTCGACCTGGAAGCTTTTACCAAGCTCCCGCCCAACCCAATCGTCCGACCGACCCTCACGCCCGCCACGGTGGCCAGCCTGCTGCCGCAGACCGATCGTGGCGTCATCGTGGTCGGACCGCATGCTTTTGAAAATCGCGACGAAAGTGCTGCCGCCCTGCGCGAACTTTCTCAGCTGACCGGCTGGCCGATTCTCGCTGATGGCGCGGGTACGCTCCGCGGCGACCTTGCGGGCGATGCTTCACTGGTCTCGGGCTATGATCTCATCTTGCGCGACGCCAAAGCCGCTCGCTCGCTGCGCCCGCAGGCCGCTGTCTTCGTCGGCCCACTACCGACCAGCAAGGTCCTACGCACTTGGCTCAAGGATGGCGATATCACCGCACTCCAGATTGGACGCGCCGGCGAGAACACTGACCCTACCCATTCGCGCTGGAGCCGCCTCGACGGCCAGCTCGTGCCTTCGGGCGATAAGGTTTCAAATCGCACCAGCGCTTACGCCAAGGCTTGGCAGATGGCCCAGAAAGCCGCCACCAAGAAACTCACGCGCATTGTGAATGTCGACTGGCCCTTCGAGGGACGCGTCGTGTCGCTGCTTGATGAAGCCCTTGGCCCGGACGATCGCCTGTTCGTCGGCAGCAGCATGCCAATCCGCGACGTCGAGTGGTTCTACCACCCGCCTGGACCCGGTCCGGAAGTCCTCACCAACCGCGGGGCCAACGGCATCGACGGCACCGTCTCGTCGGCCCTCGGCGCTTCGCTCGACGGTAAGCGCACTGTACTCCTCTGCGGCGACCTCACTTTCCTCCACGACAGCAATGCGCTGCTCTCCGCCTACGGCCACCGCGGCGACCTCACCGTCGTCGTGATCAATAACCAAGGCGGTGGCATCTTCAATCACCTTGCCGTCGCCGACGACACCGCCCACTTCGAAAAACTCTGGGGTACGCCGCAGGCGGCCGACCTCGGCAAGCTCTGCGCCGCCCACAAGGTTCGTCACGATCTGGCCGACGGCTGGAGCGACCTGCGTCGCCTGCTCGAGATCCGCGGCAAGGGCGTGCGCGTCATCGAATTCCGGACCGACCGTGAAACCAACGCCGCCTGGCGGCAGAAATCGTTCCGGAGTCAGAAATAAACTTTCAGGAACTCGGCTTCGCTCTCGGACAGCGGGGTGTCGCCGGTGGCCATGGCCTGGGACTTCGGGAAGCGCTGGTGCTCGGCCGGCAGGACGCAGAAGCCGAGGCGTTCGTAGATCGCCGGCTTGACCTCGGAGAAGAGCAGGAAGCGAAGGTCCGGCTGGGCGAAGCGATGGAGTTCCATGACGGCGCGCAGCAAGAGCGAGCCGTAGCCCTTGCCACGCTGGTCCGGAGAGGTCGCCACGGAAGCAAAGCCGATGAGGCTTTCGCGGAAGCGGAGGACGTTCAATGCGGCCACGGGCTGCCCCGCCGTGTCTTCGAGCAGGTAGCGTGTGCCGCGCAGGTGATTGCGATCGGTGTCCTTACCGGTGCAATACTGGTCAAACGTCTTGTCCTGCTTCCATTCGCCGTAGCCGAAAGCCAAGACGGTACGCAGGTCTTCCGGCTGCACGAGGCGCAGCCGGCCCACGGGCGTGAAACGCGTGCGGCCATCCTCAGTCAAGCCTTCGAACATCGGTTGCGGCCGGACCCAGGTGCGTGCTTCGGGATTATCATACAGACAGCGGTAGACCACCAGCGGTGAAAGATCTTCGGAATGCGCGGCCCCACCGAGCCGGAGGTAATGGTTGCCCTTAGTGTGGCGATAGAGAGTCCAAGCCATGGGAACTATAGAAGGAGCATGGTGACACACGTGGAAACGCTGGCAAGGCTGTTGAGCCGTTCCCCTTGTCACCTTGCCCACGTGACCGCATTACCCTGGGCGGACGAAGTCCGCCCCTTACTTCGCCGCACCCCAGCGAGAGGTAAACGGGTGCAGGATGAAGAGCGGCTTACCGACGACGTCCGCCGCCGGCACTTCGCCCCAACCGCGCGAGTCATAACTATTGCCCGAATTATCACCCAAGGCAAAGAAGTGTCCAGGCGTGACGGTATACTCAGCGTTAAGGGGTAAGGCGTACCGATAACCTCCGGCCTCAGGCAGGTAGCCGAAGTAACCCCGATCCATCGCCTGCCGGTTATTGAGGGCTACCGGCTCGGGCGAGGTCGGAGCTTTTCCGTCGATCAAGAGCTGCCCCTGCGGATTCACCATCAAACGTTGGCCCGGCACACCGGCGATACGCTTCACATAATAATTCTGGGAAGGTCGGCCGTATTGATCAGCCAAGCCAGGAACATGATTGGTCCGGAAAACGAAAGTGTCCCCGCGCGAAGGCTCGACGAAGTGATAAGAAACCCGGTCTACGAAGAGCATATCACCCGTCAGGATGTCGAAATTAAGGATAGGTTCGCCGACATGGGCTTTACGCCCAGTCAGCAACATGAGGCCCAAGGGGCCGGGTTGAATACGTTTATCCGCGAGGGCCCGACGGAATACTTCCTGCCAACGGTCCACATCCTGCTTGCGCAAGAGTAACTTGGCTTCGGCCGGGAAAAATGTGCGCAGCAAGACGCCATCGAAGCCGAAATCGGCCGGCATCGGGATTGTCTGAACACCTGCTCCGATCTGCAGTTGATAGTGGTTCTCATTGCTGCGGAAAAACCCGCTACCGAGAATACCGCTCCCAGGAACTGAATTGGGCGAACGCGGCATGAACTTACGCGAGCCATCGGCATGATCGCTTTCTACCTCCATGATAGGAATGGCGATCTCACCGTCAAATTCCGCATCCACGACGTGCGTCCACGTCCATTGCGACAGCTGCAGGGCTCGCATTGCATAGCCGGGGATTTCGTCGGAAGGCTGGCGCACCTCGGCCGTCATGCCGTTATAAGTTGGCCACATCGAATTCGTCGGGATCTTGAACGGCTGCAGGAAGAAGCTCCGAATTGCCCCGGCCACGATGGCGGCCATGATAATCATTTCGGTATAATCCGTCCCCGCCGATACCGGATAAATCTTGCCGCCGTTGCGCGCCAGCACGGCGTGAAAACGATTTAGCAAAGCCTCGGTCTCGACCACTTCGCGCGGACGCAATTTGATATTCGCCCGGACCAACTCGACCATTTCTAATTGCTCATTCAAGTCCTTGGCCGCGATGACATCCCGCCGATAAAGGACAATTTTCTCGGAAGATTCCAACAGCCCGAGGCCGATTTTGCGAAGCTTGCGACGATAATAGAAGGACATGTGGAGAGACCTGTGGCCAAGTTAGCGATGCCCCCGCCAAGGGAAAGCCCAGAAATAGCCCAACCCAGACTTACCCTTCGTTCTTAAGGATCTTGATGAAAGCTTCCTGCGGGATGTCGACCTTGCCGATCTGCTTCATCCGCTTCTTGCCCTCTTTCTGCTTATCCAAGAGTTTACGCTTACGGCTGATGTCGCCGCCGTAACACTTGGCGGTCACGTCCTTGCCGACGGAGCCAATGGTCTCGCGGGCGATGACCTTCGAGCCGACTGCCGCCTGGATGGCGATTTTGAAAAGTTGCCGAGGGAGGAGCTCCTTAAGCCTCTCGCACAGGTTGCGACCGCGACCTTCGGCCTTGGAAGCGTGCACAATCGAGGAGAACGCATCGACCGGCTCTTCGTTGACGCGAATATCCATCTTCACGAGGTCGGAGGTGACGTATTCGCCCAACTCGTAGTCCATCGAACCATAGCCGCGGGTGATGGACTTCATCCGGTCGTTGAAATCGACGAGAATCTCGTTGAGCGGCAGAAGGCAGACGAGGACAACGCGTTCGCCATCGATCGTTTCGGTGCGCTCGCAGACGCCGCGCTTCTCCTGCACCAAGGTCAGCATATCGCCGATGGAGGTACCCGGAATATGAATATGAGCCCGGATGGTCGGCTCCTCGATGTGCTCGATGGCCGAAGGGTCCGGCATGACCACGGGGTTATCCAAGATGTGCTCGACGCCGTCGGTGGTGAAGACCTTGTAAACGACCGACGGGTAGGTCGAAAGGATGTCGAGATCGTACTCGCGGCGCAGGCGCTCTTGGACGATTTCCATGTGCAAGAGACCCAAGAAGCCGCAACGGAAACCAAAGCCCAAAGCGGTCGAGCTTTCCGCGGTATACGTCAGCGAGGAATCGTTAATCGCCAGCTTCGCCAAGGAGGTCTTCAGTTTTTCATAATCCGCCGTATCGAGCGGATAAATACCGCTGAAAACCATCGGGCGGACTTCCTTAAAGCCAGGGACCGGCTCTTTGGCCGGATCTGCCGCCAAGGTGATGGTATCACCGACTTTCACGTCCGCGACTTCCCGAATATTGATGACGATGTAGCCCACCGTACCAGGGCCAAGTTCGTCTTGCGGTTTCATCTTCGGCGAAAAGATCCCCACTTCTTTGATGACCGAACGCACCCCGTTATACATGAGCTCGATAGTCTGGCCGGCCTTAAAAGTGCCAGAGAAAACGCGGACGTAACTGATGACGCCTTTGTAAGAATCGAAAAGTGAATCGAAGACCAACGCGCGATGATGGGGATATTCGGACCAGCGAGGGGGCGGCACGCGCTTGATAATTGCGGCGAAGATTTCGTCGATCCCGATACCAGACTTACCCGAAGCCAAAACCGCGTCTTGGGCCGGGATGGTCAAAATATCCTCAACTTGCCGCCGGGCCTCTTCGGGACGAGCGCTGGGCAGGTCGACCTTGTTAATGACCGGAACAATCTCCAGCCCCTGGTTCATCGCCAACGTCGCATTGGCGACCGTCTGGGCCTCGACCCCCTGGGAAGCATCGATCAGCAACACCGCGCCCTCACAGGCCGCCAAGGAGCGCGAAACTTCATAAGCGAAATCCACGTGTCCGGGCGTATCAATCAGATTTAAAATATAATGCTTACCATCGGGAGCCGTAAAATTCATCGTCACCGGGTGACACTTGATCGTGATCCCCTTCTCGCGCTCGAGGTCCATGGCATCGAGTAACTGCTCCTTCATCTGCCGCTTTTCGATGGTCTTGGTATGCTCCAACAAGCGGTCGGAAAGCGTCGTCTTGCCGTGGTCGACGTGAGCGATGATGCAGAAATTGCGGATGTGGTCTAAGGACACGGTAAGGAGAGAAATTCGACGGGAAAGGGTTTAATAGGACTACGGATAGGGGGCTTGTCCAGCGTTAGCCCCATCTAAGGGAGGATTAGGCAGGAATATCAGCAAACTCGGACAAGGAAGCCACCGGCGCCTCGGGGGCGGAGCGCTTCATCATCCCCGCCAAGACGCCGCCCGGGCCACATTCGTAAAACTGCGTCACCCCCGTGGCCGCCGCAGCCTTACAATCATCCTCCCACAGCACTGACGAGACGACTTGCTTAACCAACGCCTCCCGCAGCGCCGCCGGCTCGGACAAGGCACCGCCCGTGGTATTCGAGTAGACCGTGACCTGCGGACGGTTGAAATCGATACCCTGCAAGTAAGCTTCGAACGCCTTACGGGCCGGCTCCATCAAGCGGCTATGATAGGCGCCCGCGACGACCAAAGGTTTAACCAGTTTAAAGGGGCCGAATTCTTTCGCACGTCCGACGGCTTGGGTGACCTTTTCTGCATCGCCCGAAATCACGACCTGTCCAGGACAATTAAAATTCGCCGCATCGACATCGAAGGCGGCACAGAGTTTCGCGATATCTTCGCGCGTCCCGCCGATGACCGCGGCCATCCCGCCCTTGGTCTGATCGCAGGCGAGTTGCATGAGTCGGCCGCGTTCGGCGACGACTTGTAGTCCGGTTTCAAAATCCCAAACCCCAGCGAAGGCATAAGCGGTCAATTCGCCCAGCGATAGCCCCAAGCAGGCCTTAAGATTGTTAAGTTTTCCTCGTTCACGCAAAATCTGCGCGATCGCATAACCCTGCACATAGAGAGCAGGCTGACAGACGCGCGTTTCCGTCAACACCTCGACGGGGCCTGCAAAACAGATTTGCTTCAAATCGAAGGGCAAGACCTTCGCCGCCCGATCATAGAGCGCCTTGGCAATGGGCGAACCTTCGTAGAGAGATTTTCCCATGCCCACGGCTTGGGCACCTTGACCAGAAAAAAGCAAAGCAGTGGACATACTCCATGGAAGGAGGGAAAATCAGGCCAAGGGTCAAGGGTAAGAGCGTAATCGGAAAGCCCCGAACCATCGCCTTATCTTGACCCTTCGGTTCCATCCCCCTACCCCAGTGTTTGCTTTCTCATGCCCATCGCACTCCTCTCCGTCAGCGACAAAACAGGCCTCCTGCCCTTCGCCCAAGCCCTCGTCAAAGACCACGGCTATAAACTCCTCTCCACCGGGGGTACTTCGAAGATGTTACGCGATGCCGGCCTGCCGGTGACGGATGTCAGCGAGCACACGGGCTTCCCGGAAATCATGGAAGGCCGCGTCAAAACCTTACACCCGAAAGTCCACGGTGGCCTGCTCTGCCGACGCGATTCCTCTGAACACCTCGCCGAAGCCAAGAAGCATGGTATCGACCTCATCGATCTCGTGGTCGTCAATCTCTACCCTTTTGAGGCCACGGTCGCCCAACCGAACTGCTCGTTCGAAGATGCCATCGAGAACATCGACATCGGCGGACCCTCCATGCTGCGTAGCGCGGCTAAAAATCACGCCTCCGTTTCCGTGGTCACCGACCCGTCCGATTACGAACGCGTCTTGGCGGCGATGAAAAACCCTGAAGCCCTCGCCGAACTTCGTCGCGAACTCGCCCTCAAGGTCTTCCAGCGCACTTCGGCCTATGATGCGGCCATCGCTAATTACCTGGAAGCCCAGACCCAACCCGGAATGGGCAACGTGCTGGGTCTACCCTCCCGCTTCACGTCGACTCTCCCGCTCGCCCAACGCCTTCGCTACGGCGAAAACCCCCACCAACAAGCCGCGCTCTACGGCTCGTTCCACGAAGCGTTCGAACAGCTGCAAGGCAAGGAGCTGAGCTATAACAATATCTTAGATATCACGGCAGCGACTTACCTGATCGGAGAGTTCGAGCGGCCGACGATTTCTATCCTGAAGCACACCAACCCCTGCGGCGTGGCCTCCGCCGACACCTTGGTCGAAGCCTGGCATAAGGCCTTTGAAACCGACCGCCAGGCCCCCTTCGGCGGTATTATTGTCGCCAATCGCACCGTCGACAAAGCCCTGGCCGAAGCCATCGCCGAGATTTTCTCCGAAGTGATCATCGCTCCGGAATTCGACGCCGACGCCCTCGCCCTCTTCAGCAAGAAAAAGAACCTGCGGCTCATGCGCGCCAAAGTGGGCCTGCGCGCCGACACCTTACGCGAAGTCCGCGCAGTCATCGGCGGCGTCCTCGTCCAAGACCGCGACCAGAAGCCCGTCACGACGCGCGATTTCAAGGTCGTCACGAAACGTCAGCCGACGGCCGATGAACTGACGGCGATGCTCTTCGGTTGGCGCGTCGTGCGTCACGTCAAATCCAACGCCATCGTCTACGCGGGCAAAGAGCGCACGCTCGGCGTGGGCGCCGGCCAGATGTCTCGCATCGATTCTTCACGGATCGCCATCTGGAAAGCGGGCGAAGCCAAACTGGGTCTTACCGGTGCGGCCGTCTGCTCGGATGCCTTCTTCCCCTTTCCGGACGGATTGATTGCTGCCGCCGACGCCGGAGCTTCCTGCGCCATCCAGCCAGGCGGCTCGGTCAAGGACCCTGAAGTCATCGCCGCCGCCGACGCGCGCGGCATGGCGATGATTTTCACCGGGATGCGCCACTTTAAGCACTGAGTTCCGCACAGCAGAACTCAGCGCTTAAAGCGCAGGGGACATGCTGGCACGGTGACACGGGGACAAGGGGGATTACCGCAACAAGCGAGGCGGACAACTTCCTTCCTATGGGCGGCAATGCCGCCTCATCACCCCGTGTCACCGTGTCAACTTGCCCACTTGCCCCCTAGAACTTCACCCCAATCTTCTCCAGCAGGCGGGCGAGGTCGTCATCACTGCTGAAAGGGATCGAGATGCTGCCCTTGGTGCCCTTGCGGACCACGCTAACCGGGGAAGAAAAGTGTGAAGCTAGACGCTTTTGCACATCCGCGACGACGGTCTTTTCCGTTCGTTGGCGATCGCGCTTTTTTCCGGTGGCCGCAGTTTTTACTTCGGCTTCCGTCGCCCGGACGGACAAGCCTTTCTCGATAATCAGCCGCGCGATTTGAATGCGTTGCGTGGGTTGCTCCAAGCCCAGAAGAGCCTTAGCGTGACCGGAGGAAAGTTGACCTTTGCTCAAATAGCCCAAAATCTCGCGGTCCAGCTGCAACAAGCGCACGGAATTCGCTACGGTCGCCCGCGGCTTACCAATTCGATCTGCCACCGCTTCCTGAGTCAGGCTGAAGTCGCGCATCAAAGAGGCGACGCCCAAGGCTTCGTCGACGGGATTCAAATCTGCCCGTTGCAAGTTTTCAACCAAGGCCAAGACGGCGCTCGCCGCATCGCTCGCCTCGATGACGCGGGCGGGTATTGTTTTTTGCTCCAAGTGTTTAAAGGCACGAAGTCGGCGCTCCCCAGCGATCAGTTCAAAGCCGTCCTTAACCTTACGGACGACGATGGGCTGCAAAAGGCCTTCCGAACGAATGGATTCGGCCAGTTCCTTCACGGCCACTTCATCGAAATCGCGACGGGGCTGACGGGGATTAGGCATGATCGTGCCGACAGCTAATTCGATAAGCGTCAAACCGGGAACGGCCGGCACCGCGGCGACGGGCGCGATGGGCGGAACCGCTGGCTTGTTCAAGCCGCCACCGATGAGATTGCCGAGACCGCGGCCCAGAGATTTCTTTGGAGGAGTTGCCATGTAAGATTAGCGAGCGGCGGCTTCGGCCTGCGGGATAAAGATTTCGACATCCGCGCGAAGCGCCGCGGCGCTGGAAAGTTTATTGGCGATGATAATCCAATCCGCCTTGGAGTTATGCAGGCGTGCGAGCTTCGTCACCGTGTCCCCGGATTTCACCCGAACCTTCGTGCCCGTCCGCGGCATCTCCGTCGGAAAACCGTCTTCCGTGGCGTCCGGAACGGCATTGGTCGCAGCAGCCGTCGTTCCCGCACTTGGCGCCGCCGTCGGGGCGGGCCGAACGGGAGCAACGCCTGAAGGCTTCCCGAGCGCCGCGTTCACCTGACGTGTCAGCTCCGCGAGCGCCCGGTCGATATCGGCCGTCTGTTGTTTTAAACGACGGTCAACTTCATTCAATGTTTCGGCACGAAGCTTAGCGTTAGTTTCGGCGCTGGACGCGGACTGAGCTTGCCCCGCTTTTTGCCGGGCGACCGCTTCGCGTAAATCAGAGTTTTCTAATTTTAGTTTTTCCACTTCCGTTCGTAACTCCGCCAAATCCTGCTGCATCCCGGCGAGCTGGGTATTCTGGGCAAGCAGGGGAGTTAAACCGACCCAAAGAAGGGCGAGACTGAAACGCATGAGCCCAGCAAAACACCCCACGCGTGGGAGGGCAAGGAGTTGCTCCAAGTCTGGGGGTACGAGCTATTGGACAGGTCAGAACGCCCCCTTCAAACCCCAGATTAATCCCGTGCCCCGACCCTCCCCCCGTTTGGTTTATATTTTAACGCTGTCACCGGCTCCCGCCCCGCCCTACCTTATCGTGGTATGTCCAAGGTCCTCGTAGCCCTCTCGGGCGGCGTTGATAGCGCCGTGGCAGCCCTTTTGCTGAAGCAACAGGGTCACGAGGTGCATGCCGCCTACTTTCGTACCTGGATGAACGAGGAAGGCCTGCCCTTCCCCGGTGAATGCCCCTGGGAGGACGATGTCCGCAATGCCCAAGCCGTCGCCGAGCATCTGAGCCTGCCCTTCCAGATCCTCGACCTCGTCGAAGATTACAAACGCACCGTCGTCGAATACCTCGTCGACGGCTATCGCCGCGGGCTGACCCCAAACCCGGATATCGTTTGCAACCGCGAGATGAAGTTCGGCGTCTTCCTCCGGCGAGCCCTGGCCGAAGGGTATGACTGCATCGCCACCGGACACTACGCTCGGCGCCGCGAAAATACGGATGGCAGCTTTGATCTACTCGAGGGCCTCGACCCTAACAAAGATCAATCCTACTTTCTTGCCCTCCTCCGCCAAGATCAGCTCGCGAAAGCCATTTTTCCAATTGGGGAAATGCTTAAGCCTGAAGTCCGCTATCTCGCCACCGAAGCTCGTCTACCCAACGCCGAACGCAAAGACAGCCAAGGCATCTGCTTCTTAGGGCAAGTGCCCGTGCAAGATTTCCTCGAACGGCACATCCCCGATGCGCCCGGACCCGTCATCAATACCGCTAGCAAAACCATCGGGCAACATCGCGGACTCCATCGCTACACCCTCGGGCAGCGCAAAGGCATCGGCCTGCCCTCCAACACGGACCACGAATATTTCGTGGTGGTGAAGAAAGATTTTACGACCAACACCCTGCACGTTGCCTTCGACAAACCTGGCACCGCCGGACTTTACACCGATCACGCTCGGGCTAATGCCTTCAGCTGGATCAACCAGCCCATCTCGGATGAGCAGGACATCCTCGCCCGAGTCCGCTACCGCGACGCGGCCACGCCGGCCCATTTTAAGCCTACGCCAGACGGTACCGTGGAACTTGATTTTAAACTGACGCAACGCGGCCTCGCCCCCGGGCAAGTCGTCGCGATCTATCATGACCGCGTCCTGATGGGCGGCGGAGTGTTTGTTTAAGAGGTAGGGGCGCGACTGCGTCGCGTCCGTGGGCGGACGGACGTCGAATAGTCAAACAGCCCTGCCCGTCTTGATGAGGGCTAATCTGCGAACGGACGCGACGCAGTCGCGCCCCTACCTACCCCCCCTATTCAGTCGCTCACTTGACCTTCCCGCGATTGTGCGGAGGGTAAACCCATGCCCGAAGGTCCCGCAGTCCAACGCATGTTTTCCGGTATCGCCTCGCGCTACGATTTTGCGAACCGCATGCTGAGCCTCGGCCTCTGCGTCGGTTGGCGCAACCGCCTCATCACCTCCGTGGCAGCGGCCCAACCTAAGCTCGTGGCCGACGTCGCCACCGGGAGCGGCGACGTGGTCTTTGCGCTTAAGCAATCCTTACCGGCCGATTGCGTGATTACGGGCTACGATTTTTGCGAACCGATGCTTGAGCTCGGACGCGCGCGCGCAAAGAAGGAAAATCTCGCCCTGGAATTCAAACTCGGCGACTGCATGGCACTGCCCATGCCCGACCGTTCGATTGATGTCGTCACGGTCGCCTACGGTGTGCGCAATTTCGAAGACCGAGCCAAAGGGCTGGGCGAACTGCGCCGAGTGCTCCGCCCCCAGGGCACCTTATTTATCCTGGAATTTTCGCAACCTGATCGCTGGTTCGCGCCGCTTCACTTCATCCACGTGCGCTGCGTACTCCCGGTGCTCGCCGGACTTCTCACCGGCGACTTTGGCGCTTATAAATATCTCGGCACCAGCATCGCGGGTTTCCCCGATGCCGCGGGCCTCGAGGCAGAGCTCAAGGCCGTCGGATTCGCCAAGGTGAGCCATAAAAGGATGCTTTTCGGCACGGTGGCCCTCCATCAGGCGCAGGGCTGAAAAATTTCTTGCCTTAGGGGCCGGGGGTCGTTTGCTCAAAACCTCACGACGGGCTCGTGGTGAAATGGATATCATTTCTGACTACGGATCAGACGTTTGGGGTTCGAATCCCTACGAGCCCACCATTTTGAACGCTAACCAGATTAAAACTCGGTTAGTTGTGTTTACGGCATGAGGTAGGGGCGCCACTGCGTGGCGTCCGTGGGCGGACTGACATGGGAACGGACGGACTATCTACCCCGCAAGACGGACGTGACGAGTCGAACGGACGCCACGCAGTGGCGCCCCTACCCCAAGGCCTTAACTCCGAAGCTCGGGCTTCGCCTCTGGCATCTTCGTGCCCGAAGGGTAGACGTAGGCCCGATCCTCGAAATTGCGGAGTTCGACGATCCCATCGTGGATGGCCTGGACGTATTCCGGATTGATCGGGACCTTCCCGCCACCGCCCGGGGTGTCAATGATGAGCTGCGGGACGGCGTAGCCCGTCGTGTGTCCGCGGAGCGCCCGAATGATGTCGATACCCTTCTGGATGGGAGCGCGGAAATGGGTCGAACCCTCAATCAAGTCGCACGCGTAAAGATAATAGGGGCGGACGCGCATCATCAACAGGCGGTGGACAAGAGATTTCATGACCTCGACATCATCATTAATACCAGCCAGCAACACGGACTGATTGCCCAGCGGTACGCCAGCGAAGGACAGGCGCTCACAAGCCGCGGCGAGCTCGCGGGTACACTCCTTCGGATGATTCGTATGGATGCTCAGCCAGATCGGGCCGTGCTTACGGAAGACTTCGGCGAGCTCCGGCGTGATGCGCTGCGGAAGAAAAACCGGAATCCGCGAACCAATCCGGATAAATTCGACGTGCTTGATGGCGCGGAGACGCCCAAGAAGCGCGTCCAGCTTGGCATCCGAGAGCAGCAGCGGGTCGCCGCCGGACAGAAGGACATCGCGGATCTCGGTATGCTCCTCGATATACTTCAGGCCGGCTTCGAGTTCGGGATGAAAATCATAGGCTTGGGCGTTGGAGACCAGGCGGCTGCGCGTGCAATAACGGCAATAAGAAGCGCAACGATCGGTCACCAGGAATAGGACGCGGTCGGGATAGCGATGGACGATACCTGGGACAGGCATGGTGCCTTCTTCGCCGACGGGATCCTCAGATTCGCCTGGGGCGACGTAAGACTCCTCGATACGCGGGATCACCTGTCGGCGGACCGGGCAGTTCGGGTCCTTGGGGTCGATGAGATTAAAGAAATGGGGCGTGATCGAGAGCGAGAGCTTGTTAGGCGCAAAGAGGCACCCTTCTCGTTCCTGCTTGGTGAGCTCGAGCATGTCTTCCAACTGGGCAAGCGTCGTGATGCGGTTACGTAACTGCCAATGCCAGTCGTTCCACTCGGCGGCGGGCACATCTTTCCATCGGCCTTGGCCAGCATGCCAGTTTTCGCGTAGGTCCTGTGGATACATCAGTTGAGAGACCTAACTTAAAGGTCGTGAGGCCCAATGCAAACGGGGAAGCATCTTGACCTCAGACTGCGGGCGGAGGCGGGTCTTTACGTCTAAACCAAGCCGCGAACGGGTGCCAGAGTTGGCCAAAATAGCCCGTAGGCACCTTCTCCGGGACGCCGAAATCGCAAGGCATTCGGTCCTTCGGCATATAGTAAGTGCCGAAGAGGATATCCCACACCGGCAGGAGCCCGGCGAAGTTCTTGTCGACCGCCGCCGGATCCTTTGAGTGGTGCCAGCGGTGGAAGACCGGCGTCGCGATGACGGCGCGCAGCGGGCCGAAATCCCAATCGACGTCGGCGTGCAAAAAGATTGCGTAGAGCGTCAGGAAACCGGTGACGCCGGCCGTGACGGTCGGGTCGAAGCCGAGAAAGAGCAAGGGCACGGCGGGGGCGATCTTATTAACGGCCTCGTTGACCGGGTGCACGCGGACGGCCGAGAGCCAGTCGAGGTGCTCGGAACTATGGTGCACCGCATGGAACGGCCACCAGGCGCCGGTGTGGAACAGCCGATGCAACCAGTAGTCCATGAAATCGACGAGGAGATAGATTTCAATCGCCTGCAGCCAGCGCGGTTGCGCGGCCACCGGGCCGAAGCCTTGGTATGGTCCAGATTTGAGGGCCTCAGCGGTCGTGACGCCGCCGATGACCAAGAGGATGAACGGCCCGATTAGCAGGAACCGAGAGGCCTGCTTGAACAACTCGACCGTGAAGAAATACGCCGCATCGGTGAGCATGCCTGGCCGGAAGAAACCTGGCCTCCGGCGGGCGCCCATGACCCGTTCGATGAGGTAGAAGCCCAGCCCAAGGACCAACACCGCGATGAGTTTCTTCTTCAAGTCCACGGGGCTGACTCCGGACCGCTTACTTCTTCTCGACGACCCACATGTTGCGGAACTCGACGGCGTCGCCGTGCCACTGCAGACCGAGCGGGAGCTTATCCGCATGCTTCACGTAAGGGGGGTTCTTCTTATGGCTGCTCGGGCCAATGTATTCGGTGCCGTCCTGGACCGTCACGCCGTTCATGACGACGGTGATACGGGTCTTGCTGACGACGGAGCCGTCGGCGTTAAAGCGCGGGGCGGTGAACTCGATATCGTAGCTGTTCCAGCTGCGGGAAGGCAGGCAGGCGTTGAAGGCCGGCGGCTGCTGGCCGTAAATCGCGGCGGTCATGCCGTCAGCATAAGTCTCGGTCTTGGAGCAATCGAGGACCTGGAGTTCGTAGATCTTCATGAAGAAGATGCCACTGTTCGAGTTGCCCTGACTCTTCTTCTTGGGGTCGGTGTCGTAACCGGCGGCGGAGCGCCATTCGACGTGCAAGGTAACGTCGCCAAAGGTGCGCTTGGTGCGGATACCGTTGCTGCGGGCGATCATCACGCCGTCCTGGATGGCCCAGGTGAGGGGGGTCTTGAGCTTGGCGTTCGGGGCGGCATCGGCCTCCCATTCGTCGGCGGAGTCGGCACCACCGACGAGCACGAGAGCTCCAGTCGGAGCCTTAGCCTCGATACATTTAAGTTTTGATGCATCGGCACGCGGAGGCTGCGGGCGAGCCGAGTCATGGACGCGCCACTGGGTGCCCGGGATGAAAGGGGTGTCGGTGTAGCCTTCGGCGGCGACAAGACCACTGGCGGCTAAGATAATGAGCAAGGAGGGGAAACGCATGAGGGGGTGAGGTAGAGTGTAGACAGGTTGGCGGGCCGTAGGTTCGGGTAAAAGGGTAATGCGTTAAAGGTAGGGGTGGGGACAGGGTATCCGGCCACCCGCCACCCGAGGCTGCCACCCGCCACCCGAAACGACACCCCCACCCCTACCCCTAAAAACCCTGTTTTACCCTCATTCTAGCCCTATCACTAGCCCTCCTTCGGCCCAATTCCATTGCCCTGCCCCCTCGGATTACTCAACTTTACCGCTATGTCAGCCCCGAAGCCCCGCTTCACCCTCGAGTTCGAAAAGCCCATTCGTGAGCTCGAAGAAAAGATCAACTCGCTCCGAGCCTCCTCCGAAAGTGCCGGCATGGATGTCACCAAGGAGGTCAAATCCTTGGAGACCAAGATGGAGCAGACCCGCCGTGAGGTCTACGGCAACCTCAGCCCCTGGCAGCGCGTCCAACTGGCCCGCCACCCCCGCCGCCCCTATTCTTTAGATTATATCGGGATGCTCTTTGACGACTTCCAAGAGCTCCACGGCGACCGTCTCTTCATGGACGACGAATCCATCGTCGGTGGTACGGCCTTTTTCGAAGGCCGCCCCATCATGGTCCTCGGCCAGCAGAAAGGCCGCGACACTAAGGAAAGCCTCCGCCGTAACTTTGGCTGCCCTAATCCCGAAGGTTATCGCAAAGCCCTTCGTCTGATGAAGATGGCCCACACTTTCGGCCTGCCCATCATCACGCTCGTCGACACCCCGGGCGCCTTCCCTGGCATCGGCTCGGAAGAACGCCACGTCGCCGAAGCCATTGCGGTGAATCTTCGCGAGATGAGTCAATTCGGCGTCCCCATCATTACTTTCGTCATCGGCGAAGGGGGCTCCGGCGGCGCGCTGGGCATCGCCGTATCTAATCGGGTTTATATCTTAGAGAACGCTTACTACTCGGTCATTTCTCCCGAAGGTTGTGCGGCCATCCTCTTCAAGGATCGCGCCCACGCACCCAAGGCGGCGGAAGCCTTGCGCCTCGATGCCCCCAACCTCGTGAAGCTCGGAGTCGTCGATGGCGTGGTCAAAGAACCCCTCGGTGGCGCCCAGGAAGATCCCGCCGCCACAGGTTCGAATATCCGCAAGACCTTGCGCGATTCTCTTCAGGAATTATCGAAACTCACCCCCGAGAAACTCGTGGCGGCGCGCTACGCCAAATTCCGCGCCATGGGCGTCTTCGCGGAATAAGTATCTGATATCCCAACAAAAAGGGCGCCCAATCGGGCGCCCTTTTTGTTGGTAAAAATAACCGACTCAACCGCCGTTGCCCAAGAGCCGGATATAGCGCGTGTAGTTCCGTCCGTACTGGTAAACGATGCGGCGAAAATCAGCCTGGTCGGAAAGTTTGGCCGTGCCCCTGATTTGCTGGAGACCCCGTAATTCCTTGGAGCCATCCGGGGTCAAAATCGTGATCGAGACCTCGATGGCCTTGAGCGAGTATGGCAGGTAGCCCAACGGCGAAGCGGATTTCGGATTGAACGGACCCGTGCTATTGTCCGGATACATCCGGTCAGAATAAATCCGCATGCGACTGGAGAAATAATCGTAAGGGTGCGGGACGGTGGAACTATTGCCATTACTTCCTGCAGGAGAGGCCGAGCTAAAACGCAAGGGAGCCAAAGGCGTACTCGTCGCCGTCGTGCCCAGCGAAAATGCAGCGTTATACCCTCCGTCCGTCGCTGGCGCGGCGGAAAATCGGGCGGCATCTCCGATGATTACCACGGGACGCAACGAGGTCGGCAAGCGACGGATAGGATCACTCAGTGCGGGGGCAGTGGCAGTTGCCGGCAGCGAGGACGAACACCACAGGACCAGGTTCATCGCCACAACGTTAGCCCCGATGAAATTCTGGTCATCTAAAGTCCAATCGGCTGTACCACCGCTGCTCATCAAGGTCTTGGTATGATAACCGCTGGACCCCGTGGAGGGAGCGTACTCTGGGATCGAATGGCTCGCGTTCCAATAGTTCCAAGGTGAGACGGTCGCACCGGCGGCACCATTCAGAATCGTCGAAGTGGCGTCGGCAAAAGTTTTTTCGGGATCGATAATCGTACGGTAAACCCCGTAAACCTGCTGGATCGGCTCACCCGGCATATCAAACGGCGACCGTTGGCCGATACGATAGGCCACCGCACAGACATCCCCCTTCAGGGTCGTCGGGGGAGTCGTCGCCACGGGCGAACGGCGGGGGCGGTCAGTCGGGGCCGAAAATAACATAACAATCGGATGATCGATGCCCGCAAGATTGCCAACCGGCGCCGGAAACCCGACCGTGCCCGGCGTGACGATTTCCATCCAGCATCGCCCATCGGGGCGGATCACCGCGGTCTGAAAATCATTTTCCATCGCATCCAACACGCCGCGAGCTTCGGACTGGGTCGCCAAATCCGCGACCGACCGATCGTACGCCCGGAAAGAATCGGAGGCGATTTGGACGACGGCGAGGATGATCATAATCATGATCACCGCGGCGACCATGACTTCCACCAACGTGAAGCCGGCACGCTGCGCCTTAAGAGAGTGATTTTTCATCGGCTGATAACGATATTTTGGACCAAGATAGGATTCTCTTCGCGTACTTTAAAATCGGCGGAGTCCGAGAAGTCGTGCGGAAAGAATTCCGCGACAATCGGCAGGTAAGCCAGGGCATACTGCTTGGGGTCGGAGGGAAGCGCAGTGCCAACTGTCCATTGCGTGCTGCTGGGCTCACCCGCGTTTACGCCCGAAGCCACGAGCGCGTAACGTTGCCCAACTAACAGGCGCGATAGCGTGAGTCGCACCCGCATCGGAGTGCCGACGACATTGCGCGTGGCCAGCATGTCCGGGGTGAAATTATTGGACGCCGCAATGGCGACCTCCATGACCGAGGGGTTGGCGTTCAGGTTATAATTCAATGCCGAACTGCCTTTGGAGGCATCCTTGACCGCAGCCACCAGCTTGCGGTCATAGACGTAGACCCAGACCGCCGTCGTGCTGGTCGCCGCATTCGCCAGCAACCGATAGGCCAAATCAAAGTCAGAGGCGTCGCTAAGGGGATCCAACGCCGGAGTCACCGTTCCGGTTTGATTGATATATTTGGTGTTGGCCGCCGTCGCTCCCGCAGGCAAGTAGGCGATTGTGCGCGGCTTATCGAGCGCTCCGATGAGTCGCGTCACACCCGCCAATGCGCGATTGGTATTCATGATGTCATCGACCTGCTGGAACGTCGACCCGAGAATACCGACCAAGGAAAGGATCGCGATGCCGACGACTCCGATCGCCAGCGTGACCTCGATCAACGAAAAGCCTGGGCGACGTGATGGCCGCCGGGGATAAGAAGGATTTGTTTTCATCACTTGGTTAAAGTCGTGGTGTTCATCTCATCGGCATCATTGGTCATGGAGACGTCTCCGTTGGGACGCAAGGCGATGGCCGCGAACTGGGAGTTGGACGCCAAATCGAGCACCGCCGTACCTGTGGCATCATTACGCATGACCCCGTTGGCCAAAACGAGCATGACCCGCCCGAGGTGATTCGAGGCGCCGCTCGGTTGCAGTTCGACATAGTACCACTTCTTGGCGGTACCCTCAGACGACATCGTCGCCAGGTTAGTGGGCTGATTGTAGTAGGCAAACTTCACCCAGGGCGGCGAGGTGGTGTGATCGAGCGCATTGCCCGCATTATCCGCAATATCCCCGATAATACTGCGGCGGGTATTGGCGGCGGCAGGTGCCCCGCTCGGATCGTTAATGGTCGTCGTGGTATCTTCCTTGGGCGGAATGAAGTAGACTCCATTAGGCAAAAGTGAAGGCGACTCCGGCGCGAACCAAGTATACTTGGTATCATTGGTGGCGGCCAAGGTAGCCGGATCCGTTCCGCCGGCGTCGATGCTATTGACGCCGCCCACGGCGATGACGAACTGGCGGAGGTGATTCGCCGGATCGCTCGGGTCGTTCAGGATCAAAAGCCGATACCGCGCATTATAGGCGATGCCGTTACCCAGCGTGCCGCGATTCATCAAAGCCAAAGCGCGCACAGAGCGGAGCGACGAGGCCAAGATTCTTTGGGACGCGGGCAAGCCTCCGCCATTGCCCGGCGAAAGACTCAGGAAGAGCCCGGAAATAAGCATGATGATCGTGATCACCACCAAGAGCTCCATCAACGTGAAGCCACGGCGAACCCGACTGGCGGTCTTTGCGGGTATCATTGGATCGCAATCACGTCCGCGACGTCGCCCTTCTCCAAGCCTTCAAGCGAGCCGATATCCAAATCGCTCGTAAAAATAATGATGCGAGCCGGAATGCCCGTGCCGCCACTGGCGATCGAGCTAAGGTCGGGGGGCGTCTTGGCGGCAACCAGACCCGCCACGGCTTTGATCGTCCCGGTGCTGTCCGTGTCGAAGATTATGCGGATATTACGGTTACCAAAGCGATCCATCAACACCCCGGTGGTGGCCGTATTGGTGGAATAGTCTTCGAAATCGTCCTTGGCAAAAGCGCAGAATTCTTCGCCGTTACGGTTGAAGGCCTTGCGGGCGGTGTCCGTCAAAATCGACCCCTCGGGGTTCTTACCTGAAAGTGCCATAATGAAATTCACCCCAATCGTCCCTGACTCCAAGGAATGGAGTGAATCTCCGGTGGTTTCGTACTTGGTCCCGATACTGGGATAAAATCCGTAAGTCTGCTTATAGCGCGTGACCCCATTGGCCCACTGCGAAAAAGCCCCCTGCGCCGTAGCCAGGCGAGCCTTCTTGCGCACGCCCGATATCGCCGGGAAAAGCAGCCCGATTAGCATGCCGATGATAGCTATCGCTACCATCAACTCAACAAGGGTAAAACCAGAACGACGTCGAAGGGACATAAGAAAAAGTGGGGGCTAAATGTTAGGTAAAAATGTTACCCCCTTTTCCTGCCCCTTGAACAGTCAAAAACACCCGTTCGTCTCCTCTATCGGATGAAAATAAAGCAAAGGACGGCCACCACCGTCGGCGCCACCGCCCATATGGCCAATTTAAGGGGGGAAACCCCCTGCGCAAAGTGTTTAGCCAAGATAGATTGGCCCGCCGGGTTTGGCGCATTGGCAATGACGGTGAAGCCTCCGCCCGCCAAAGCCCCCGCCATGACCGCATGGCGCAAGCCTTGAGCCGTGGCGTCCGCCAAAGCAAGGGCCGGCACCTGCGCCGCCAGAAAGGTGATCGCCGCATTGTCGTTAAAAGCCGTCAAGACCGTCGCCGAAAGCATCAGGGTGTTCGCATCCAACCGCGTTATGAGGGGAGAAATCCACCACGACTGCGTCCCGCCCAAGACGACCAGTCCGGCCAAAAATAAACCCACCAACAACGGCCCCCGCCATCTGACCGGTGATTGCCACTGCGGTGTCGCCTCCGTGAACGCCAAAAAGACCAACAACCCTCCCACCATCAAAACCGGGTGGTGTCCGATGAGCATCAGCACCGTCCAGACCATCAAAGCAAGGTGGCCGAGGGTGACCCAAAACGGGATCTCCGGGCGAGGCTTGTCCGTCGCCTCGTCCTTGGCTCGAAGAGTCATTTCGGCGAACTCGCCCCGGAAAAAAATCAAGGTCGCCGAGGTGGAAAGCAAAATCGTTGCCATGGCCGCCCAACCAAACTGACGGAAGACATCGGATAAACCCCAGCCCCATTTCGCGGCGACCATCACGATAGGCGGGGCGGCGAAATGCGTGAGTGCTCCGCCGACCGAAACGTTCACAAAGAGTAGGGCCAGGGTGGCATATTTAAGCCGCTCCGTTGGCCGTAACGCATAAAACTGCGCGGACAATAACAACGCCGCGATCGTCATGGCCGCAGGCTCCGTGATCAAAGAACCCAGCAACGGGGCAAGGGTTAGAATCACGAACCAGCGAGCGGCAACCGAATCACCCAAGCCGCGCGCGACGCCTCCCAGCAGCCTTTCAGCCAGACGCATGACCGGACGCGCCGACGCCAAGACCATGATGATAAAAACGAACAGGGGTTCTAAAAACTTCGAGGGGCCGATAGCCGCCAGCGTCGTTCCGGCCAGGTCGTAATTACCAGACTCAACATAGCGACACGCAAAATCCCAACCCTTCCCCGGCCAAAAAACCATCAACGCAAAAAGAGCCGAAGCCCAAAGCCCAAAGACGACCTCAACCTCACCGAGCAGGTGTAACACCGCACCCTTGAGTCCACCCTGCTTCTCTGCGGTGTGCGCAGCCCGTGCAATCGTCGGACACAGGAACGCATGCGCGACCGCGGCGAAGAAGACCAAAGTACCAGCCAGCAAGAAAAGGTCCGCCGACATCGAGACGACGAGTTCGGACCAGAGGTCTGGCTGGGCGGGCATGCCCCACCTCACCGCATCATGGCGGGGTTGGCAATCCTATGCGAACGGCTACTTGGCAGTGGGCACGACGTCTGGGCGCGCACCACCGAGCGCCTTCACGAGATCGACCTGTGCAGCCAGGCGATCCTGCCGCACCTTGGCCACGGCCACCTGCGATTCGGCCCGAAGGCGGCGGGCGGCGAGTAATTCCATTGGGCCGGTCTGCCCCAGCCGGGCACGCTCGGCGGCGATGCGATAGGCCTCGTCGGCCGCCGTAGCACGCCGTGCGGCGGCGGTGGCCGAGGCCGCGGTCTCCCGGACGTCGACCAAGGCGTCGCGAACCTCACGACAAGCGTTGAGGAAAGCCCTCTCGTAGGCGGCGGCAGCCTGATGCTGCTCGGCGATGGCCCCTTCGACCCGGGCCGCACCGCGACCAAAATCAAATAAGGGATAACGGAGATCGACGCCGAGTGAGGAAGTCGCGGTCGCCCCATCAAACAAGGCGTTGAGCTCCCGGCTTTCGGAGCCGATCGCACCAGTCAGGGTGAAGGTAGGGAAACGCGCCGCCTTGACGTAGCCAATGCGCGCGTTGGCGGCGACGAGCGCCTGCTCAGCGGCGACGACGTCGGGACGGCTCGCCAAGAGATCGATCGGGAGGCCCGGCGCTACCGGCGCTGGAAGGCGTAGGCCTTCCTGACGACGCACGGCGATGGTCAGCGCCGGCTGGCCTGTCAGGGTGCCGAGCAAGTGCTCGGCGGCGGCACGCGTCCGGCGAGAGTCGGCCAGCACGGCGACCGCGGCGGAGCGGGCCACCTCAGCCTGGGCGACTTCGTTCGGACCGGCGGCGCCGACCGTGACCCGCTTGGCGAAGATGGCGGCTTCCTCATCGCGGGCAGCGAAGACTTCCTGCGCGGCCAGCGACTGCGCATCCGCGGCGCGGAGGGCAGCGTAAGAACGTACGACGGCGGCGCCGACGGAAAGTTCAACCATGCGCCTCGCCTCGCGCGCACCCAACAACTGCGCCCGCGCCGACTCCTCGGCCCGGCGGAGCTTACCCCAGAAATCGAGCTCGAAGGAAGTGGTGAGGCCCCCGCGCGCGGTGGTGCGATGCCGACCAGTCGTGGACAGGTTCTGATTGTAAGCGCCTTCGCTGAGTTTGCTTGAATTGATTCCGCCAGCGGCGTCGATCTGCGGGAGGCCGGCACCTTCGGTCTCGCCGAGGACGGCCGCCGCCTGTTCCACCCGACCCACGGCGATGCGGAGGTCCGTGTTAGCGCCCAAGGCTTTCGCCACCAAGGCGTCGAGCTCCGGATCACCGAGCGACTTCCACCATTCCGGGCGGACCGCGGCGCCGCCCTTCCCTGCTTCCGGGAAGACGCGAGCCTTGGGTAACTCGGGTCGCACGTAGTCCGGACCCAACGTGCAGCCACCGAGAAGAATCACGGAGGAGAAGAGGAGGACAAAGCGAGGCATCATGGCTGGACGGAAGTCGGCTTGTCCTTCCGACCGGAAAGCAGATGGAAGAACCATGGGATGAACAAGGTGGCGACAAAGGTGTCGACGAGCATACCGCCGAGCACGCCAGTGCCCATCGACTGGCGTGCCGCGGCGCCAGCGCCGCCTGCGAAGGCGAGCGGGACAACGCCAAGGACGAAGGCCATCGAGGTCATGACGAGCGGTCGGATGCGCATGCGCGCAGCCTCCACGGCCGCGTCAGCCGCCGAACGGCCCGCCCGACGCGCGGTCTCGGCGAACTCGACGATGAGAATGGCGTTTTTAGCCGCAAGGCCGATGAGCGTGACGAGCCCGATTTGAAAGTAGATGTCGTTCGGCATGCCGCGCACGAGGATGGCGAGCAGCGCGCCGAGCAGCGCGAAGGGTACGGTGAGGAGCACGCCCAGGGGCAGCGCCAAGTCCTCGTAAAGAGCCGCGAGGATCAGGAACACCATGAGTAGCGCGAGGAGGAAAGCCGGCAAGGCGGAGGTCGCCGCGCGCTTCTCCTGCAAAGCCTGCGCGGTCCAGTCGATACCGTAGCCGACGGGCATGATGTCCTCGGCGATCTCCTCGACCAACGCGATGGCCTGACCAGAACTCACGCCGGGGGCGGGCGAACAAATGAGGCGCGCGGACAGGAAGCCCATATGACGTTCGAGCTGCTCTGGCCCCGAGGAGGGCTTGAACTTTACGAAACTGGAAAGCGGGATCATCGCGCCGTTCGCGGCGCGCACGTGCACGCGGCCGGCAGCAGCGGCGTCCATGCGGTCGGCGGCCTCGGACTGGACGAGAACGCGATAAGTGCGGCCCCCCAGCGTGAAGTCGTTGGCGTAGACGACGCCAATCGTGGCCTGCAAGGCCTCATGGAGGTCCGGCAGCGTCACCCCGAGGGCCGCGGCGCGGACATCGTCCACTTCAGCGAGGATCTGCGGCACAGCGGGGCGCAGGAAGACCCGGATACCTGTGAGCTCGGGGCGGGCACGGAGTGCACCCTCAAGTTTCTCGATATTCGCCGCGAGCTGAGCGGGGTCGTCGTCCTCTTTCGCCTGCAGATAGAATTCGAAGCCGCCAGCAGTGCCGATACCGCGGATGGCGGGCGGGTTAACTACGAGGCACATGCCGTCGGGCTGCGTCATGCCAATCGCGTTGAGCTGACGGGCGAGGACCTCCCCGCCGGGCGGGCGGGTTCCAAAATCCTTCAGCGGCAGGAAGATCGTGCCAGAGTTGGTACGCTCGCCGCCGCCGAGGAGGTCGAAGCCGCTGATGGCGAAGGTATGACGGATGGCGGGGTTCTCGCGTAGCTTCGGCATGAGGTCGTCCATGAAC
>Ga0208960_1000373_pt1 | contig 25396 bp, 22 predicted proteins | sample GreLakmeON33MSRF_FD_187703 | JGI IMG/M metagenome (GOLD analysis project Ga0208960, IMG submission 187703) | Freshwater lentic microbial communities from great Laurentian Lakes, MI, USA - Great Lakes metaG ON33MSRF (SPAdes) | ecosystem: Environmental > Aquatic > Freshwater > Lake | place: Great... | reverse complement strand
GCGCATGCCCGTCGGGTGGGGTCAGTCCCCGGGTGGGGTCAGTCCCCGGTGGGGGTCAGTCGCCGTCACAAATGTGCACGGTGCGGGTGGGCGTACTTTTGTCACCGCCTTCGCGGTCCTCGCGGCCTTGCGCGGCGGGGAGACGGCCAGCGCGACACCGACGCACCTGCATCGGATCAGGTGCTCACAACGCCATTGACGCGGACAACTAGCTGAGGAACTGCAGGCGTGTGATGGGCCAGTAGATGAGCTCTGCCTGGCCAATCACGTTGTCCTCCGGCGTGAACTCGGCATTGCGATCCAGCCACACGTGCGCATCGCACGATCCGGGCCGGTTATCCCCCAGCACTAGCAACTGGCCCGGCGGCACCACCGGGAATGACGCCGTGTAATCAGGAGTGAGGGCGGTCGGCACGATAAATGGCTGGGCCTCGGCCTGGCCTGCCTTCTTTACGAAGGTCACGTGGGTGGTGTCGCCGTCCTTCAACTGCTGCTCGGTGACCCCATCAGGGCCGAACGAATTGGGTGTGGCGGTGCGCTTTACCGCGGCAGCGCCGCCGGGGCGCAACTCCGGATACGGGCTGGTGGACGAGATGGTGACCTCACGCACGCTCACCTGATCACCCGGGACTCCGATAACCCGCTTGACGAAGGGCACATCGCCGAGCTCACTGCACGCGGCGCGTGCGCCCATGGTGGGGTCGAACACGACGATGTCGCCCGGCGAGATATCCCTCAGCTTGTAGATGACCCGGTTGGCGATCACGCGGTCCGGGGCGCGGTCGCCAGTGGAGTTGGCGCCCTGGATGGCGGGAAACATCGAGTTGGTGGGGATCTCATACGGCTTGGCAAGCGACGCCTGGATGACAAAAGCCAGAGTGATCGCCACAACCACCGGCAGAATGAGGTCCTTCACCAGCTTGCGCACGCTATTGGCGTCCCGTCGGCGGACCATCGCCACCACGACGGCGGCTGATGATGAACCATGCGCCGGCGGCGATGAGTGCCAGCACGGCGAGCACGATGATGACGATGACAGCGCCCGGCAGCCCGGAGTCCTCACTTACTGCGGCAGATGAGGCGCCATCGGATGCCGCGCCGCAGGCCTCACCAGGGCGACGCAGGTTGGTCAGCTCGGCCTGGCGGATGACGTCAACGGCTGCGCCGTACTGCTGCTGGTCAGGGCGGATTTGCCGCAGGGCGTCCTCGAACTGCGCCAGCGTGTAGCAGCCGTTGATCTGGCCGTTGTCTTCGTAGTCGGCCAGCACGACCCGGCCAGTGACCTCGTTGGACACCTTGGCACCCGACGCAGCCGTGGCCGATACCCGTGTGGTGCCCACGCACTGGATCTGCGCTTGCTGGATGACGTCAACCGCAGCGCCGTACTGCTGCTGATCCGGCCGCACCGCCTTGAGCGCGGCCGCGTAGTCACCGGGTGCGTAGCACTGCTCCAACTGCCCGTTATCGGCGTAGTCCGCGAGCACGGCCTGCCCACTCGCGAACGCGGACGAGGCAAAGAGCCCCATCACAAGCGCGAGGACGAACGACACGGCTACGCTGGAGCGGATGATGGTCATAAGGGTGAGAGCGCCCGAGGCGCGATGCGCCGCCGGGAATCTGGCGAGCGTACCAGCGCCCCATGGGGCTGGCGAGTTCGTGCGTCACGGGGGCACCCGCTGACACCCCGGCGTGCGCGCACTGAGACGCCGCTGTTGGTGGGGGCTCTGCTGCTGGCTGGCTGGACCCTGCTCACCGTAATGAACGGGGGCATCGACCTTGGCGATGGCCTGGCGACGCGCGGGGCCACGGCAGCGCTGTTTGCCACGGTCATCGCTGCGCCCACCGCCGCCTGGGCGCTCATGCGCGCTCGCAACCATGCAGCCGTGCGATCGGGGCCCTCGCTCATCGCCATCGTCGGTCTGCTGGGGCTTGCGGTGTGGTCGGGTATCTCCATTCTCTGGGCGCTTGCCCCCGACATGGCCTGGACTGAGGCCAACCACACGGCACTTGCGTTTTTGGCGCTGATGCTGGGAATCACCCTTGGGGCGCTCATCCCCAGGGCTCCCGAGCGCTTTGCCGCCGGGCTGGCGCTGGCCACCGCACCCATCATCGCGTGGGCGCTGCTCGCCCGTTGCCTGCCCACGATCTTCGGCAGCGACTACGAGCCCTCGCGCCTGCAGGCGCCCATGGGGTACTGGAACGCGCTGGCGCTGGTGTGTGTGATGGCCGTGCCGGGAATCCTGTGGTGGGCCGGACGACGGGGGGCATCGCAGACGAGCCTCTTTGTGTCGTCCGGCGCCTTGGCCGTGGTCATCACCGCGCTCATGCTCACCTATTCGCGCAGTGGGCTGCTCGGGCTCATCCTGGTGCTGGTCATCGTGTTGTGGATGGTGCCCGGACGCATTCGCATGCTGTCGGTGCTGATCGGCGGCGGCATCGGCGCCCTGCTCCCCGTGGTGTACGGACTCACCACCGATGCGCTCACCGACGACGCCCTGATTGCCGCCGACCGCAGCGGGGCGGGGTTTGGACTGCTGTGGAGGATCGTGCTCGGAGCGGCCATCGCTGTGGGCATCGCGTGGCTGGCGGCCCGGGTGCTTGGCGGGGGCAGGCTCAACCGCAGGCGTGCCGGCATCGCCGCGCTGGCGATCGCCGCAGTGGGAGTGCTCGGCGTGGTGGGGTACTCCGCAGCCAACCCCGACACAGTGGGTAACTGGATCTCCACGCGCGCGAGCGAGGTGGCGGGAACCTCGGGCGGGTTGGCCAATACCCCCGGGCGGCTCGGCAGCCTCGACACCAACCAGCGAATCGACTGGTGGACAGAAGCGGAGCGGTCGATAGAACAAGCGCCACTCATTGGCGAGGGCGCAGGTTCGTTTGCGCTGGTGCACCTGCGCGAGCGCACCAGCGCCGAGGACCGCCTGAACGTGCGCCAGCCGCACCAGCTGGTGCTTGAGGTGCTGTCGGGGCTCGGCGTGATCGGCCTGGCACTGCTCGGGTGCTTGGTGGCTGGCATCGCGTGGGCGGTGGTGCGCGCCCGCACCCGTGGTGCGCCCGCCACCATCGCGCTGCCCCTGGCCATCGTGGCCGCCTTCCTCCTGCAATGCCAGCTCGACTGGACATGGACGGTGCCCGCCCTCACCACTGCCGCAATGGCTGCCGGCGGAGTACTGATTGCAGCCGGGGCGACGATGCCAGCCGCCCCCGGGCGCTCGCTGCCACGGGGCGCGATCGTTGCCGGGTGGATACTGGTGCCAGTGCTCATCATCAGCGCGCTTATGCCGTGGTGGAGCCAGCAGGACGTTGCGGCGGGCAACGCCGCCGTGGCCGCCGGGCAGCCGGCGCTGGCCGATTCCAAGGCATCGGAGGCGTCGTGGCTCAACCCATTCTCCATCCAGCCGTGGCTCCTGAAGGCCCGCGCCGCCGCGTTGCGGGGTGACCCGGTGGCGCTTCGCGATGCCGCGCGTCAGGCAACGGTGGTTCAGCCCGACAATCCCAGCGCGTGGACCATTCTGGCGCTGGCGCTGGGCGACTCGGCGGCGGGGCGCAATGCCTGGCGCCATGTGCTGCAACTCAATCCGCTCGATGTCCGTGCCCGCGCGGCACTGGAGGACACCAAGCCATGAGCGACGATGATGACGATGACCGCCAGGACGACGACGACCACGACTACGGCATGTTTGTGGAGGGGGTCGCCGGCACGTACGACGAAATCCTGGTGCCCGCCCTGTTTGACCCCTGGGCATCAGAGGTAACGGCGCGTCTGGGCGAGGCATCGGGCACCGTGCTGGACGTTGCATGCGGCACGGGTGTGCTGGCACAGCACCTCATCGATGCGGGGTGGATGCACGTAATCGGCGTGGACCTGTCGCCATGGATGCTGGAGCGTGCGATTGAGCGCACCCCCGAGGCGGAGTGGATCGAGGGCGATCTGTGTGCGCTGCCGCTGGACGACGGCGCGGCCGACGCCCTGGCAGCGAGCTTCGGGCTCATGTTCATTACCGAGCCCGGTGAAGCGCTGGCCGAGATGGCCCGGGTAACCCGACGGGGTGGGCCCATGGTCATCTCCACCTGGGGCTACCTGGAGGATTCGCCGGGCATGTACTGCATCGCAGAGGCCCTTGAGTCTGTGGCCGGGCTCAGCGGGTCGAAAGCGCTGCGTCGTGCATTCACCATGGGCGACCTCGACGATCTCGCCGAGCATGCCGACGACGTGGGCCTGGCCGACGTACGGGTGTCGGTGCACACCATCGACGTGTTGTTCGACTCGCTGTCGGACATCGCTGAGGTGTATTCCACCGCACTCGGTCTGGGTGACCCCTCTGAGGCCGAGGTACTTGAGGAGGTGTTGACCACGACGATGAAACCGTGGATGCAGGGCGACACGGTGGAGTTCCCGCTGAGCGGGATCATCCTTGAGGCAACCGGACGAGGTAACTGAGCATGGCGACGATCGTTCTCATTCATCCATTTCCCGTGGACGCCACGTTCTGGGATCCGGTGGCTGGTGTGCTTCGGGCCGCTGGCCACGACGTGCTCACACCCAACCTGCCCGGATTCGGTGGCAGGCCGTTGGAGCCGGACTGGACGATGCCTGGCGAGGCCGACAGTCTGGCCGCGCAGATCCCCGCGGGGTCGGTGGTGGTTGGGCTCTCGATGGGTGGCTACGCCGCGTTGGCGTTGCTCGCCGCACACCCCGACCGGGTGGGTTCGCTGGTACTGGCCGATACCCGTGCAGCGGGCGAGGCGCCCGAGGGCATGGCCGGGCGCCGCGACACGGCGGCGTCACTGCGTGCCAACGGAAGCGCGGCATTCCTCGACGCCTTCGTACCAAAGGCGCTCCGGCCCGACCCCGCCCCGGCGGTGGTCGCCCAGCTTCGACAGATCGCAGAGGCCCAGCCGGCCGACGCCATGGCCGACGCCACCATGGCTATCGCCACACGTGACGACACGGATGGTCTGCTGCCACACATCGCTGTGCCGGTGCTCGTGATCGTGGGCGAGCACGACGCGATCACCCCGCCGTCGGTGCACACCGAAATGGCCGCGCGCATCCCGGATGCCACGCTGGTAATCATTGGCGGAGCTGGTCACATGACCGCGCTCGAAGAGCCGCAGGAGTTCTCCGACCTGCTGCTGGCACACATCGCGCGGTCGTAAGACCCATGGGTGCGGGCAGTAAATGCCCTGCAAATCGCACTATTATTTGACGTCGCACATACCTTTGGCCTAAGATCCCCGGTCGCGAATCACCACGTGTTCGCCTGACCGAGGAGCTATATGCCGTCACTTCCGCCCGCGATTCACCTGTCGTTCACCACAGACGGGGATGGACCTTTGGTGGTGGCGCTGCATGATGTCGGGCGACCGTCGGCTGATCTGCGTAAGGCCCTCAAGCCGCTGCTCAAGCACCACCGCGTAATGGTTCCCGAGCTGCGCGGCCATGGAGAGTCGCCGTCACCGGCGGGTCCGTGGAGCATTGACGACTTTGCATCCGACGTCGCGCGCCTGGTCGCGGGCGAAGGTGGCGGCGCAGTGATGCTGGGTATTGGGCTGGGGGGCGCAACAGCACTGGCCCTCGCCCTGGGCCATCCCGGTCTGGTTGCCGGCTTGGTGCTGTCGGGTATCGGCCCGCGGGGCGAGGACCCCGACGGGCGCGACCGCTGGATGCTCATCGCCCGCGCCCTGCGTGAGCGCAACCGTGACGAGGGTCAGGCACTTGCCGCCGAGGCCATGGCCACCCGCCCCGACTGGCGCGGCGCGCTGGCCCAGGTGGATGCGCCGGTGGCTATCGTGGCTGGCGAAAACGACAAGGCCGTGCCACCCAACGATCAGCGCGAGTTGGCTATCTGGCTGCGCGCCGCCACGTTCGAGGTGGCCGAGGGTGCGGGCCACGACATGGCGAAAGACGGCGGCGCCCACCTGGTGGACGCCGTTCGCCGCCTCTCACCCACCGGCGACCGCGCCATCGGTGCTGCCCGCTAGACCTCGGTGTCCTCTTCAACGTCGGCGTCCCCATCTGCGGGGGCGCCGGCGTCGAGTTCATCCGACGGCGCAAGCGTGCCGTTGGTGATGTCGGCAAGCGCACGGATGACGGTGACCGACAGGGCGTCGCTCACTGCCACCTGAATGGACGAGCCGTCGGCGTCTTGCAGGCCCACGGTCCAGTGGGGAACAACCTGGCCATCGTCCTGCACGTGGGGCGGAGTGACGGCGGCGCCCACAAGGCTCTCGATGTTCACACCAAAGAGCATTGATGCTGGCATGACGGTGGGCTCGGGCTCCCACGATGCGGCCTCGGGCGGCATCTGGCCACGCATCGACTCGGCCTGGGTGAACGCACCCATCACATTCTCGGCGTCCTGACGGCTGATGAAGGCGGTGGCCTGCACGGACGGTCCGCCGAGGAAGGCGATGATTGCCGAGGGAATCTGCTCGGGCTCGGGACCCTCTTCGCCCTCGGGCACATCGATCTGAACGTCGACGGGGCCGGCCTCGAACCCTGTGGCCTGGAACGCGATGGTATGACGCACGGCTCTCCTCGTTGTGTAGCGTCGAAGGTCATGGGGCAACACGGCGCCATAGTGGCCTTCGCGGGACGATCCATTCTCACACAGCCGGGAGGCGCGGTGACCCTCCGCGTGCCCGGACGGGTCCGTGCCGACATCCTGCTCGCTGCCCTCGCCCACCTCGACCGACCCGTGCTCGTGCGGTACCTCGGCCAGACCATCGTTGCTGCCTGCCCCGACGAGGTCGCCACTGGCGCGTCGGTGTGGGACGCCCTGCGCCGACCCAGTCGTCACACGGGTGTGCACCCCATGGCCGGTGGCTGGATGGGCCTGCTGGCCGATCGCCTGGCCGGCACGGTCGAACTGCTGCCGGGCTCCCCACCAGATGAAGCAGGGCCACCACCAGGAGCAATCGCGCGGTACCCGGCGGTATTCGTCATCACCGACGATGGAACAGCAACCCTGCACGCCGAGACACGCGGCGAGCAATTTGAAGCCCTGCGGCGCGCGGTCGACGCGCGCCCGACACCGGGGTCAGTCCCCGGGGGGGGTCAGTCCCCGGGGGGGGTCAGTCGCCGTGACAAAAGTGTGTTGTCGTCACTTCCGGGCGATCTCTACCTGGCTGCCGTTGACCGGGCTCGCGATCTCATCCGGGCCGGAGACGTCTATCAGGTCAATCTTGTGCAGCGGCTCGACGCGGAATGGGTGCATGGGCCGCTTGCGCTCGCCCGGGCAATGTGGGATGCCGCTGGCGATGCGCCCCACCGGGCGTTTGTCACCCTGCCCGAGGGCACGGTCATCTCGGCATCGCCCGAACGCATGGTGGCGTCTGACGGCCACGTGGCCTGGAGTGAGCCCATCAAGGGCACGGCCGCACCCGGCAAGCACGCAGAGCTCACGCGCAGTGTGAAAGACCGGGCAGAGCACGTGATGATCGTCGATCTGGTGCGTAACGATCTGGGGCGTGTTGCCCGGCCGGGCGGCGTCTCCGTGCCGCTCTTGATGGGCCCTCTCAGAACCTTGTATGCCGACCACATGGTGAGCCACGTGCGCGCTGAACTGCGCGACGACGTGGGCCCGGCTGACGTGCTGCGCGCGGTGTTCCCGGCAGGATCGGTCACCGGTGCACCAAAGGTGCGCGCCCTTGAAGTGATCCGCGAGATTGAGCCCGTGGGCCGTGGGCCGGCATTCGGCAGCGTGGTGGCGGTAGGTACCGATGGGTCGCTCGATGCCAGCGTGACCATCCGCACCGCCTGGCTGCCCACGGGCGTACCCCACGCCCAGTACTGGTCGGGCGGGGCCATTGTGTGGGACTCCGACCCAACCGCCGAGCGCGACGAGGCGTGGCGCAAGGCGCGCCCCTTCCTTGATGCCCTGGGCACGGAGGCGCCATGAGCCACGTGGTGTGGCTGGACGGCGCGCTGGTTGACGCGACCACAGCGGCGCTCCCCATCACCGACCCCGGCGTGCGCTGGGGCGACGGCCTGTTTGAGACCATGCGCGCCGAGAACAGACAGGTGGCCATGCTCGACCGCCACCTGGCGCGGCTGTCGGCATCCATCACCGCGCTCGCGCTCGATCCCATTCCCACGGGCGTCGACATCCGTACCGCGGTCGACGCCGTGGTGGCCCAATTGGACGACACCCCCCACCGCGTGCGCATCACCGTGACCACCCACCCCACCCTGCTGGTTGAGGCCACGCCCTACGAGCCGGCCGATCCCAACACGGGCGTGGCAGTGGTGGCCTTGCCCGGCACCTGGTGGCCCGGTAACGAGATCCACGAGCACAAGACGCTGTCGTATGCCCACCACCGCCTGGCCCACCGCCGCGCAGTTGCCGCTGGCGCCGACCACGCCCTGCTCATCGACGCCCAGGGCCGCCTGGGTGAATCGGACGCCGCCAATGTGTTCATCGTGACCGGCGGCACTCTGGCGACCCCACCCGTTGAGGGAATCCTCGGTGGCGTGACCCGCGACCTGCTGCTTGAGGCCGCGGCCGCTGAGGGAATCCCGGTTGAGGTGCGCCACATCGGCGAACCCGAATGGCGCGGCGCCGACGAGGTGCTGCTGAGCAACGGCCTGGCGGGCGTCACATCGGTGGTCGCCATTGACGGTGCGCCGGTGGGCGACGGCACCCCGGGGCCAATGGCTGCCCGACTGCGGCAGGCGTACACCGCGCAGTAGCCGCGTTGCGCAACTCGGGCAGATTGTGACCCCTCGGCAGGGGGCACCCGGCACCCGCCGTCGGGTGGAGTGCGGAGGCCCATGAAGGTTGTGACCCCTCGGCAGGGGGGCACCCGGCGCCACGTGAGTACCGCCGGGCCTAGGCCTTCTTCGCCCCTCGGCCGCCACCACGCGATGGCTTCTCGGTACTGGGCGCGGTCACCTTGTGGCCGAGCAGGCGCATGGCCTTGAGACCCAGCGACAACTTCTCGCGGTCGTCGGTCTTGCCGATGTCGAGGCCAGCGAGTTCGGTGATGCGGTCGAGCCGGTACCTGATGGTATGGCGGTGGGTAAACAGCGTCGATGCCGTGGCGGCCAGGTTGCAGTCGAGGTCGAGATAGGTGGAAACGGTGCCCACCAGTTCGGTCTGGTACTGCTCGTCGTACCGCACCAGGGGTGCGATGGTCTGGTCGTAGAACGCGTCGAGCTCTTCGGGCTTGTCGGCAAACACCTGGAAGAGCAGCTTGTAGGTGCCGGTCTCCTCAAAGGTCACCACCTCACCGGATCGGCCGAGCCGTTCGCCGATGCTGAGCGCCAGTTGCGCCTCGTCAATTGCGGAGCCGAGGCGTTCCGGGTCGGTCTGGTGGCGCGACAGCGCAAGGGTGAGCGTGAGTCCGGGCACGGTCGGGCCGGTCGCCGCCAGCAGGCGCCTGGCCAGGGTATGCGCCAGTTCCTCCGGGCCCTCACCCTCATCGCCCTCGGCACGGCGAGGCAGCAGGATTACCAGCAGGCCCTCGTGCCAATCGACAAGCGCACGTGGCCAGTGAAGTTCGAGCACGCCCCGGGTCTGCTGCATAAAGCGGCGCACCAGGCGTGGATCGGTAATGACCCGGCCGTCGGAGTGCGGGTCTTGCAGCGTGCCCACCACCGCCACCGCGCCCTCCGAGAGGTCGGCACCCAGGAGGCGTGCACGGCGCACCAGCGACTCGCGGCTGACCACCTCGCCCGCGAGGAGTTCCTCGATCAAGTCGCCGCGAAGGCGTGCCTCGGTATCCGCCCGGGTGTTCTCCCGCACACGCTCCACCAGCAGGGCGTCGGTGAGCGCCTGCGCCGCCGGATCGGCACCGGGATCGTCGGCGCACCACGCCACCAGTACGCCCGCCAGGGTGCCGTCGCCATCCAGTTGCAGGATGTGTGTGCCCTGCACTCCGCTCTCGACGAACGGGCCGAGCAGCGACGCGGGGCCATGGCCGCGGGCTGCCTCGATGGCCTCGTGAAGCGAATCCTCGCGGGCATCCGATATGCCCGCCGCGCCCAGGATGTCGAGGTATTCGTCAAGCAGTGCAACCGGGGCAGCAAACAGATGGGAGGCGGCCTCGGCGATGCCCGGCACCCCACGGCCCGAGATGAGCGCCTGACGGAACACCCGGCGGGCCTCGCGCTCGCGCTCCTCGCCGGAGAGGGCCTGGGCGATGGCCGACAGCACATCCCCCCAGGGACGGTCGGCGGGAATGGTGATGACCGGCACTGTGGGATCGCCCGAGATGGCAACCCGCGTGATGACGGCCACCACACCAGCCGGCACCGTCTTTGCGATGCCCCGCGGGGCCACCAGCAGGCCCGCCTCGGCCTGTGGCGCGGCGGGATCGTCGAGGACCAGGGCACCGATGACGACTCCGTCGGCACCGCCCTCGGGCGTGATTGATGCACCCTCCAGCGCGGGAAGCGCGAGGATGTCGCGAAGGGCGCGGCCAGCCGCCGACGCAGCCGGGGCGCGTCGGGATGATCTGGAACGCGTGCTCACGGGTGAAGCATGGCCCACCTGTGAGGCCGCGGCAACCCGGGTCGACATGCCTTTGTCCCCATGCACAAATGGACGATGGTGCTTTCTGGCCCATCGCATGGCCCCGCGGACCACTGATCTCCGTATTCTGTTGGGGCCGGGTGGATGCCCGGCGTGCGCGACGGTCCCGGGGGAGGAGCTCTCCCACGCGTCGTGCACGTACCGTTTCGATGCCGGATTGCGGGGGCTCCCGTGTTCGGCCAGGAGGATGGACCGACCGATGCCGACCCGCGAGAAGAACGTCGGAGCTGCGCAGTGGTTTCCCGACGCCGTCTCCGCCGTGGAGATTGTTGACCTGACGCTGCCCGAGAACAACATCTTCGGGGAGAACGTGTTTGGGCCAGCCGCACAGCGCGCCCGCCTGCCCAAGGCCGTGTACCGCAAGCTTCAGGCCACCATCGATCGCGGCGCGGAGCTCGACCCGTCGATCGCCGACACCGTGGCATCTGCGATGAAGGACTGGGCCCTTGCCAAGGGCGCCACCCATTACACGCACTGGTTTCAGCCGCTCACCGGGTCAACCGCCGAGAAGCACGATTCGTTCTTTGGGCCCACGGGCGAGGGCACGAGCCTGGCCGAGTTCTCGGGCAAGGAACTGATCCAGGCCGAGCCCGACGCGTCGTCATTCCCCACCGGCGGCATCCGCGCCACGTTTGAGGCCCGTGGCTACACCGCATGGGACCCGACGAGCCCGGCATTTCTCCTTGAGAACCCCAACGGCGCCACGCTGTGTATTCCCACGGCCTTTATGTCGTGGACCGGCGAGGCGCTTGATAACAAGATCCCGCTGCTGCGCTCGATGGAGGCGCTCTCCACATCGGCGCTGAAGGCCCTCGTGCTGTTTGGCGATGATGAGAGCCAGCGTGTGTTCACCACCGTGGGTGCCGAGCAGGAGTACTTCCTGATCGACGAGCAGTACTACTTTGACCGCCCCGACATCATCAACACCGGTCGTACGCTGTTCGGTGCAAAGCCACCGAAGGGTCACGAGCTTGACGACCACTACTTCGGCAGCATTCCGGAGCGCGTGCTGGCGTACATGATGGAGGTTGAGCGTGAGCTCGCCCGTCTGGGCGTGCCCATCAAGACCCGCCACAACGAGGTGGCACCCGGCCAGTACGAGGTTGCTCCCATCTTTGAGAGCTCCAACGTGGGGGCCGATCACCAGCACCTGGTGATGCAGACCCTGCAGAAGATGGCCCGCCGCTACGGCCTGGTGTGCCTGCTGCACGAGAAGCCCTTCGCGGGCGTCAACGGGTCGGGCAAGCACAACAACTGGTCGATGGGCACCGACACCGGCCGCAACCTGCTGGACCCCGGTGACACCCCGCACGACAACCTGCAGTTTCTGTTCTTCGCCGCGGCCGTCATTCGCGCGGTGGACAAGTACGCAGGCCTGCTGCGCGCCACAGTGGCCACCGCTGGCCAGGACCACCGCCTGGGTGCCAACGAGGCCCCGCCGGCCATCATCTCGGTGTACCTCGGCGGCGAGATCCAGAAGGTGATGGAGGCGTGCGCCTCCAGCAAGACCATGCGCTCCACGCCCAGGTCGTTTCTGGGTCTGGGCACTCCGGTGCTGCCGTCCATGCCGCTGCACGCGGGCGACCGCAACCGCACCAGCCCATTTGCCTTCACCGGCAACAAGTTTGAGTTCCGGGCGCTTGGCTCCAACCAGGAGCTGGGCCTGCCCAACACGGTGCTGAACACGATCGTGGCCGAGAGCGTTGACCACATGTCGGCGGAGATGAAGCGCAAGCTGGGCAAGCGCGGCACCAAGCTTGAGACCGCCGTCATCGAGGTGGTACGCGCGGTGTACCGCGAGCATGGCCGCGTGGTGTTTGACGGCGATGGCTACTCGGACGCCTGGCACGCGGAGGCCGCGAAGCGTGGACTGCTGAACCTGAGCACGACGCCCGATGCCCTGCCGCAGTTCGTCACACCGGCCGCCGTGCAGGTGTTCAGCAAGTACAAGGTGCTCGACAAGCGGGAGATCACTGCCCGGTACGACGTGTACGTGGAGCAGTACATCACCAAGGTGAACATCGAGGCGGAGACCACCGCCAACATGGCGCGCACCATCATCCTTCCGGCCGCACTCAGGCAGATCGCCCTGTGCCAGGCCGCGGGTATCGAGGTGCTGATCGACGAGATCACCTCGACCACCGAGGCGCTCGTCGTGGCCATCGTGGCGCTTGAGAAGGCGAACTCCAGCCACCCGCACAGCGGCACCGCCATCAAGCACGCCGTCTACATGCGGGACAAGGTGCTGACCGCGATGATCGCCGTGCGCGAGATCGCCGACATCCTGGAGGGAATCGTGGCCGACGACATGTGGCCGCTTCCCAAGTACCAGGAGATGCTGTTTGTGAGGTAGCAGACCCCGCCACTCCGGCAGGACCGCAGGGCGCCTTCGGGCGCCCTGCGTGTTTACAGAGGGGCAGACAGAGTGGCAGCAGCCGGGAGGGGGCGGTCGCCGTGTTAGCGTCATTCTGCGGCAAACCTCGTGAAGGGACGAAAGTGGATCGTGATGAGATCCTCGCGCTTGTTGAGGAGCGCGACATCAAGTTCATCCGCCTGTGGTTTACGGACATCCTCGGGCAGCTGAAGAGCTTCGCCATTACGCGCGAAGGGCTGGCCGATGCCATGGACCAGGGCATGAGCTTTGATGGCTCGTCCATCACCGGGTTTAACGCGGTGGAGGAATCGGACATGATCGCCATGCCCGACCCATCAACATTCACCGTGCTGCCCTACCGCCCTGAGGTGCAGGGCGTTGCGCGCATGTTCTGCGACATCCGCGTGCCGGATGGCCAGCCGTACGAGGGCGACCCCCGCCAGATCCTGCGCCGCGCGCTTGACCGGGCGAAGACCATGGGCTTTGACCATTACTTCCTCGGCCCGGAGCTTGAGTACTTCTACTTCAAGGCGTCCGACAACCCCGAGCCGCTCGACCGCGGTGGGTATTTCGATCTGACCGCCCTCGATGCAGCCAGCGACCTGCGACGCGAAACCGTGCTGTCGCTCGAGGCCATGGGTATCGCCGTGGAGTACTCCCACCACGAGGTAGGGCCGTCGCAGCACGAGATCGACATGCGATTTGATGATGCCCTGCGCATGGCCGACAACGTGATGACCTACCGCACGGTGGTGAAGGAGGTGGCGCACAGAAATGGCATCTACGCCACCTTTATGCCCAAGCCCCTCATGGGTGAGAACGGCTCGGGAATGCACACCCACCAGAGCCTTTTTCGCGGTGGCGAGAATGCCTTTTATGACCCCGATGACGAGTACCTGCTGAGCGCCGTGGGCAAGGCATTTATCGCCGGGCAACTGCGCCACGCACGCGAGCTGTCGTGCGTGTTCGCGCAGTGGGTCAACTCGTACAAGCGACTGGTTCCGGGGTACGAGGCGCCGGTATACATCGCCTGGAGCCGGCGCAATCGCAGCGCGCTTATCCGGGTACCGGCCGGGCGCCCGGGCAAGGAGCAGTCCACCCGCGCCGAGCTTCGGTGCCCCGACCCGGCCTGCAACCCGTACCTCACCTTCGCCGCGCTGCTGCACGCAGGGCTCGACGGCATTGAGAAGGGCTACGAGCTGCCGCCGCCGATGGACACCAACCTGTACGAGCTGGGGCCGGAGGATCGCGCGCGCGCCGGTATTGAGGCCCTGCCCGAGACCCTTGGTGAAGCCATCGAGATCGGCGCCTCCAGCGAGTTGTTGCTGCGGGCCTTCGGTGAGCACACGCACGACCGCTTTGTGGAGATCAAGCGCGCGGAGTGGGATGAGTACCGGGTGCAGATCACGCCGTTCGAGACAGAGCGATACCTCCCCATCCTCTAACTGTGAGCGCGGCGGCGGCGGTTGATGTGCCGTTGCTGAGCGGCTGGGCCGAGACGCTTGTGTGGGTCGGCGTCATCGTGCTGGTTGCGGCCATCTGCCTGTGGATCGTGCGGAAGACGGAGCGGCGCTCGGTAACCCGGGTGCTGCGTGGTGGCGAGACCGTGGCGGCGCGTCAGCGGGGCACGGCGGTGTCGGCACTGGCCGCGGGTATCTCATACCTGGTGGTGCTGGCGGCGCTCATCGCGATCATTGCCGCGGTGTTTGGTGCCAGCAGCGTGGCCGCGCTCAGCGGGTCGGCCTTCGTCATCCTGGTGCTGGGCTTCGCCGTGCAGCGCCTGCTGGCAGATGTCGTGGCCGGCTTCTTCATCCTGTTTGAGAGCCAGTACGCGGTGGGTGATCTCATCGAGGTCGACTCCACCATCCCTATCGGCATCGTGGAACGCGCGAGCCTGCGGGTGACCACCCTGCGGGCGCTGAACGGCGACGTGATCTACGTGCCCAACAGCCAGGTGAAGGCCGCACACCGGCTCTCGCATACCGACCGTGACCTCGAGGTGGGCGTGCTGGTGACCGACGTCGCCGGGGTGGTGCGCGCTGTGGCCGATGCTGCCGATCTTGTGGGGCCGGGAGGGGTGCGGTTTGGGTCGGCGCCGGTCATCACGCGTACCGATGACATGGGAGATGGGCTGTTCTGGGTGCGGGTGCGGGCCGACGTGGCACCAGGGTTTGAGTGGATGGTGTCGGGACTGCTTGTGGATGTGATCAGGGCGAGGTGCGGCGACGCGCTGAAGGGGGATCCCATCGTGGGAGACACCGACCGCAAGGTGCTGGGCGCCTACCGGCACATGCTGCGCGAGGCGGCGGACTCCTAAGCGGCTGGGCGTGTGGCGAGGTCAATTACCTCGCGCCACCGGTGTACGCAGGTATCCCATGTCCACCCGGCGGCGAAGGCGCGGCCTGCGTCACCCATGGCCTCCCGCTCCTCGGGGTTGTTCGCCAGCCGGGTCAACTGCGTGCCGTAGGTCTTTGGGCCGGTGTACAGCAGTCCGCCGCCCGATCGTGCGGTCTGACCCGCCACCACCTCGCTGCGGGCGTATCCAAGGGTTGGCCGTCCCGCGCGCCAGGCTTCAAGCGCCACCAGCGACAGGCTCTCGTACGGCGAGGGCAACACCACCACGTCAGCGGCCGCCAGCAGGTCAGCACGCTCCTCATTACTGATGAAACCCGTGGTGGCGACCCACCCCGGGATGTCGAGGCCCGCAGCCTCCCGACCGGCCAGCACCAGTCCAAGATCTCCGCCGGCATCGCGGTAGGCGGTGTGCGCACGGATTAACGCATCCACCCCCTTCGACGCGTCAACACGCCCGATGTACAGGGCAAAACGCCTGGGCAACGGACGCGCCCGCAAAGCCCGGTCGGCGTTGCCGTCGGGTGACGGGTCAAGGCCTGCACCAACCACCACGCCCGGGATGTCGTCGGTGCCCACCATCTGCCGCACCAGCGCCTGCTCCTCAGGAACCATGAATGCATGCGCCCGCGCCGACCGGATAACCCCTCGGGTGAGCGTGAACCGCAACATGGGTTCCTCGTGCGCCAGCGGAACAAGGATGGATCGATCGCGGATGAGCGGCATGGCCATCTGGCTAGTGGCATAGAGGTATGTCCAACACGCCACGGCTTCGTAACGGCACTGCCTGTGGACAAGGTGCCTGTCAGCGGGTTTTGTGGGCGATTCGCTCAGTGCGGCTAGTAGAGGGCTTGACACAGGGCCTTGTGCTTTTGCCCATTCTGCTTCCTCAGCTGGGTCGCCTGGGTTCAGGGCGAGGCGGCGCACCAGTGCGGCCGAACGGTCGGGGTCTGGTCGGTTCACGGCGAAGCGGCGCACCTCCACGCCGTCATCGTCGGTGGTGCCCTCCGGGTAGTACGGCGCCCAGGTCAGGTAGTCGCGCGCCGTGGTTGTGTAGATGGTCACGTCTTCACCGGCTCGCACCAGCGCACGGGCGGTGTCGCGGCACAGCGCCTCGGCGCCACCGGCGACCTCGGTGCCGTAGCGCTGCACCACAAAGGCGATGGCCACCGGGGCTACCCCTTGCCGGAGTCGGCCTCAAGATCCGCGATGCGGGCCTCAAGGCGGGCGATCTCGGCCTGTGTGCGGTGGCGGTCGCGTTCGAGTTGTGCCAGCAGGTCAGCGAGGGCGGGGGTGATGAGGCGCATCACCGCGCGGCGGCTCTCGCCCACCGCCTTGCCGGAAATGCCCTCACGTGCCGACGGTGCCGGGTCGCTGATGCGGAGCGGCGGCAGCGGTGGTTCGCCGGCGGCATCGCGCAGGTCGGCCAGCAGCTTGTCGGGGTCGGGCTCTCCTGCCATCAGTACGCCCCTCGCTTAAACAGCACGGCCGGAATGGTGCGGACGAGAACGACCAGATCGAGCCAGATCGACCACGTCTCGATGTAATAGAAGTCGAGCCGCACGAGTTCGTCGAACGAGAGGTCGGACCGCCCGCTGACCTGCCACAGGCCGGTCATTCCCGGCAGCACCAGATAACGCTTGCGGTGCAGGTCGTCCAGCAGCAGGTAGTCGCGCTCGGGCAGCGGACGAGGACCCACCAGCGACATCTCGCCACGCAGCACGTTGAACAGCTGCGGCAGCTCGTCAATTGAGAAGCGGCGCAGGAATCGGCCGACCCCGGTGATGCGGGGATCGTCGCTTATCTTGAAGAGCGCGCCGTCAGCCTCATTGCTGGCCTCAAGCGCCTGCTGCATCTGCGCGGCATCCACATGCATGGTGCGGAACTTGAAGCAGTCAAATGGGTGCTCCTCAACGCCCATGCGGCGGCTTCGGAACACCACCGGGCCGCGGTCGGTGAGCCATACCGCCAGTGCCGTGACCAGCAGCAGGGGCGAGAGCACGATGATGAGGAGCGAGCTGACGATGATGTCGAAGCCCCGCTTGGCCAGAAACGCGATGCCGCCCAGCACCGGTGGGCGCAGTTCGAACAGCGGCAGCCCGGGGGCTGGCACCGCACGGATTGAGTGCGACAGCAACTGCGCCGTGGTGGGTGCCAGGCGCACGGGAATACCCCGGCGACGGCATACCTCAAGCAGGTCGAGAATGGGCCGATCGCGACCGGCCGCGCCCGCCAGGATGACCTCATCAACCTTCTCGGGGTCGAGCATGAGGTCGAGCTCGGCGGCCGCGGCGCTCTCGCCCTCGGTGCCCACCCCGGGGATGAGTTCGTGTGCGCCGATCACCCGGTAGGCCACGCCGTGACGGTCGTGCCCCGAGCGCTCGAGGCTCTCGGAGATGGGGCCCGTCATATCGGGCGATCCCACCAGCAGTGCCCGGCGTTCAAACCGCAGGTAGTCGAGCAACAGCGCAGTGACGCTGTCCCACGATGCCCGCAGCACGATCACCAGCACCGAGATCGAAAACCACGACGAGTAGAAGACGTAAAAGGTCTGAAACCGCCAGCCGCTGGCCAGGGTGAGTGCCAACACGATGACCGTTGCAACGGTGACCGACGACAGCACACGTGCCGACCCCCCGCGCTCGCCACGCTCGCGGTACAGGTGGTTCTTGGCGAACACCAGCACCAACGTGACGGTGACAATGGGGAGCGCCTTCTGCTCCACCGACCAGATGGCCCCGCTGTCGACCGGCTGACCCGTAACCCACAGCTTGAACGCCAGCACGGCATAGAGGCCGAGGAACGCCGACGCCACATCGATGGCCAGCAGCGCGGCCACCGATGCGCCGCGGCGCAGGTAGTCGCGGTACTGCCTGCCGCGCAGAATCGGCACAAATCGCACGTCGCGCCCGGCCCGGCGCTCGGTGCCCTCTGCGGGGGCCGCCCGTGTTGGCGGCGGTGGCGGTGGCGAGCTCACCGGCAGAGGGTACCCCGCACTACTTCACCCTCACGGTGACGGGCCAGCTGGTGCGTGTGGTCCTGTCCCCGCTCGGCACGTCGCCGGTCCAGGTGGCGCGGTAGATGCTGGTGGCTCCCGGCACCAGCTTGGCGGCAAATGAGCCGTCCTTACCGGTCTGCACGGTGGCCACCGCCAGCCAGTTGTCCCCGCTCTGGCGCTGAATGGTGACCTCACCCGGCGACCGCAGATCGCGAACCTGACCCACCAGCGTGGTGGTGCCGGTCTTGCTCACGACCTTTGTGGAGAGGGGGCCCATGGGCAACGGGAATACGCTCGCAGCCGGCTTGGCGTCGCCGTTCTGCCTCAGCAGGCCTGACCCCCACGCGGAGTTGTCCTGCAGGAAGTACCACACAAACATTCCGATACGGCGGTTGGCGCGCACCCGGCGGTAGGCGTCCTGCAAGTACTGGGCCTGCTCGGCCTCGGTCACGTTCAGGCTGTACTGGGCCACCTTCTGGGTGGAGTACCCAAATTCGGTGAGCCAGATCTTCTTGCCCCGCAGGTAGGTCGTGTCGATCTCGTTCTGGAACCGGTTGATGTTGTACAGGTCGATGTACGACGCCCCCGGAAAGCTGACATCACGCGGAGTGGTAATGGGGTACGGGTGGTGGCTCACCACGGTCATGGGTGGGCGAAGCCCCGGCTTCGACACGGCGGTGAGGAACGCCGACGGGGTCATGCGCGCATTGGCGCTCTTCGGGCATGACGACGGGCACTGGTCGCCAGCGGGTGCGGTTACCAGGCCGGCGATCTGCGCATTGGCATCCACCTGCTTGATGCCTGCGTAAAACGCCTTGGCCAGGCCCGTGTATGTGGCGGGCGACACCGGAATCCACGTCCGGCCGCTCTTCTTGAACTGCGGACGCAGGAAGATGGGGATGTTGGGCTCGTTCCAGGCCTCCCACGAGCGCACGCCGCGGGGCGTATACCGCGAGGCCGCGGCATAGGCGAAGTCGCCGAACGGGCCGGGCCGGAGCGGTCGGCGTGCCCAGTCGGGGAATGTGGTGCTCTTCTTCACCGCGGGGTCGGCGGCCCATCCGGGCGTTCCCCACACCGTAAACAGCACCTTCACCCCGCGCTGTGCTGCTGCATCGACCACCGCGTCAAAGGCATCCCACTTGTAGGCGAGGTCGAACTGATCTTTGGGGCGCTTGGGGCGCGTGGGTGCCACTTGATCCCAGCGCATGTCCACCCGGATGATCGACGCGCCCAGTTTGGTCATGGTGTTGACCCGGGAGGCGGCCTCCTTGGCCGGCACCTGCCACACGCGATCGTCTTGGATACCCGCCAGCGGCGACGTGGTGGGAACCCCTGCGACGGTGCCCTTGAGGGCTGTCGGCTCGGCTGCCGACCCACCTCCACAACCAGCGAGGATGCCCACGGCCAGCAGGGCCAGGCTCGAGCGGGTGACGATGGTGTTGGACAATCGGCGCATGCGGTGGGGTGCCTCCTCGGGGCGCGTGCTTCGGTGCTGGGCCAGCGGTGCGGGATTGCAGCGCGACGGGACGACCCGGGAACGTCCCGCAGGCTAGGGACATCGCACGCCACCGAACAAGGGGGCGGGCGATGCCCGAACCCCATGTTCACGGGATCCTTACGGCTTCCACGCGGGCATCCCTGCCCCGCCCCACCTCAGCAGCGCCCCAATTACGCGGCCGGCGGCATTCCCACGTCCATCAGGTCGCGGGCCAGATCATCAACCGGCAGGCCATCGGCCTCGGCCTGGGTAAGTGCCACCGCCACGTCCGGAGCCAGCCCGAGGCGCAGCCGGATGGTGGCATCGATGGCCGCCAGCCACTCGCTGATGCGATCACAGTGCACCAGCACGGCACCCGGCTCGCGGGCCATGACATCGGCCACATCGGCCGCCAGGCGGGGTATCTCGGCCCGCGCCTGCACCACATCCATGAGGGGATGCCACCGCACGCCAAACCCCGCCTGCGCGTATTCCACCAGCGCATGGCGCGAGCGCATGCCACTTACGATGGTGCGCACTCCCTGCTCGTGCCACCACACAAGCTCGGCCTCGCGACGCGCCACCCGGTGGCTTCGCCCACCTCCTCCGGGGCGCTCGGCAATAACAAGCGCCCCCGGCACGATCCATGCGTGAGGCGGTTGGGTACGCGGGGCCATGGAAATCCTCCGGAGTCGGGTGCGATGCACCCACCATCCCCCACACCTGCGTGACCGATCCACACCGAGAGGTCACAATCACGTGCCCCGGCCGTGCCGAAATGGCACAGACCCCCAGGGCATCAGTCGGGGGTGGCCGCGCTCCTGATCCACTCGGGCACCGGCACCGGAGTGCGATCGCCCCGCTCAATGCACACATGGGTGAGCTCGCCCTCGGCGCACAGCTGGTCGCCCCGCACAAACCGGTGGCGACTGCGAAATGAGGTGGTGCCCACTCCACCCACGCTGGTCTCGAGGGTGATCAGGTCATCCAGCACCATGCGCTGGTCAAACCGGCACTGGCTGTTGACGATGGGGATACCCGCGCCCTCCTCAAGCAGCCGGGTGAATGGCCATCCCATCTCTGCAAGCCACTCGCACAGGCCGCGATCCATCCAGGCGTAGGCCATCGTGAAGTGGATCTGGCTGACGTCGACCTCGCTCATCACGATGCGGCGGGTCTCGGTGTGGATATGCGGCGCGGACTGGCTCATGGGCGCAGCCTAGCCCGCGCAGATGGGGTGATTTTCCCGCTGCGAGCGACCTCGTGCCCCCAGAGGGGGGGAGCAACCGGCGGGCCCGTGCGTTGAGGGGGCAGGTCGCGCTGGAACCGTCTCATGCAATTTCGATTTCAGGAATCACGATGTGCTGCAACACTCGTCGGCCCCAACGGACATAGGTATGCACACCCCACTGATGCACACTGCTCTTGGCGAGGCCCCGGCCCCCACGGGCGAGGATGAATCAACCGCCCGCCGCAGGCTGTGTCTCGGGGCCATGGCCGCAGCGCCCGGTCTGCTGCGCTACGCCGCGCGCTTCGCCCCCTCGATGGAAGACGCCGAGGACGCCTACCAGCGATCCATGGAGATCGCGCTCACCCGGGGGCCGGTGGTCGACCAGCACGAGTTCGTCGCGTGGCTGCATGTGGTGCTGCGCAACGAGGCCACCTCCCTCGCCCGACGGCGATCGGTGGAGGCCCCGGCCGACGACCAGGTGGTAACCGCCACCATCGACCGCGCCACCAGCACCCACAATGAGCCCGCCGCGGTCATGGAGTGGAAGGAGCGCTACCGCACGCTGCAGGACGCCATGACCACGCTGAGTGATGCCCAGCGCATCTGCCTGCTGCTTCGCACCGCGGGCGTGAGCCGTGCCGAGATCGGATCGATGACCGGCTACACCGACCGCCAGGTGGAGCGATCGATCGTGCGCGGCCGGGCACGGCTGAACGCATGGCATCTCGACATGGCATCGGGCGAGAAGTGCCTCGGCACCCGCCCGGCACTTGAGCGCGTGGGCGACGAAGAGGCAAGCGCAGGCGATCGGCGATCGGTGTCGCGCCACGTGCGCCACTGCGCCCACTGCCGCGCGACGCTGCGTGCGCGGCGCCAGAGCAACGCCGGCCTGCTGGTGCTGGTGCCGGTGGCAATCATCGCCACCACAGCAGTGGCCGGCACTGCTGTGCCCGACGCCACGGCCGCGATGAACGTGGTGGACCGCGGCACCGCACGGATCGCGGTGTCGATCGGCCAGGCGTGGAACGCCCTGCTGGACATCCCCTCCCTCATGAGCGCGCGCATTGGCGCCGGGGCGCTGGCGGTGACCGTGGCGGGTGTGGCCGGGGTACCCATCGTGGCCCACCAGTTGCAGGGCGGGCAGGCAGCAATCGCACAACAGGTGACCATGAGCCAGCCAGTCCAGACCAGCGCCGCGGTGGTGGGGCCGTCGCCACCGGCCTCGCGCGTGGCAGATGCACAGGAGCTGCTCGCACGCCTGCGCGCGCAAACCGACCGTGAGCGCCGGGCCCTTGCCGCACGGCGGCAGGCAGCCCAGCGCAAGGCAGCCGCCGAGAAGGCCGCACCCGCAGCGCAGGTCATCGCTTCGCCCGCGGCATCCCCTGCCCCGGGTTCCAGTTCGCAGAACGCACCGGTATCGCCCGGTGCCCAACCTCAGTTGGAGTTCGGACCATGACAATCCCACCTCGCAGGCGCATGCCGCGTGGTCTCGTGCTGCTTGCAGCTGCAGCAATCACCTCCGTTGCGGGCACCGCAGCGCATGCCACCGAGGGCAACCTCTACACCCAGGGGCAGGGCGGGTTCAGCACCGGCGCGCTGGCCACGGCGTCGCAGGTAAATGCGGCCACCGTGCAGGTGAACGCAGCGGCCACGACATCGGCAACAGCCGGCACCGCGTGGTCGATGAACTGGGGGTGCCCGGTGCCCGGCAGCGAAATTGCCGCGGTGTCGTGGAATGCGCTGCGGTACGCCGCGGCATCGAGCGCCGACCTTCAGCTGAAGGCCAACGGGGGCACGGTGTGGGCCGAGGGCGACGCGGGCATGCCGCAGTCGCCTGCCGATGGACGCACCTACGGCATTGGCCTGCCGGGCGGGGTATGCGATCTCAAGCTCGAGATCGTGCAGACCGAGCAGCGCAGGCAGCACGCCCGGGTGTGGTGGATCGGCGGGCCGGGCGTGGTGGTGCGCGATGTCGCGCCGCCCACTGCGGCCATAAACAGCGTGCCCGGCTCGTGGATCAGTGGCGGCCAGCAGACGGCACGTGTGGCGTGGCAGGCCTCCGACAACTTTGGCAGCGATGGCATCGGGTCGCAGCGGGTGTCGGTGAACGGCGAAGTGCGATGGGCCGGTGCGCCCGGGCAGGGGCAGATGGCCGCCGACGTGCCGCTCGACGGCCTGGCCGATGGCGTGCACCGGGTGCGCCTGGATGTGGATGGTGATGGCACCGCCGGAGCCGGTGGCGACGCCACCGTGCGTGTTGATCGAACCCCGCCCGAGATCGGCGAGATGGACACCACGTTCGACAACGCCAACGGCAGGGCCACAATCGCGTGGTCGGCCGCCGACGCCACCAGCGGCCTTGCCACTGCCACGGCCGAGGTGAATGCCGCGGCTGATGGATCGACCGGTGGAACCTGGGTTGGGTCGGGCACCGCCACCCGGGCCAGTGCCGGGCAGCGCATCAGCCGCATCGCCGGCACCGGAATGGCCGATGGCGTTCACACCTGGCGCGTCAGCGCGCGCGACGACGCCGGTAACGCAGTGCAGCAGCCCGCACAGGTGCCCATCGTGGTGGATACCCAGACGCCGAGGATCGACATGGTGCCCATCCCCGCCGCGTGGACATCCACCCTTCCGCTCGACGTCACGCTGCACGACAACCTCGAGTCGGTGCTGGGCCTTGGTGATCTCGATATCGAGGTGAACATCGCGACCGACGGAACCAGCCGCGGCGACTGGGTGCTGATGAGCCAAGAATCCCACGCGCCGGGCCGCGAGCAGATGCAGGTGCCGCTCACCGGGCTTGGCGATGGCACCCACCAGGTACGCCTGAAGCTGCGAAATGGCGGGCCATTCGGCCAGACCCTTGTTGCGCAGCGGCTGGGCCTGGTGCGCACCGACCTCACGCCTCCCGACCTGGCACGCGCAGCCCTCACGGTGCTGCCTGATGGCCGCGTGCGCATGATCTGGTCGGCCGACGACGTGCGGTCGGGCGTGGAGCGGGTGCGGCTGCAGTGGCTCGACGGCTGGACCTGGCGCACCGTCACGGAGCGGCCGGCGTCTGATGGCACCGGAATCGTCACGCTCGACCCGGCACTCATCCCCGACCCGGAAGCACGCATGCGGGTACAGGTGGGCGATGTGGCCGGAAACATGCGGGCCATGGAGGTGGCCATGCCCGAGGTGGCCAGGCCGGCCACGCCGAACCAGCCCGCGGCCCCCGGTGCGACCACGCCACCCGGTTCGCCCAAGCACATGGCCGACGAGGCCCGTGAGGGCATCCTCACCCTGGGGCTCGAGCGGGGGTCAGTCGAGATGATCGAGGGCACCGAGTACCGCACCACCTCCATCACCTACGGACAGGCGATTGTGGTGACGGGCCGCTTGGTGGCCAAGGGCGGCGGCGGCCCGCTGGCGGGCTTCGCCATGGTGGCCCGCCAGAGTGGCCGCGATGTGGGATCGGCCGTAACGGGCCCCGATGGGTCGTTCCGCCTGCGCGCGGTGCCCCGCCAGAGCGGGCCGGTTGACGTGGGCGTGCCCGATGGATCATCTGTGGTGCCCATCCCCAGCGGCCCCCGGGTGGGCGTGCACGTGCGGGCGACGGTCACCCTGATGGCCAGCAGCCACGAGGCCACCGCCAAGGGTGCCCCCATTGTGTTCAGGGGCAAGGTGGCCCCGGCGCCAGGGGCCGCCAAGGCCGTGGTGCTCGAGTGGCGCGACCCCTTCCGCAGGAAGTGGCGCCCGGTGGTGAACGCACGCACGAGGGCCGACGGATCATTCACCATGTCGTGGCGCTTTCAGGCGAGCGGCCTCACCGTGCCGTTCCGGGTGCGGGCACCCAAGGAGATGGGATGGCCGCTGGGGGCAGGGATGTCGAAGAACGTGACGGTGCGGGTGCGATAATCAATTGAGCATTTCGACTGTTCGTTTGAGGGAGGGAACCGTGACCATCCGCACCATGCCGATATCCGAGGTGAAGGCAACCCTTCTGGGATTGGTCACCGAAGTTGCCGCGACGGGCGATGAGATCGTCATCACCCGCCGTGGTCGCCCGGTGGCACGGCTTGTGCCGACAGCGGAGCGTCACAGCCTGATCGGCAGCCTCATCCTGCCCGACAACCTTGACGACCTCCTCTCCGCTGATGGCGAATGGCCCGACCCGATAGGGGCTCGACGCCTGGCCGTCTGGGACTGACGCCAGCCCGGTACCCTGCGGCGGATGCAATCTGCCGTTCTCTTCGATGCCACCCCGCTTGGGCGCGACCATGCCGCCCGTGGAATTGGCGCGGCCGTACGGGGAATGGCCGAGGGGCTCGCCGGGCAGCCACCGGCCGACCGCCCGGCGTTTCTTGTGAGTGGCGACGGCGAGCACGCCCCCCTCGTGCCCGAGCGCATCACCGTGAGGTGGCCCGGCTGGCGCGTGCGG
>Ga0208960_1000372_pt1 | contig 25416 bp, 27 predicted proteins | sample GreLakmeON33MSRF_FD_187703 | JGI IMG/M metagenome (GOLD analysis project Ga0208960, IMG submission 187703) | Freshwater lentic microbial communities from great Laurentian Lakes, MI, USA - Great Lakes metaG ON33MSRF (SPAdes) | ecosystem: Environmental > Aquatic > Freshwater > Lake | place: Great... | reverse complement strand
TGACTATTAAATTTTAATCATACTTCCCACCACCACCACCACCCACCCACAAAAAAAAATTATAAGGAGTCGTAATTATTTGATTATCAATGATTTTATACTTACCTTCTATCATATTTTATTTAACCTAACCCAAAATATCATGAAAATGAAAACGCAATTAATCGCATTTTTTGCGATGGCAATCTTCTTTTTGGCATCCTGTAATAACAGTTCGAAAGCTCCGATAGCTGCTTTGAATATGGATTCTGTGAAAGTTGAAATTCAGAAATTGGAGGATGCATATGCAGCAGGAGATAAAGCGAAAGATGCTGATGCTATCGTTGCCTATTATAGTGATGATGCAATAAGCTATCATGCTAATGAAGAACCAAGTGTTGGGAAAGCGGCAATCAAGGAAAGAATTGCTGGCCGTATCAGTAAAGAAACTCCTGGTCAGCTATATGCGTATACGGTTGTTGATATTTTTGCCGAGGCTAAACAAGCTGTTGAAGTTGGCACCTATTCAACTACTGATTCTGCTGGCAAAGAGGTTGATAAAGGACATTATATGGCAGTGTTCGAAAAACGCGATGGTAAATACATATGTATTCGTGATATGAGTGTGAGCTCAATGCCGGTTAAAGCCAGTATGTAAATAGGAAATTTTATTTAGAGGCCTATGCCTTTTAAAAAGTAAAAATGGAGTCAGCATTCAGCTGACTCGATTTTTTTGGCAGGTACAAAAGCATGCTAATTACAATTAGCACCTTGATAATTTCCAAGTAACAATGGTCTAATTTTATAGTCCTAAGAAAAACAAACACGATGAAATCGAAAGTCATATTCATTACTCTCTTATTCATAAATTTAATAAACCTGACTTTAGCCGCTCAAGGAAAAAATTTGCCCCCCACATCTTCAGAATTATACAAAGAAATGGAACTAGCCGACAGCATCCTATTTCAGGCCTTCAACAGGCAGGATATGATTACGTTTAAGGCCATGTTTACAGAGGATTTGGAATGGTTCCAAGACAATGACGGACTCATACCCTATAAAACCATTTTTGAAAATTTCGGAAATACCTTTAAGAATGAGAATAAACTCAGCAGAGTATTGGTGAAAGGAAGCCTGGAAGTACACCCAATAAAAGATTATGGAGCTATACAGATCGGATCACATCAGTTTCGTCATTTTGAGAATGGAAAAGAAGAAGTCGGAACCTTTAAATTTCTAATGATTTGGAATAAAAAAGATGGTAATTGGAAGATCTCCAGAGTTGTAAGTTATGACCATTAATAGAAATTGCGACACCATAATTAATTGAGAAATATCAATTTTTCATCTATATATTTACCTTGAATCAAATTTCATACATACACTATCTATCGGCTAAAATTAATTGAAAAGTTTAAAATTATTTAACCTAAATAACTCATTATGTTTTTAATTATTATTGGAATATTTGCCCTTATCGCCAGCTTTTATATGGCCTCACAGGATGGACCGGCAGCACGATTTAGTATGATTACACGCATTGTCGCAATCATATTAGTACTAATCGGTGCATCATTTTCCATGTTCAAAGTGGTTGATTCAGGAGAAGTTGGTGTTAAAACGCTTTTCGGAAAAGTTAATAATGATGTTTTATACAGTGGTTTAAATATCATTAACCCCGTGATGGAGGTGACCACATTTGACGTAAAAACTCAAAATTATACCATGTCAGGAGTACATGATGAAGGAGCTAAAGCTGGAGACGATGCCATTAGGGTTCTTTCGGCAGATGGTTTGGAAGTGATTATCGACCTTTCTGTACTTTTTAAGGTTAAGCCTTCTTCTGCACCTGAAATTCTTCGTACCATCGGCAAAGACTATCTGGATAAGATTGTAAGACCCATAGCACGTACTGCCATAAGAGATAATGCAGTTTCGTATGATGCTGTGGCGCTTTATTCGAGCAAGCGGGATGAATTCCAAAATAAAATATTCAATACAATCAATAAAAGTTTTACTAAACGCGGACTTGATCTGGAACAATTACTAGTCAGAAATATTACCTTACCACCATCCGTTAAAACCACCATAGAATCAAAGATCAATGCTGAACAAGATGCCCAGAAAATGACCTTTGTGCTCCAAAAAGAAAGACAGGAAGCCGAACGAAAACGAGTTGAAGCTCAGGGTATAGCAGATTATCAACGAATCTTGTCTACAGGATTAAGTGATAAACAGCTTCAGTATGAAACGATCAAGGCTCAGAAGGAAATTGCACTTTCACCAAATACTAAGGTCATCATTATGGGAAATGGTAAAAGTGCTCCAATAATTATTGGGGGAAATTAATTGAATGAACTATTAATGAAGCAATTAAAAAAGATTGAATAAGCGTATGAAAATCAAGTTCAGCTTATTAACGCTAGTGTTATTATTCTCTCTAACTGTACTTGTTAAGGCTCAGACCATCATCAAGCTACAATCTGCAACAGATAATCGTGCGTTTGTGCTAAGCAAAGAAAAAGGTAAATTTGTTGCCCTTCATTTCCTACTTAAAACAGAATGCCCCTATTGTTTACGCCATACCCAGGAATATTTCAGTAAAGCAAAAACGCTGAAAAATGTAGTGCATGTATTTATTAAACCCGATACTGAACTTGAAATCAGAGCATGGTCGGGAAAATTAGCAGCTGAGGATCTGAAAAATTTCCCAATCTATCGCGATCCGGATGCACAATTAGCCAATCAACTAGGAATACCTGATGGTTATAAATTTCATAATCAGATTGTACATTATCCTGCTACAATTTTATTTGACAGGAAGGGTAAAGAAGTATATCGTTATGTTGGTAAAAATAACTCGGATCGTTTATCTTTTGATCAACTGGCTTTAAAAATTCAGGAATTATTAAAAAATAAATAGATACCTGCTTAAAAAAACCTAGGGCTTAAAAAAAATACCTAATAAAGTACATAATCAATTCAAGCATAGAAACTTCAGACTCACTTTTTACTTCGTTAAATGATCTAGACAGCACCCAGTGTTTGTCGGAACAATTTACCTTACTGGAAGATGATAAACCTCATCCTCTATGCAAGATTGCAGCAGAACAAGTGCAAGATTACCTGATCAATCAAAAAGACTGGATTCATAACTTTGGTTTAAACGCATCACAAAAAGGAACTGTAATTGGTAAGATGTTTGGGGTTCTGGTAGTTAAAAATCATCAAAATAAAACAGGTTATCTTGCTGCCTTTTCAGGAAAACTTGGAGGTGCTAATCATCATGCTAAATTTGTTCCACCGGTTTTCGACAGCCTAACAGAAAACAACTTTTTAAATCGAGGAATGGCTGAACTCAATAAAATGAATCAGGAAATTTCTGAAGAAAATGAATATAGGCTGCAGGGCTATCTAGATCGAATCAATGTTCTGAAAATCACAAGAAGAAAACTCTCCAATGGCTTGCAACAAGAATTATTCAATAATTATCATTTTTTGAATCAATATGGCGAAGAAAAGAGCTTGAACGAGCTTTTTGCAAAAGCTTCTTATAAAAACCCACCTGCGGGTGCCAGAGAATGTGCCGGACCTAAACTACTTCAATATGCGTTTCAACATAAAATGAAACCAATTGCTATGGCAGAATTCTGGTGGGGGCAGTCCCCAAAATCAGAACAATGGAAGCATGGCTATTATTATCCCTGTTGCAAAGAAAAGTGTGAGCCTATTCTGGCACACATGCTAGACGGAATAGTTTGATATACTTGAATTTTAGCATCAGCAACTAAAATAAAAAAAACTTTTTTCTGAATTCAATCAAATTTTATTCATTTTTTTATCTGAATTACTAAAATATTTCTATTTTTAAAGATGTAATATTTTAATTACAATTAAACCTTTGCCTTATTGCGAGCCAGCTCACAAATTTATCACATGTTACTATTAGATTTCAAGAATTACAAAAACTATGGTACCGAATAAGTTAGTCTCGGTAGTTATACCTGCATTTAATGAGTCAGAAAACATAGTCAGAATATGTTCAGAGATTGGCGAAGTTTTCAGTAAGCTAAATTACTCTTATGAAATTATCCTTGTAGCCGATGGCTGCACAGATAATACAATGGAAACCATTAAAACGCTCATTTCCATTAATAATAACATATTTTTCATTGAGTTTTCACGAAATTTCGGTCATCAGCTAGCATTAAAAGCTGGCTTAGACTATGCAAAAGGAAATTGTGTCATCAGTATGGATTGCGACCTTCAGCACCCTCCAGGGCTCATTCCTGAATTATTGGCAAAATGGGAAGAAGGATTTGAAGTGGTTTACACTATTCGTTTAGAAGATAAAAAACTACCGCTGGGTAAACAACTATCTTCGAGGCTTTTCTATAAAACATTAAACAGCCTTTCAAATGTTGAACTAGAAACAGGATCAGCAGATTTTAGATTGCTTGACAGTAAGGTAGTATCAGTGATCCGAAATTTTCATGAAAATGAGCCATTTTTGAGAGGTTTATTCAAATGGATAGGTTTTAAACAAACGTCAATAGTGTTCATGCCTAATGCCAGGCATAGTGGGAAAAGCAAATACAGTATCCAGAAAATGATCAAATTTGCACTCCAAGGAGTAACATCATTTTCTATCAAACCTCTATATGCTGCTATCTATCTTGGTTTTACATTCTCTATCTTATCTATTTTATATCTCCCATATGTTGTATATGCTTTTCATACCGACAAGGAGGTGTCCGGCTGGGCATCCACCATCATGACCATAGTATTCTTTGGTGGATTGCAACTGACCATTTTAGGGATTATTGGAATCTATATTGGCAAAATGTTCATGCAGGTAAAGAATAGACCTAATTACATCATTCGTTCCTCTAATATTAAAGAACAAAATATTGATCCTTCTTAGTTTTGATATTGAGGAGTTTGATATGCCTCTGGAATATGGAAAAGAAATATCTTTTCATGATCAAATAGATATATCCATAAATGGCTCAAATCATATCCTTGATATTCTTGACAAGCATGGGGTAAAAGCTACCTTTTTTAGCACGGTAGTATTTGCCCAAAATGCTCCAGAAGTTATCAAACGTATAATCAGCGGTGGCCATGAATTGGCATCACATAGTTATTACCATTCCAACTTTGAACTAGAACATCTTTTAACTTCCAGAAAAGTACTGCAGGAGATCTCTGGACGGGAGATTACCGGATTTAGAATGCCCAGAATGAAAGCTATTGATGAGAATGAAGTCAGGAAGGCCGGCTATTTGTACAATTCTTCGATCAATCCAACCTGGTTACCCGGTCGTTATAATAATTTAACACGACCAAGAAATAAATTTAAAGAAGCTGGTATATGGCAAATTCCGGCGTCTGTTAGTCCGTGGGTAAGATTCCCCCTATTCTGGTTATCTTTTCATAACCTTCCCCTCAAAATTTATAGATGGCTAGCTGAAAAAACCCACAAAAAGGATGGCTACCTGAATATATATTTTCATCCATGGGAGTTTACAGAACTGGGCGATCAGGAAAGATTTGGTTTCCCGGGATATGTAAGCCGGAATTCGGGAAGGAAAATGATTGAAAGGATGGATTTATTTATAGGAAGTATGAAACGAAAGAATTATATCTTTCATACTATTTCGGACTTCCTAAAAAATTGTAAAAATACTGCCTATTTATAAAACCACTAAAGCCCAATTAATTGTTGGACTTGAAATCTATACGCCATAGCCACTAAATAAATTGCCCTCTCAGTTTGCTAGAACGACTAACCAGATCGAAATCTGATGATTTTGCTTCATCCAAAAAATTATTCAAAAACTATTTGGAATTAAAAAATAATCTTATATTTGATATCATTTTAATATCAAAATAGTATTATGAAAACTGAAAAAATTATCAAACCTGTTAGCGGTTACATTGTTTTGCTTATACTTTGTATCATATTAATCACGGCGCTATATTTCTTTTTAAATGAGAAAGAGGCGGCAGGGGCACCATTAATTGTACTCTTTAGCTTTCTTTCCATAGGATTAACTATTGTAAGCCCAAATAATGCTAAAATTCTCCTACTGTTTGGAGAGTATAAAGGGAGCATTAACCAAAATGGATTATACTGGGTCAATCCATTCTTTAAAAAAACAACAATATCACTTCGTGCCAGGAATTTCGAAAGTGAGAAAATCAAAGTAAATGATAAGCTTGGAAATCCTATTTTGATCAGTGTGATACTGGTTTGGCGGGTTAAGGATACGTTTAAATCATCATTTGAAGTAGACAGTTACGAAGATTTTATAAAAGTTCAAACGGATTCGGCTGTAAGAAAACTAGCAGGTAGTTTTCCTTACGATCATTTTGGAGATGACACTGCTATCATCTCGCTAAGCACAAATTTCGATGATGTAAATAAAGCACTTGAGGAAGAAATCATAGAAAGAATGGAAATAGCAGGCATTGAGGTTATTGAATCACGAATCGCCTATTTAGCCTACGCTCCTGAAATCGCACATTCTATGCTTAGAAGGCAGCAGGCTTCAGCAATTGTTGCAGCCCGGCACAAAATTGTTGAAGGGGCTGTTGGAATGGTTGAAAGTGCATTGGCGCTGCTTTCCGAAAAGGAGATCATAGTACTTGATGAAGAGAAAAAAGCAGCAATGGTAAGCAATTTGCTTGTAGTCCTTTGTGGTGATAAGGATACTCAACCTGTTGTCAATACCGGAACATTGCATCAATAAAATGAGTGAAAAAAAGCCTTTTGTGTTAAGGATAGATACCGAAATTATGAAAGCACTTGAAAAATGGGCTTCCGATGATTTCAGAAGTGTCAACGGTCAAATAGAATGGATTCTGAGCAATACTTTAAAAAAGTCTGGCAGACTCAAAAAGCAATCAGAGAAAAAATAATCAATTCCGGCCTTTGTATATATAAAGCCTGTCTGCTCTTATGATAAAGGTCTGCTAAAAGGGTCTATCATTTTGCCACTCAATCCAAACTAACCAGGTTGATCTGTTTCCTAAGCAGTACCTGCCTTCCAATCTAAACCTGATGGCAGCGAAAAGCCCGGAGCCGACGAAGAAATTCAAAGTTTAAATCCCTCACAATCGGCGAGGACTTGCAGCGTAAAGCAGGACTGGCACTACCTATGGAAACCAGGCTCTGCTTTCCAAATACAATTAGTCTAAGGCTATCAGTCTCTAATACATTATCCAATCCCTTTAAGCCCGGCTCTATACCAGCCTATCAATTTCACCTCTCTAATCTTTCGCTGTCCAGCCAATTCAATTCATTCGTTGTTGAGACATTTCCAAATTCAACTGTTGACTTTCAATCTTTCGCGGTGTCTCACGATCAATTATCAACTCCTTCCTAAAGGATCACATTTTTACTTCAACCATTTGCTCTTTAGAAAAAATATCCTATCTTTGCAGTCCCTATTTTTAGGGCATTTAATAAATAATACATAATTTAAATTAAAGCAAGTGAATACGTTAAGTTACAAAACTGTCTCTGCCAATAAAGCGACCGCCAACAAAGAATGGGTAGTTGTTGACGCTCAGGGCGAGATTTTGGGGCGCTTGTCTTCTAAGATCGCAATGATTATCAGAGGAAAAAACAAGCCATCGTTCACCCCACACGTAGACTGCGGAGATAATGTAATCGTTATCAATGCAGACAAAGTAAAACTGACTGGAAATAAATTTGCCAATAAGCAATATGTTTCTTACACAGGTTATCCTGGTGGTCAGAAATTCATTTCTCCAAAGGAGTTAATGGCAAAGCATCCTACCCGCGTGGTAGAGAAAGCTATACGTGGAATGTTACCTAAAAACAGTTTGGGCCGTGCATTGTACAAAAACCTGTTTGTTTATGCAGGTACTGAACATCCGCATACAGCACAAAATCCTCAAACCATTAAACCGTAATTAAGAGAAATGTCAACTACAAACACTTCAGGAAGAAGAAAAACAGCAGTTGCACGCATTTATCTATCAGATGGAAGCGGCAAGGTTACCGTAAACGGTAAAGATTACAAGGAGTATTTTCCAACATTGCCATTACAATACATCGTAATGCAGTCAACCGAAGTTTCTGAATCAACAGGAAAATTCGACGTGATTGTAAACGTTGCCGGCGGTGGTGTTAAAGGACAGGCAGAAGCCGTTCGTTTAGCAATTGCCAAGGCTATTGTAGAGCTAGATCCAGAGAAAAAACCTGCATTGAGAGCTAAAGGTATTATGACCCGCGATGACCGTATGGTTGAGCGTAAGAAACCAGGTCGTAAGAAAGCCCGTAAGAAATTTCAATTTAGTAAACGTTAATCTCAGGAGGATCAGACAATGGCAAGAACAACATATCAAGATTTATTGGATGCAGGTGTACATTTTGGTCACCTTACCCGCAAATGGGATCCGAAAATGGCACCGTACATTTTCATGGAGCGTAATGGCATCCACATTATAGACTTAAATAAAACGCTAACAAAATTAGAAGAAGCAGCTGCTGCGATCAAACAGATCGTAAAATCAGGTCGCAAAATCTTATTTGTTTCTACAAAGAAACAAGCTAAAGATATTGTTGCTGAGCAAGCTCGTTCTGTAAACATGCCTTACGTAACCGAACGTTGGTTAGGTGGAATGTTAACTAATTTTGCTACTGTTCGTAAGTCGATCAAAAAGATGTCAAACATCGATAAGATGACTAAAGACGGAACTTTTGATGTATTATCAAAGAAAGAAAAATTAATGATACAGCGTGAGCGTATCAAATTAGAGGCACTTCTTGGAGGTATCGCTGATCTGAACCGCTTGCCTGCAGCATTATTCATAATTGACGTAAAAAAAGAACATATCTCTGTAGCTGAAGCGATGAAATTAAACATCCCTACTTTTGCAATGGTAGATACGAACTCTGATCCGTCAAATATCGACTTCCCTATCCCAGCGAACGATGATGCAACTAAATCAATCACATTGATCACAGATGTTATCATGAAAGCTATCCACGAAGGATTAGACGAGCGCAAGCGCGAGAAAGAAGAAGAAGCTGACAAAGAAGCTGCAGTTGCTAAAGCAAAATCAGATACTGAAGGTGAAGCAAAAGACGAAACTCCTACTCCAGGAAAACGTACCCGTAAGGCTACAGGATTAGAAGGTGTTGCAGTAGTAGCTGAACCAGAAGCTAATAATGAAGAGTAATTGCTGAATTAATCGCAATTACCAAGGTATAATCTGCGTTGAAGAAGGATAAAATCCTCAATCAATTACAGATTTTAACCGCATCAACTATCAAATTAATTTTAATAATATCCCTTTAAATCCCCGCCCAAGGCGGGGATTTAAAAGATCAAAAGAAAAATAACATGTCTACAGTACAAATTACTGCCGCAGATGTAAATAAATTACGCCAGCAAACCGGAGCCGGTATGATGGATTGCAAAAAAGCATTAACCGAAGCAAACGGTGATTTTGAAGCTGCAATTGATAACCTTCGTAAAAAAGGTGCAAAAGTTGCTGCAAGCCGTCAAGATCGTGAATCAAATGAAGGAGTAGTTATCGCAAAAACAACGGCCGACGGAAAACGTGGTGTTGTTGTTGAATTTAATTGCGAAACCGACTTTGTTGCAAAAAATGCTGATTTCGTTGCATTCGCAAACAGCATTGCAGACCTGGCAATTGAGAAAAGCCCTGCTTCATTAGAACAACTAGTTGAACTTGAACTTAATGGCGAAAAATTAGCTGATACCATCATTTCACAAATTGGAAAGATCGGAGAAAAAGTTGGTGTTTCTAAATTCGAGACTGTCACAGGTGAAAAAGTTATCGCTTATATACACGGAAATTATCGTTTAGGCGTATTGGTAGCATTAAGCTCTAATCCTGCTAGCGCTGATGAAGTTGGTAAAGATGTAGCTATGCAGATTGCTGCAATGAACCCGGTTGCTATCGATAAAGGCGATGTTGACTCAAGAACTATCGAAAGAGAACTTGAAATTGCTAAAGACGTGATCCGTGCCGAAGGCAAACCTGAAGAAATGGTTGAAAAGATCGCTGCAGGCAAGCTTAATAAATTCTATAAAGATTCTACTTTACTAAATCAGGAGTTTGTAAAAGACTCTACTAAAACTGTTGCACAGTTTTTAAATGATGTAGAAAAAGGCCTCACCGTTTCCGCATTCAAGCGGGTTCAGTTAGGAGCTTAATATTTTAAATCCTCTCCACAACGGAGAGGATTTTTTTTGTCTGAAAATTCCTGCGCCATGAAAGTTGCATTAATAAACGCTATTATTTTTACCGGGGAAGAAAAATTAGAAAATAAATCTATCCTTATTCAGGACGGCCTGATATTCTCAATCACTGACCAATCAGAAATACCTTCAGATTACCAAATCACCGACCTTCGCGGATTATCTATTGCTCCTGGTTTAATAGATCTTCAGATTTATGGCAGCGGAGGAAAACTATTCGGCGCTTTACCAGATGAAGAAAGTTTGGAACAACTAGAAAAAGACCTTCTTGATCAAGGCACAACCGGATTTTTTGCCACAGCAGCAACCAATAGTGATGAAGTGGTCATCAAAGCAATTGATGCAGCAAAGGCATACCGCAAAAAAGCTAAGGGTAATTTTCTGGGCTTACATCTGGAAGGTCCCTACCTAAACGAAAAAAGAAAAGGTGCACATCCAGAAAAATATATCAAAAAAGGAACTCTTTCAGAGATTAAAAGCTGGGTAGAACGATCAGAAGGTGAATTAAAAATGATAACCATTGCCCCAGAGCTCCAAGATCTAGAATTAATTGATTACCTCCACTCCAACAATATCATTATATCTGTAGGACATAGTAATGCCAGTTATGAAGAAGCACTATCCTTTTTAAATAATCCGGTGCAGGCAGCTACTCATCTTTACAATGCCATGCCACCCATTCATCATCGTGAACCAGGACTTATCCCGGCAATTTTTAAACTAAAACCATATACCAGTATCGTAGCCGATGGAGTTCATGTGAGTTTTGCTATGATTGAACTGGCTAAACGTGAGTTGGGTGCAAAATTATTTTTAATTACAGATGCAGTAACTGCATGTAATGAAGGTGCTTATCACCATAAATTTACCGGCGACCGATATACGATGCCAGACGGAACATTGTCAGGATCTTGCCTTTCCATGCTGAAGGCTATAGAAAACTGTATAGAAAAAGTGAATATTCCATTAGATGAGGCCTTAAAAATGGGCTCCACCTACCCGGCACAACTAATGAAAGATAGTACTCGCGGACTACTGAAAACTGGCTATAAAGCCGACATTATTGTTTTCGATAAAGATCTCAAACATCATAGCACCTATATTTCAGGCAACCTGAACTAAAATATTTTAATAACTTTAAAAAAAAACTCCACATGAAGTTCAAACGTATCCTGTTAAAATTAAGCGGCGAAGCATTAATGGGCGAAAAGCAGTACGGAATCGATATTGATCGTGTTGCACAGTATGCCAAAGATATTCAGGCCGTTCACGCTAAAGGAATAGAGATCGCACTGGTAATTGGTGGCGGCAATATTTACCGCGGATTAAGTGCAGAAAAAGCAGGCATGGATCGTGTGCAGGCAGATTATATGGGCATGCTAGCCACGGTAATCAATAGTATGGCATTGCAGGATGCCCTGGAAAAAACCGGTTTAAAAACACGTTTACTAACTGCTATTAAAATGGAACAGATCTGTGAGCCCTTTATCCGCCGCAGAGCAGTGCGACACCTTGAAAAAGGCAGAATCGTCATCTTTGGTGCGGGTACAGGTAATCCATATTTTACTACTGATACTGCTGCCTCTTTGAGAGCAGTAGAGATCAATGCCGATGTAGTATTGAAAGGCACACGCGTAGATGGAATTTACACCGCAGACCCATTAAAAGATGCGAATGCAACAAGATACGATGAAATAACATTTGACGAGGTTTACAAAAAGAACCTAAATGTTATGGATATGACGGCATTCACCCTGTGTCAGGAAAACAATCTACCAATCATTGTATTTGATATGAATAAGCCAGGTAATTTAATGCGTCTGGTAGATGGTGAACAGATAGGTACATTAGTAAAAGGATAAGAAATCAAGGATTGGGTAAAGCTTAAATACCTTAGAATAGCAGGAATTTAATTAATTTTACAGATCGAACAGATATATTATGAACGAGCTAATTAAGAAACAACTGGATGATGCGAAAGCTCATATGGAAAAAGCCATTGAGTTTTGTGATAATGAACTGGTAAAGATCCGTGCCGGAAAAGCAATGCCTACAATGCTTGACGGAATCTATGTGGATTATTACGGTACTCCGACAGCATTGAATCAGATTGGAACTGTGAATACACCTGATGCCCGTACACTCGTGGTACAGCCCTGGGAAAAAACAATGTTAATTTCAATTGAAAGAGCAATTATGGAGGCAAATATAGGCCTCAACCCACAGAATGATGGGATAGTTATTCGTTTGAATGTTCCGCCCCTTACTGAAGAACGTCGTAAAGACCTGGTAAAAAAAGTTAAGGAGGAAGCAGAAAAAGGACGAATCGCCGTACGTAATATCCGTAAAGATGCGAATGAAAAGATTAAGCGCTCAAAATCTGAAGGTATTTCTGACGATGAAATTAAAACCGGTGAAGCTGAAGTTCAAAAATTAACAGATAGCTGCATTGCTCGTATTGATCGCCTGATGGAGGCTAAAGAGAAAGATGTGATGACTGTCTGATCTTCATATACTTAAAAAAGAAAGGGAATAGGAATTTAGCTTGTTCCCTTTCTTTTTTGCTGAAAAAATCAAAACATGAAACTATTATTAGACTATTTAAAGAATTATAAAAGCTTGATCTTTCTGGCACTACTTCTTGCCGCAGTAAACCAGATCTTCTCTCTTCTTGATCCATGGATTTTCCGCAAGATCATAGACACCTATGTAACACGTTACCAGGAATATACAACTGAAGAGTTTTTTAAGGGTGCAGGTTTGTTAATTCTAGCAGCAATGGGTGTTGCAATGGTTTCTAGAATCGCGAAAAATTTTCAAGACTACTACGTAAATGTGATCACACAACGCCTAGGAGCAAAAATCTATTCTGATGGCCTGGCACATTCTCTAGAATTACCTTATTCAGTATTTGAAGATCAGCGAAGCGGAGAAACCTTAGGCATTCTACAAAAAGTAAGAACTGACAGTGAAAAACTAATAACCGCACTCATCAATATTGTATTTACGTCATTGGTTGGTGTAACCTTTGTATTTATTTATGCAATCAATATCCATTGGTCAATCGCTGTAGTTTACATCTCTGTTATCCCTGTTCTTGGGGTAATTAGTTCTGTTTTAAGCAAAAAGATCAAGGTTGTTCAGAAAGCAATCGTAAGTGAAACCACAGCACTTGCTGGCTCAACAACCGAATCGTTACGCAATATTGAACTTGTAAAAAGTCTCGGACTATCCAGTCAAGAAATCAAACGTCTTAACAACACAACAGATAAAATCTTAAAACTAGAACTTAAAAAAGTAAAATATGTACGAAGTTTAAGTTTCATACAAGGCACTCTGGTTAACCTACTTCGTAACATGATCCTGCTACTGATGCTTTACCTGATATTTGCAGGGCGGATCAGCGTAGGAGAATTTTTCTCGCTGTTTATTTATTCCTTCTTTATTTTCGGACCCCTGCAAGAGCTTGGAAATATTATCAATATCTATCGTGAAACTGAAGTATCTCTAGAGAACTTCAAAGGAATATTAAGTACACCGAAAGAAAAAAAACCAGTAAAGCCAACAATTTTAGGCCGAATAAACAAGCTAAAATTTGATACCGTAAGCTTCAAACATCAGTCGTCAAACCGGAATGCACTCGAAAATATCTCCTTTGAAACTGAAAAAGGCCAAACCATTGCATTTGTTGGGCCTTCCGGATCGGGGAAAACCACGCTGGTAAAACTTCTTGTTGGACTTTACAGTCCGGACAGCGGGCAGGTACTTTACAATGAGGTATCATCTACCCATATCGACCTGAACGAACTACGTGAAAAAATTGGATTTGTAACTCAGGATACTCAGTTATTTTCAGGAAGCATTCGTGAAAATCTGCTATTTGTGCGCCCAAATGCAAGCGATGAAGATTGTATGCTCGTTTTACAAAAAGCAGCCTGCCAGAATCTACTTTCAAGAGCAGATAAGGGTCTAGATACGATCATTGGAGAAGGTGGTGTAAAAGTATCAGGTGGAGAAAAACAACGCCTATCTATAGCCAGAGCATTACTTCGGGATCCAAACATTTTAGTATTTGATGAAGCAACATCTTCTCTTGACTCATTAACAGAGGAAGAGATTACAGAAACTATCCGTGATGTTTCTGTGGTTAGTAATCATATAACCATACTGATTGCACACCGGCTTTCAACTATTATGCATGCCGATAAGATCTTTGTTCTTGAAAAAGGCAAAATTATCGAAGCAGGTAAACATGATGAGTTACTTGCCGAAAAAGGATTGTATTATGCCATGTGGCGTCAGCAGATAGGTGAGAAATTATCATTTTAAGTGTAAATTTTTAATTAAATTTAATAGCGATGATGTACACATTACTAAATATTAACATTGGGCTATGGGAGACCATCATGATCGCTTTTGCAGTCATTGCACTTCTTCTGATCATTCCTTTTGCGATATTTAATACAATGAGATCAAAAGATCTGATTAATACTAATAAAAATCTGAGGATACTGTTTATTCTGATAGCCCCATATTTGAGAGCCATTGTCTATCTTTTCTGGAGCCCTAAACAAAAAGCACTATGAGTATATTAATAATAATTCTGTTTATCGGGGGCCTGTTGCGCTTCCTTATGGGTATCGTTTGGTTTGTTCTGATTGTGTATACCTTACTAGATTTACTCAGAAGTAATTTGCCAACAAACACGAAGTTATTGTGGCTGATCGTCATCCTGATCGCACCATTTCTGGGGTCAATAATATACCTTATAGGCGGAAGAAACAAACAAATTTAATGATTGTTTATCTGTTTTAAGCTTAAAGGGACAAGTCTTTTGGTTTTGAAATAGGTAAAAATAACGATCATGATAGTCATACTTCCTCCAAAGATGACCGATGGTATAGTTCCCATCAGCCTTGCGGTAGCTCCCGACTCAAATGCGCCAATTTCATTAGAAGAATTGATAAAGATTCCATTCACTGCTGATACTCTTCCACGCATCTCTTCTGGTGTGAGTATCTGTAAAATGGTAGAGCGAATAATCACGCTGACACTATCAAAAGCGCCCTCAAAAAATAAACACAGTAGCGTGAGATAAAAATTTCTGGAAAGTCCGAAGCAAATGATCGAAATTCCAAATCCTGCAACCGCTAACAAAAGATTTCTCCAGGGTTTATTCATTGGCGGATATTTTGCCAAAATAAACATGGTGAGCAGCGCCCCAAGTGCAGGTGCTGCACGCATAAAGCCAAGACCCTCGGCACCTACCTTCAAAATATCATGAGCAAAAATTGGCATCAGCGCTACAGCACCACCAAAAAATACCGAAAACATATCAAGACTTAATGCCCCAAGGATCATTCTGCTTTTAAAAACAAATTGGATACCCTCCGACAAGCTTTTAAAAATGTTTTCTTTAGGCACAAAATAGGCTGGATAATTTTTAACGAAAAATATGATACATCCAAGAGCAAGGGCAAGAAATATAACAATCACAACAAAACAGGCTGTTATTCCGCTGAAAGCATAGAACAAACCACCAATAGCAGGGCCCACGATAGATGCTGTTTGCCAGCTACCACTGTTCCAGGTAGACGAGTTTACATAATGTTCTTTAGGAATAATCTGTGCCATTAATGCAAAGGATGTTGGCGAATAAAAACCACGGGTAATACCAATAAAAAATATCATTACATAAATGATGATAATCACCGGTGTTTGTCCAATCAACCTCAATACATCATCAGTAGTTATAACAGTAAGTACTGCCGAACAGCAAAGCATAGAGCCAATGATCCAAATCAAAAGTTTTTTCTTATCTGATTTATCGGCAATATAACCACCATAAAGAGTCACCATAATAGCAGGAATGGCTTCAGCCAGACCAATCAGACCCAATGATAAGGGATCCTTGGTTAGCTGATAGATATGCCAGCCTATCACAACTGCCTGAACCTGATAAGCAAAGGTGAAGAGAAACCTCATCACGATATACGAGCGGAACTCCGGAAAGCGCATCGCTATATACGGATCAGTTTTAACTGCTTCTGACTTAAAATCACCCATTCAGATATAATGTTAATTACCGAAATCTACCTATTTAGCACCCTATTGATAGATAAGATAGATCAATTTGTTCAGGATATTTTATCCCAACTTATGCCGCCTGATTTTGTCTCAAAATACTGTCTCAGAATACGATTGTCTTCATTCATCAATTCAGGATCATCATCAAGGATATGAATAACAGTTTTTCTGGCCTCTGCCAATAATTGCTGATCGGTAGCAAGATCAGCTAATTTAAGATCAAGAACACCGCTCTGCTGTGTTCCTTCGATATTTCCAGGTCCGCGAAGCTGAAGATCTATTTCAGCAATCTCGAATCCGTCATTGGTACGAACCATTGTGTCTAAACGAATTTTTGCATCAGAGCTAAGCTTCATACCCGACATCAATATACAAAAAGATTGCTCAGCTCCACGGCCAACTCTGCCACGTAACTGGTGCAATTGCGATATTCCAAACCGCTCTGCGTTTTCAATAATCATGACGCTCGCATTTGGAACGTTAACTCCTACTTCGATTACTGTTGTGGCTACCATGATCTGAGTTTCACCCTTAACAAAACGCTGCATTTCGGCAGCCTTATCTTTTGCAGCCAATTTACCATGTAAAATACTGATCCGATATTCAGGGAGAGGAAACTCAATGGATATTGCTTCAATACCTGCTTCAAGATATAAAAGATCAAGTTTTTCACTTTCCTTAATCAAGGGATACACAATATAAACCTGTCGGCCTTTAGCTATTTCTTCGCGCATGAAACCAAACATCCTTAGGCGCTGACTATGATATAAATGAACCGTTTTAATGGGTTTTCTTCCTGCAGGAAGTTCATCGATCACTGAAATATCTAGATCGCCGTATAGTGTCATGGCTAGCGTACGTGGAATTGGGGTTGCAGTCATAACTAAAACATGCGGAGGAATAACATTCTTTCTCCATAAACGCGCCCGCTGTTCTACTCCAAAACGATGTTGTTCATCAATAACCACAAGCCCAAGGTTCTGAAATTGTACCGCATCTTCAATCAAAGCATGAGTACCAACTAGTATATTCAATTGACCGCTCTCCAGACGCTCATGCAGCCCCCGCCTAGCCTTTTTTGGCGTAGAGCCTGTAAGTATTTCAACACTTAAAAAACCGTCTCCTAGAAGGCTTTTAATTGAAAAATAATGCTGTTGTGCCAGAATTTCTGTTGGAGCCATGATACAAGCCTGAAATCCATTATCAATAGCCAGTAGCATGATCATCAAAGCAACTACAGTTTTCCCGCTACCAACATCCCCCTGAAGCAAGCGGTTCATTTGTACCCCCCGTTGAGTATCCTGCCGAATTTCTTTGATAACACGCTTCTGAGCAACAGTTAGCTCAAAAGGTAATTTTTCTGAATAGAAAGTGTTGAAATTATCGCCAACATTATTAAAAACTGAACCTTTGAATTTTTGCGTCCGTAATACTTTAGTCCTGAGAAGCTTTAATTGGATAAAAAAAAGCTCTTCAAATTTAAGTCGTTTTTGAGCCTCTCTCAGTGCTTCTACATGCTCCGGAAAATGAATAGTATACAGCGCTTTCTGCCTGCTGATCAGTTCATGCTTTTGCATGATATATACAGGAAGAGTTTCTTCTACCTGCCTAATCACTTGATCGATAAGAGTTGCCTGAGCACGCTGAATTCCTTTACTATCCAGATTGAATTGCTTGAGTTTCTCGGTAGAACTATATACTGGCTGAAGAGTTAAATTTCCCTGGCTTACTGCATTTGGCTGATAGGCCTCCAACTCTGGGTGAGAAATAGAAAAATGTCCGTTAAAAAGTGTCGGCTTCCCAAATACAATAAAAACTGCCCCAGGCTGAATAATCTTATCAATCCAACGAATACTTTGAAACCATACCAGTTCCATACTGCCAGTATCATCCTTAAAAAGGGCAACAAGCCTTTTTACATGTTTATCACCAATAATTTCTTTTGAAACGATACGCCCAAGAATCTGTATAGCAGGCAGATCTGGATTAAGCTCTCTAATCTTATAGAAGCGGGTACGGTCAATGTAGCGGAATGGATAATGTTGCAGAAAATCAGCATAGGTAAATATCTCAAGGTCTTTTTTAAGGATCTCAGCACGCTGCGAACCTATACCTTTCAAATACTCAACAGGGGTTTTTAAAATCTGTTCTGCCAATCCAATTAAGGGATAATGACCGGCTTTTTATTGGCCGGCTTTTTAAATAAAATTTCTTTAATCGTAGCCCAGTTAAAGACTATGACCGCTGCCAACAAGATCAGATATGAATATACTTGAACCATGCTGATTTCTTCGTGAAAATAGAAAAATGCGACTGCAAAAGCAACAATAGGATTTATATATATGATAATACCTAGGGTAGACGAAGGCATACCTATCAAAGCATAAAGGCTCAAAAAAAGTGGAATAATTGTAAAGAAAACAGAAATTACTACGATAGTTATCCAGAATTTAGGATCAGAGGGCAAAAATTCAAAGTCAGATAGGAAAAAAGGAAGCATCAATAGTGCTGCAATAAGAAGATGTAAGCCAAGCATATTAAACTTATCAATTCGAACCATTACTCTTTGTATAATCAGATAAAAGCTGTAAAGTGCCGCTACCAATACAGACCATAATACATCTCTCAAAGAACCTTGAGCAAGGATTACAATACTTACCAATGCAAATCCCAAAGCAATCAGCTTCAATGTAGAAAGCTTCTCTTTCAGGATCAAGAAACCACCTAATGCAGTGATCAGAGGACAAACCATGTATGCGAATGCTGCAGATTTAAGACTAACATTGTTCACCACGTAAATGTAAGTGAACCAATTTCCGGTTATCAATAATCCGGCAAGTAGACTAAGCCAAATGATCTTCTTAACACTATATATCTCTTCCTTTTGAATGTATTCAATATCTGATTTGATATGACTTTTTCTGAAAAGAAGAATATATGCCCATGTCAATAACAGGGAAGTAAAAATGCGATAATATAAAATTTGTTCAGATGGATAATCCTGGAGCATTCGTAGAGGGATTGAGAAAAAACCCCAAACTACTACCGCAGAAAATGCAGCAATAAAATATTTAAGTAAACCCTCTTTCAAGTTCAGGCTTTAACAGCAATTAATGAGATCTCAATATTTACATTTTTGGGTAATCCCAGAACTGCCACAGTTTCTCTAGCTGGATAATCAGATTTAAAATAGGATCCATAAACTTCATTAACATCCCCAAAATGATTCATTTCACTTAAAAAAATTGTGGTTTTAACCACATTCTCGAATGAGAACCCAGCTTTCAGTAAGAGCGCGCCAAGATTTTGCATAACCTGTTCTGCTTCATCTCTGATAGAACCGCTTATTAGCTCATTGGTTTCAGGGTCAATTGGGATCTGTCCGGAGATAAAAAGCATATTTCCAGTTTGCACAGCCTGGCTATACGGACCAATGGGAGCCGGAGCTTTTTCTGTAAAGATGATGGATTTCATAAAGCTAGTTTAGTATGATCAAAAGAGTTTAAAAAAAATCAAAAGACATACCATTCAAGCAGCTTATAAACAATCCCAGCTAAGAACATAATTATTGCCGTGGTATTTATGATGTGCATGATCTTCAGATTAACATTCTTTGGTCTGCTCGGATCGTTCTTTCTAAAAAAATACATAATGCTAAAATTATTAAATAAAAAAAGAGTCCCGAATAATCGGGACTCTTTTTTACAATTTGCTTATATACAATATTGTTTATTGTTGTTTGAATTCAACACGACGATTTTCAGTACGTCCTGCTTCAGTAGAGTTTGAAGCAAGTGGACGGCTTTCACCGTATGCAGTTGCAGCAATTCTACCTGCAGCGATTCCAGAATTAACTAAATAAGTTTTTACTGAGTTAGCTCTGTCTCTTGATAAAGACATGTTGTATTCGTCAGTACCTTCAGCTGAAGCATGACCATCTAACTGAACAGAAGTAGATGAATTTGCTTTTAAATCAGAAGATAATTTGTCTAATATTGGGTACGCATTAGTTTTCAAAACCGAAGAATTGAATTCGAATTGGATAGCAATTGAAGAACCACCTACAAACTCAGGACATCCGTTCAGAGCAGCAGTACCTTTAACAGTAGGACATGCATCTTTTGAATCAGGAACACCGTCAGCATCAACATCTAAAGGACAACCAGAACCATCAACTTTAATTCCCGCCTCAGTGTTAGGGCATTTGTCTAATTTATCAGCAACACCGTCACCATCTGAATCTTTTAATAAATCAACAGCTTCTAGTGCAGAAACACGACCTTTTAATGCTTCAAGTTCTTGACGTAATGTAACATCTTTCAATTCATCATACATCAAGGCTAAAGGATTAACCCAATCCAAGTTTGGCTTAGCTTTAGAACCTAAAGAGAATTCTAAACCAGCTGATTTATATGACCATTTATCTTTTGTGAACCCTTTTCCTTTAGTACCATCAAGATCATCAGCATCAATGAAATTCATTGTGTAACCTAAATCAAAGTTAACACCTTCAGAAACCTTGAATTTAACACCAAGACCAACTGGAATGAACTCATTTCTGATATTGTTACGGTCACGATTAGGACCATAAGTACCTTTAGCTGGAGTTGCATTAGGATTTATTTCAAGCCAGTGGTATGCAGCTTGTCCAAAACCAGCTTTAACGATAAAGTTTATTGCATTTTCTCTTTTAAGGAAATCAACAGTAGCTACATTCGCAATTCCCACAATACTTACAGCAGAACTGATTTGAGTAACTCCGTCTGTACGAGCACCAGAACCTAAATTGATAGTAGCACCACCATTATCATAGGTAAGTTTTCCACTTTGGAATCCCAACTCAAGACCAAATGCATGGCCAAGTTGCTTTCTTAATGTTGCTCCATAACCTAATGATGGGCTCCAGTTAGTAAAATCATTAGTACCACCAATTTTAACAATTGGTTCTAATACTCCAGCATTGACACCTATATTCCAAGTTCTATACTGTCCTCTTCCACCAAAAATTTTGGCCGAAGAGCTCGTAGCGGTTTGCGCCAGAGAAACCTCTACGAGGGCCAGCATCGCTACTAATGAAAACACAAAGGCTTTCTTAATTGTAGAATAATTCATAATAGTTAATTTAAAGGTTAACAAATTTTGTCAGTATAATTTACACAAAAATAGTCATAAGTTTGACTTGTGCAAATAATCAGACACCGTTCCAGTCATTTTATTTAACAAATTTATAGGATAAACTATTTTAATCCGGTCAAAATTTAACTATTACCATTATGAAATATCCAATCATATCTAATCAGCTATTCAAATTAAACCGAGAAAATTTCAAAAAAAGGCTTCCCAATGGCTCTATAGCTATATTCCAATCTAATGACGAATTTCCAAGAAGTGGAGATCAATCTTTTACATTCAAACAAAATCCTGATCTTTTCTATTTAAGCGGAATAGATCAGGAGCAAAGTATTTTAATTTTATTTCCTGATTGCCCTAACCCACAATACAAAGAAGTACTATTTTTAAGACAAACAAGCGAACATATCGCCATTTGGGAAGGCCATAAACTGACTATTCAGGAGGCAAAAAAGGTTTCTGGAATAGAAAATATCTATTGGGTAGATGAATTCTGGAATATATTACCCTCCATTATTAACTATGCCGAAATAATTTTTTTAAACACCAACGAGAATGACAGGTACGCACATCAGGTACCTTATCGCGATATCCGTTTCATTGAAAAGTTAAAGAATCTTTATCCCTTACATCGCTATGAGCGTGCAGCGCCAATTTTACGTGACCTCAGGCCAATAAAATCTGAAATTGAAATTGAGTTAACCCAGAAAGCTTGCAACATTACTAGGGATGCCTTTAACCGCATACTTAAATTTATTAAACCTGGAATAGCAGAATATGAGATCGAAGCAGAGATAATCCATGAATTTATACGTCAGCGAGCAACCGGGCATGCCTATAATCCAATCATTGCCTCAGGTAAAAATGCCAATATTCTACATTATAATGATAATAACCAGCTATGTAAAGACGGCGATGTGATACTATTCGACTTTGGTGCAGAATATGCAAATTACAATGCTGATCTCAGTCGCTCAGTTCCAGTAAATGGCCGTTTCACTAAAAGACAAAAAGATGTTTATCATTCTGTTCTTCACATTATGAAAGAAGCCCAGAAAATGCTTTTACCAGGAACAATCTGGAATGAATATCATACTGAAGTTGGAAAAGTGGTTGAATCTGAACTGATTAAACTAGGATTACTTGACAAGCATGATGTTGCAAAACAAGACAGCAAAATACCTCTTTATAAAAAGTTTTTTATGCATGGCACCTCACATCACCTTGGATTGGATGTACATGATTTTGCAAGCAGGTACAAGCCATTTGAAGAAGGCAATATCTTGACTTGTGAACCAGGGATTTATATTCAAAAAGAGGGATTAGGAATCCGCTTGGAAAATGATATTCTATTAACTAAAAATGGGAATATCGATCTGATGGCCAATATCCCAATTGAGACAGAAGAAATTGAAGAAATCATGAATTCTTAATACCACCGAGGATCCTGTCAACAAAACGATATAAATTAAATGAAGGGTCAACTGAAGCAACACTAATTTCTTCATGGAGCTTTATTCTGCTGATATTTTTCATTTTTTCATGCTGGATAAGCTTCCAGGCCTTTTCGGCAAGCAGATAAGCACGACGGCTATTATTCTTAAAAGGCTGATCTTGGATAACCTGCATTAGCTCATCAACACCTGCCGCCTTATCAGCAATGGTATTGATAACCGGGATAATCTCTGTTCGTTGATGTACAAGTTTCTTTAGATTATTGGCAAATGCCTCAGCACCCTCACGATCCGACTTATTCACCACAAAAATATCGGCAATTTCCATCAATCCCGACTTCATGCTCTGAATTTCATCGCCAGACTCTGGAACCAATACCACCACACTAATATCTGCCAGACCAGCAATCTCAACTTCCGATTGCCCCACACCAACCGTTTCAACCAAGATATAATCAAAGCCCGACGATTTAAGTACATCCGTCATCTCAATTGTTTTTCCTGATAAGCCCCCTAATGATCCACGGGTTGCAAGAGAACGGATAAACACGTTAGGCTTATTAAACTGTTCAGACATCCTGACGCGGTCGCCAAGTAAAGAACCCAAATTAAATGGTGATGTTGGATCAATAGCGAGAACTGCTATGCTTTTACCTTGAGAACTTAAATAGTTGATTATGGCGTTAACCAGGGTACTTTTCCCAGCTCCGGGAGGCCCGGTAATACCTATAACAGGAGTATCTGAAGTTCGGAGCTCTTTCAGCAAATCTTCAGAACCTGCCAAATCATTCTCAACCAAAGTCAAATCTCTGGCTAATTTTTTAAAGTCTCCAAGCTGAATTGGATTTTTAATCAGGGGTAACTGCATGATACAAAAAAGGTGTTTTTATTCCATATTACAAAGTTTGGGTTTTTATTAACTTTGCGTATCTAAATTGTAAAATCTCAAATCTCAAATCTCATATCTAACATCTCATATCTCATTTAATGAAAGTTACAGGTTTTTCATTCATTCGTAATGCCGTTAAAAATGACTACCCTATTGTACAGGCAATTCTTTCAATTTTACCTATATGTGATGAGTTTGTAATAGCCCTTGGCAACTCTGAAGACAATACACAGGAACTCATTGAAAGTATCGCTTCTCCAAAAATAAAAATCATTCATACCATTTGGGATGAAAGCATACGCGAAGGTGGAAAAACATTTGCCCAGGAAACTGATAAAGCGTATGCTGCTATATCAAAGGATACCGATTGGGCTTTTTATATCCAAGGTGATGAATGCGTCCATGAAAATTATCTTGCTGTGATAAAAAAGGCGATGGAAGAAAATTTGGGCAATAAAAATGTGGAAGGCCTTTTATTTAAATACCTGCATTTTTATGGCTCTTACGATTTCATTGCATCTTCTAGACGGTGGTACAGAAACGAGGTCAGAGTTTTAAAATTTGACCCACAAGTTCATTCCTATAGGGATGCCCAAGGTTTTAGAAAAAATGACAGAAAAATAAAGGTTAAACCTATAGATGCCTATATTTATCATTATGGCTGGGTTCAGCCACCTGCAGGTTTGGGAAATAAGGTTCGTAATTTTAATAAATTTTATCATGAAGACTCCTGGATTCAGGAACATCTTCCTGAAAATCACCAATTTGATTATGGTAATGCTGATCGTCTGATCAAATTTGAAGATACTCACCCGCTTGTTATGCAAAAGCGAATTGAAGTTAGCAATTGGAAGTTTCAGGCCGACCCAACACTTTTAAAAAAGAAAATGAGCCTGAGACGCCAAATATTACAAAAAATAGAAGATATATGGCAATGGAGAATTGGAGAATATAAAAACTACAAAATTGTTCAATGACAAAAGCGTCCACTTCTAGAAAAAGTATAGCTGTAGTTATACCAAATTATAATGGCAGACACCTATTAGAGCGAAACCTTCCATCGGTTTTTAATGCCTTAAACAGCGTTAACACAGATTTTGAAATTATTATAATAGATGATTGTTCAACAGATAGTTCTGTGGCCTTTATAAAACAAAGCTATCCAACTATACGTTTGATTATTAGCGACCAAAATCAGGGCTTTTCAGCCACCTGCAATAAAGGAATTGCTGTAGCTGAAAAAGATCTAATTTTACTTTTAAACACCGACATTGAGCTCAACACCATTTATTTTGAAACTCAATTTAAATATTTTGAACTTCCGGATACTTTTGGTGTAATGAGTAAAATAATTGGAGCCCAAAATGGGGAGACCCAGGATACTGCACGGCTTTTAAAATACTCCGGTTTTAAAATCAAAGCCAATGATTTTTTTTACGTTGAGGATGAGAACTTTTTTACTCCAACAGCTTATTTATCAGGCGCAAATGCTTTAATAGACGCTAAAAAATTAAAAGAAATAGGAGGTTTTGATGAAATCTTTTCACCTTTTTATTGCGAAGATTTTGAGTTAGGGCTAAAGGCATGGCGCTTAGGCTGGAAATGTTATTAT
>Ga0208960_1000370_pt1 | contig 25474 bp, 24 predicted proteins | sample GreLakmeON33MSRF_FD_187703 | JGI IMG/M metagenome (GOLD analysis project Ga0208960, IMG submission 187703) | Freshwater lentic microbial communities from great Laurentian Lakes, MI, USA - Great Lakes metaG ON33MSRF (SPAdes) | ecosystem: Environmental > Aquatic > Freshwater > Lake | place: Great... | reverse complement strand
GCCTGCTAGACTTGCGTGAGACGGGCATCACGACCATCGCCCCGCTGGCCGGTTTACCACTGGACGTGCTCAAACTGGCGCTGACGCAAATATCGGACATCGGAGCGTTGCGCGGGGCGCCACTCACCGTGGAATTGGATTTGTCGGAAACCCGCGTGAGCAGCCTGGATGCACTGCGCGGCGCGCCGCTCCAATACTTGAACCTGTCCAGATCCCCCATCGCCAGCGTAGCTCCCCTCGCGGGAATGCCTCTCAAAGTGCTGCGCATGGACAGCCTGCCCACCCAGCCCGACCTGAGCCCTCTTTGGGAATGTCAGGGCTTGGAGCAACTTGCCGTGCCATTCCCGTCTCCGACCGTGGTGGCCCTGCGCCAACTCCCAAAGCTTAAGCGCCTTGATTTCTTCGTGCCGGAGGACGCCTGGACGCGCTCAAAAACTCCGGTGGTTTTCTGGAAGGATTGGGACGCACGAAACCAGTAGCCGCCGATGCCATGAGGTGGATTGTTTGGTGGTAACCCGTCTCCACTCCCGCCTCTGCTCCGCGCTCAACAGGAATACATGTTGTGTTCGCCTTGGAAGCCGCCCAGCGCGTGTGCGCCCTGCGCCGTCATCTCAAAGTAAGGCTGAAGCTCCGTCGCCGACGCCTCGCTGAGTAGGCAAAACTGATTCAACGCGCCGCACACCTTCTCCATGCGGAAGACGAAGTTGACCTGCGGCCCGATGAGATTGTCTTCACCCTGTTGCAGCGAGCTGTCCATCCGAACGTGCGCGTAATGGATCACGATGCGAAACTTCATGTTGGTGATCGTCGCCTGCTGGGCCCGCAGCGCGTTGATAGTGGCTGCGATGGCATCGGGCTTGGTGATGTCCATCGGCCAGAAGGCGAGGTAGCCATCGCCGAGGTATTTGTTGATGTGTCCCTGCGACTTCTCAATCGTCTGCTTGCAGGCTAGAACCCACTTGCCGACCATCTGCGCCAAGTCGTCCTGCGGCATGGTCTGGCTCATCTTCGTGAAATGGCAGATGTCCGCCACCAGCATCCAGCACATCCCGGACTTCGCCATCTGGTCCGCGGCGGCGATGGTCATCATCGCCTCCTCGCCCTCGCCACCTGGCGGCTCGCTCGCGCGGAAGACGAGGCTGGTCGTGGAAATCTGGATGCGGTCGTTGTCCTTGAGTTGCGCCGGCATCCGCATGCGCTGGCCGTTGAGAATGGTGCCGTTGCGGCTGCCGAGGTCCACCATGTAGTAACCGCCGTCGCCCTGCGCGTGGATGATGGCGTGCCGCCGAGAGACCTCGCCGTCGTTGATCGCCATCGTGTTCTCCGGCAGGCGCCCGATGGTGCAGGTGCCTTGCAGCGGGAATTGCTCCCCGCCATCTGTTTCCAGCCAGTATTGCATTGTCGTCGTTTACCAACCTGCCTAGCCGCACACGGAATGAATCTCACTCCCCAGCGACATCCCAAGGAAACAGAACCGCTGGAATAATTTCCAGCCCAAAGTCTTGGATTCACTCATGGAGTTGCCCGGACAAAATACAGAACCTGCTCGGATGCACCTCGCCCAGCCAAATGCCAACTCGGATTTCGCGCAAACAACTCAGCATGGCTGGATCGCCGCACCACGACCACAGTTGCCCCGCTGGCAAGAAACGCTTCCGGCCCGGCCATCGAATCATCCCCCAGCCACCGCTCGCCCAGCAGGAACGCCGTGTAAAGCCCCGTGCGGCCACCGGGCAGCAGCCCGCTTCCGGCCACCGGGCCGACATGACCGCTGAGCTTCAGCTGCACTGCAATCTCATGCGCCGCGCGGCTCGCTTGATTGGGGATTCGGACCAACGCAACCGCCAGCCATGCCAACGCGGTCGTTACGAATGCGAGGCTCACAATGCGGAAAGCAAGCTGCCGTGTGCCGCCTACGACGCGGCTCTTCCTACGCGCCGCCCAGCCCGACGCTCCAACGGCGAGCACCCACAGGAACGGCAGCACCGTATAAAAATACCGATTGTCTTCCGCCATCACAAAGAACGGCAGATATAAACCACCCAGCGCAGCCACCGGCACCAGTGCCCAGCACCAGCGCACGCGTCGTAGCCGATGCCGGTTTCTCACGGCACAACCGCCCGCGAGCAGCACCGCCATCCCGCTGATTCCCAGCAAGTCAAATGTGCCCAGCCACCGCCGCCACGGAGGCGAATCTGCCCCAGCTACCCACGCACGCCACGGGTTCAGCCAATCCCAGCAAACGCCGATGTTCCCACCGATGACCTTCAATTGGTGCCGGAAGTTTTCCTCGCTCGCGAACGGCGACCACCGCTGATACGCCATCCGTGAGGGCTCCTCCCACTGCGTCACCCTCCCTGCTTCCGGCTGGTGCAGCGTCGTCATCGCGGGGTGAAAACCCGCCTTCTCGCCCGGCCCCGCCAGCGCATGTGCGATGGGGCCTGTCGTCGAGAAGGTGAATCTCCCGTAGTGCTGCGACAGCACTCCAAGCCACGGTGCCGCGACGAGCGCAGTGCAAATGCAGACCATCCCCAGCCGCGCCGCCAACTCCGCGCGTAAACCCCGCCGTTCACTCATCGCAAACACCGCTAGCCCCGCCGCCGCGGCGAGCGCAAGAGGCAGCGCCACAGCCTTCGCCAGATACGCCAACCCCCACCACAGCCCGGCCGTAGCCGCCGAGGTCAGGATGCGGATTCGCGTTCTGCCAACATGCTCCGCCTCCTCACCTCGGCGGCTACGGCGCAGAAACAATTCCATCGTCGCGGTCACGGCCAAAGCCACGAGGCCCGCCATCAACAAATCCGGCGTGATATTTCGCACCGACCAAAATACCGACCAGCCCCCTGCCACCCACGCACCCGTCAACAGCGCAACACGCGGCAGCCGAAAAACTCGAAACACGGCCACGGCTCCGGCTAGAAAAACCACGCCCGACACCCCCATCACCACACGCGCCGCCACCAGCGGGGGCGCGCCCACCTTCAGCAGTGGCACCATCAGCCAGCTCAAAAGCGGCCCCCAATAACCCGTCACGGCCAGTTCGGTCTGCCCGTTTGCGTAGTAGCCTGCGATGCGCATGTATGCGATCGCGTCGGGATTGAGTTGGTGCAGATTCCGCCACGCCGCGACCGCGACCAGGACGGCTTGCACAGCGAACACCCAGCGCAATTGACTCTCGAGCTTCACCCTCCCCTGCCCTCCCGTCGCACGTCAGCCACCGCGCGCGATGCACGATTTCCCGATTCCCCATTCCGCCGCCCCACCCACATCAGTTTTCCCCAGCCAATACTTTTTCGCTCTGTGATGAAACTTGCTTCGAGACTCCGCAACCCCGCCTCCGGTTGCCCCAGCCATTGCTCGTAAGTGGCGCGCTCGCCATCGATCATTTCCGCCAGCGCATCCACCTTACTCGAAATCTTACGCAGCCATGATTGCCGGCACCCCGCGTGAACCAGCGAAAGGAACGGCGTCAGCCACGGCTCGACCACGACGAATCGCCCCCGGGGACGCAACACCCGCGACGCCTCCGCCAGCACCCGCTCCAGATCCTCCGGCAACTTCCCAAGATGATGCAGTCCGCCTTGCACGATCAATATGTCCTGGCTCGCCGTCACGAATGGCAGCGTCCGGCAATCCGCACAATGGCGGCCGTGCTCCGGAGGACACAAGGCCAGCAACCGTTGCGAAATATCCACACCCGCAAGCCGAACAAAGCCCAACTGAGCCATCGCGCGCAGACCGTTTCCGCGTCCGCAGAACAGCTCCAGCACTGCCGCATCCCGCGGCCACTGGCGCGCGCCGAGTTGCAGGAGCCGCCGGGTGAACTTCGCGATTTCCTCCTCTGGCGTCTCGAACCGCAGGTAAGCCGCCTCCCACGCTTCCGTGGCTTTGTCCGTTGCGCTCACGCTGGCCCCTCCGGCGTCAGGCGAGCCAGCAAGTGGAGTTGCCGCCCGAAAAACCAGTCGGCAAACCAAGGATACAGTCGCAAGTCACTCCGCCATTCCTCAACCCGCAATCCAAGCGACGCGAACCTCTCCCGCCACTGCGCCTGCGTCTGGTAGTTGTAAGGCAGCGCAACCCCGTGCGGCGCGTTGCCCACCCAATCCATCACGCGCAAGGTGGGTCCGGCCAGACAGCCAGTGAGCGTGTGGTCCTTCACCACCAGCGTCCGCGCGACACGCCCGGCTTCGCGCAACAGCACCTCCGGCGATTCCGTGTGATGCAGCACATCCACCAGCAGGGCTGCATCGAAACTCGCGTCGCCGTGCGGAATCGTCTGGCCGTCGAACTGCGTGACTCGAATCCGCGCCGCTGGCCGCACCAGCACGTCAATCCCGGAGAGGCGCAAGTCTGGCCGCATCTCTGCGATGGCCGCCGACAGCGCGCCGTCGCCACAACCGACATCCAGCACCTTGCCACCCTGCGGCAACCACGGAGCGATGAGCGCGGCCAGCACCCGCACGCGGCGCGGATGGACCAACCCCGTGTGCAGTTGTTGCAGCGGTTTCATGCCGGAGGGTTGCAGGCTGCCGTCGTCATCGGCGGTACGAGCCCAGCACCGCGACGAAGAAGCTCGCGAGCACGGTCTGAAAACCCAGAGCAGTCAGCGTCACGCCGGGAATCACCCAGCGCATCGTGTGCGCATAATCGAGCCGACCGAAACCCGCAGCGCGCCACTGCGCCACCGCCGCCAGCAGCAGGCCGACGCCGCCAAGCAACACCAGAGCGCCCACGATCAATCCACGTTCAAGCGACAGCACCTCGCGCAACCAGCCAAGCACTCGCGTCTCGGGCAAAAAACCTTCCCGCGCCGCAACTGTCCGCGCCAGCCAGCCAAAGAGCACAGCTTGATACCCGACCATCATCGCCAAGCTCGCGAACAGCAGCGTGTGCGCATCAAAAGTCGCTCCGAAAAATGTCAGTCCCGGCATCGCCACGCCGAAGCCCAGCGCTCCCAGCGCCAGCAGCAGCAAGCCCGGATAAACAAACAACCAGCGCGGACTGCAGATGAGGAAGAACCGCAGCGTCCGCCAGCCGTCGCGGAAGGTCCGCAGATGCGGCGGGTGCGCCGTCCGCCCGTCGCGATGCAGCGTGATGGGAACTTCCTCAATGCGCGCCCCGCGCAAGCTCGCCTTGATGAGCATCTCCGTCGCGAATTCCATTCCCTCGCAGCGCAAGCCGAGCGCTGGAATCAGCTCACGCCGGAAACCCCGAAGCCCGCAGTAGATGTCGTTCACCGGCACACGGAACATCCGCCTCGCAAGCGCCGAGAAAAGCGGGTTGCCGACCCAGCGATGGGACGGCGGCATCGCCTCGGGAGCGATGATTCCTCCACCTGCCGGCAAGCGACATCCCTGCACCAGGTCAGCGCCCGCACGGAGTTTCTCGATGAACGCGCCAAGTGCTGCGAAGTCGTAGCTGTCATCCGCGTCTCCCATGACCACGAACCGGCCGCGTGCCGCCGCGATGCCGCCGCGCAGGGCGTTCCCGTAGCCGCGTTCCGCCACCACCACGACGCGTGCCCCAAGCTCGGCAGCGAGGCTCGGCGAAGCATCCTCGCTGCCATTGTCCGCCACGATCACTTCCCCGGAGAGGCCGTGCGCCTGAAGAAACCTCTGCGCCTTCGCGATGCATCTGGGCAAGGTCTCCGCCTCGTTCAAGCACGGCATCACAATAGACAGCTCCAAGTCGGAGCTGTCAGTCGAGGCCGGCACGAGAGGACTGGGCACACAGCGAATTTACCACGCGCCTCGCGCAGACGACAGCCGATACTGACGAGGTGCGGTCGTCCGGTCTCTCCGTCCGCCGAATTGCATCCACGCAGCAGCCTGTTAGCCTCAACGCATGGCATTTGAATCCTTCCGCGACTGGGTCAACGCGCTCGACCGCGCCGGTGAGCTCCGTCGCATCTCGCAACCTATCGCCACCGAGTTGGAAATCACCGAGCTAGCTGACCGCGAGATGAAATCGCCCGGTGGCGGCAAGGCCCTGCTCATCGAGAAGCCGACGGTTAATGGCGTCGTCTCGCCCTTCCCCGTCGCGATCAACACACTTGGCTCGCACAAGCGCATGGCCATGAGCCTCGGCGTTAACTCCGTGGACGAAGCCGCTGCTGAACTTGGCGTGCTCATGAAGGCCAAGCCACCGACCTCCTTGCGCGAGACGATGAAGCTCCTCGGCACCGCGCTTGATCTTCGCCACGCGAAACCGAAGCGGGTCAAAGACGGCCCGTGCAAGGAAGTGATCCACAAGTTCGACGCCCCTCCCAGCCGCACTGAGCCTTGGCCGCCCGCCCCCCAAACCCCTGACCCCAGACCCCAGACCCCCGCGTCACCAACACTCCTCGACATCCCCATCCTGAAGTGTTGGCCGTTGGACGGAGGAAGATTCGTGACGCTTCCCTGCGTGGTGACGCGCGACCCCGACACCGGCGAGCGCAACGTCGGCATGTATCGCATCCAGATTTACGACGACCGCACCACCGGCATGCATTGGCAGCTCCAGAAAGTCGGCGCGCGACACGGCCGCCGCTACTACGAAACCGGCACGCGCATGCCCGTCGCCATTTTCCTCGGCGGCGATCCTGTGTTCACCTTCGCCGCCACCGCGCCGCTGCCCGACGGCCTCGATGAATTCCTCCTCGCCGGTTACCTCCGCAAAAAATCCGTCGAACTCGTCAAGTGCGAGACCAACGATCTGGAGGTTCCGGCGAATTCAGACTTCGTCATCGAAGGCTACGTGGACCCGACCGAACCGCTCCGCGACGAAGGCCCGTTCGGCGATCACACCGGCTATTACACATTGCCCGAGCCATATCCCGTCTTCCACGTCACCGCCATCACGCACCGCAAGGACGCCGTCTATCCCGCCACCATCGTCGGCATCCCACCGATGGAAGACTTCTACATCGGCGGCGCGTCCGTGAAACTCTTCCTGCCCATCTTCAAGATGAACTTCCCCGAGATCGTGGACATCGCGCTGCCGGCGGAAGGCACCTTCCACAACCTCGTCTTCGTGAGCATCAAGAAGACCTACCCGATGCAGGCCTACAAAATCATGCACGGCCTCTGGGGCATGGGGCAGATGATGTTCACCAAATACATCATCGTGGTGGACGACGACGTGGACGTTCACAACACCAGCGAAGTCCTCTTCCGCCTCTGCGCCAACACCGACCCGCAACGCGACAGCCTCTTCACCAAAGGCCCGTCCGACGTGCTCGACCACGCGACCAGCGAAATCGCCATCGGCAGCAAACTCGGCATAGACGCGACGAAGAAAATTCCCGGCGAAGGTTTCAAACGCCCTTGGCCGCCGCTCATCAAGATGGATGCCGCGGTGAAGGCGAAGGTGGAAAAACTGTTTTTCTCCCGATAGTCTCCAGGTCAGTCGCATGAGTGCATCACAAGCAACCAGCTCCTCCCTGACGCGCGAAGCCATCCTGCGCGCACTGGGTTCCCTCTCGGAAGCTCTGGGCAAGCAGGGTGTGACCGGCGAACTCTGCCTCTTCGGCGGCACGGTCATGGTGCTGGCTTTCACCGCCCGTCTCTCGACGAAAGACGTGGACGCGCTTTTCCAGCCCACGCCACTGATTCGCGACTTCGCTCGTGGCATCGCCGAGGAACAAAATCTCCCAGCCGACTGGCTCAACGATGGCGTGAAGGGCTTTGTTTCCACCCGGCACGAAACCACGGCGGGCAACCTCCCGCAGTTTCCGCATCTCCGCCTCACCATGCCCGTGCCCGAATACTTGCTGGCCATGAAGTGCATGGCGGCGCGCCTGGGTGGCACCACCGGCGAATCGTCCGACGTGCCCGACATCCTGTTCCTCCTCCGCCACCTGAAACTCAAGTCAGCCTCGGCAGCGCTCGAAATCGTGGCGCAGTATTATCCCGCCAACCGCATCCCGGTGAAGACGCAGTATCTCGTCGAGGGACTGTTCGAGGAGGGCAAGGTATGAGGCCGAAGACCCTTGCCGAAGTCGCTGCGCTGGCCGCTCGAGGAGATTCCTTCGACCGCTGTCTGGCGAACTTCCTTGATGAATTCTACACTGCGCCAAGCGCCGCCGCGCTCTCGGATGCGCCGGTGTTGCTTGCGCCACAGGCGGGTGAACTCGGCGGCGTGCAGGATGCCTACATCGCCGCCACGGCGGAGGAACTGGCCCGGCGCTTTTCCCTTCCGCAGCCCAACTGGACAGTCGGAGAAGACCGGCAGCTCCATCGTCCGTGGTTTGCCACGCCGCTGGGCGCGCTGCGCGCCGTGCTGTTGCTGGAAAGCCCCCCTGCCTTCCGCGCTCGCAACCTCTTCGTGAGCGAGAATGCTTTGGCCCGCGCATGACTGCCATCGGCAGCAAACTCGGGATAGACGCGCCGAAGAAAATTCCCGGCGAAGGTTTCAAACGCCCTTGGCCGCCGCTCATCAAGATGGATGCCGCGGTGAAGACGAAGGTGGAAAAGCTCTTCAGCCTGTAACAGCCGACCTAGGGAAGATCAACTTCCCGAAGTGGGCGGCAGTCGCCCACTCCGCTGCGCCGGCCTACACCTTCCGCTTGCGCGTTCCTGCACGGACCGGCTTCGCATCGCTCCACAAGCCTTCGAGGTCGTATTGCTTGCGCGAGTCCGGATGCATGACGTGGACAATCACGTCGAAGAAATCCAACACCACCCAGCGCCCGTCGGTCATGCCTTCGGTGGCAATGGGCTTGACGCAGTGCTCCTCGCGAAGCCGGTCCTCGATCTCGCCCACGATGGCCCGCAGGTGCGGCGCGCTCGTGCCAGAGCAGATCACGAAGTAGTCCGTCACGCTCGACAGTTTGTGAACGTCGAGCACCACGATGTCCTCGGCCTTTTTGTTGTCCGCGAGCTCCCGGCAGAGCCGAGCGAGTTGTTTTGCTTCCATTCAGTGAACAGTGACAAACAACTGCTCAGAGATAAAGGCTGTTCGCACGGAGAGCCTCGGCGACGGCGGGACCGGTGAGCAAATCCACCGGCAAACCAGCCTTCACACGGGCGCGGATTTGGGATGAGGAGACGCCCAGCGGAAAGCCTTTCAGCATCGCTCCACGGAACGGAGCGGGGAACGGAACGCTCGGCTCACCCGGCCGGGGAATGACGAGGAACTCCACGCTGGCCGCGAGTTCCTCCGCATCGCGCCACAATGGGAGCTTCGTGACGTGGTCTGCGCCGATGAGCCAGAAGAGCTGCGCGTCCGGCAAGCGGCGGCGATAGTCGCGCACCGTGTCTACCGTGTAGGAGACGCCGCCGCGCGTCAGTTCCTGCGCGTCCACCTCGTAGCGCGGTTGGCCAGCGAGCGCGAGGCGGAGCATCTGGAGTCGCACCTTGGCGGACGCAGGTTCGGAGCCAGGTTTGAAGGGTGACTGTGCCGCCGGGATGAAGCAGAGCCGGTCCAGCCCGAACTCCTCGCACGCCGCCTGCGCCACGAGCAGGTGCCCGAGGTGGACGGGGTCGAAGGTGCCGCCGTAGAGGCCGAGTTTCATGCTAACGCCCGACCTTGCCATCGCCGTTCAAGTCTTCCCCAAATCGGCTCTCAAGCAATTCGGTAAGGCACTTGAGTTGGGCACGGGTCGCTTTGAGTTCCAATTCCAACTGGTGGACTCGCTTATCGAGTGTGTGAGTCCGCTTGGCGAGCGCTTCGCTCTCACTCTGGCGATTGGCGATTTGGTATTGCTGCAGTAGATCCCAAAGCATTCTTGGATTCTACACGCCGCCGAGGATTGTGGGAATCACAACGTCAACAACACCGGTTCGGCCCGCCATCGAATCGCTTCTCCGCAGCCGCGACGTAGGCTTGGCTGCGTTGCTCCTTCGCCATCGCCTTGCTGCCGCCGAGCAGGTCCATCTTGCGCGGGATGCAGGCTTGGGCGCGATCCACAGCGGCCTCGCCGCTGAGTTCCTTGAGCAGCAGGAAGCCAAGCGCGAAGATATTCCACCACTGCACGGGCTTGCCCTCGGCCACGGCGTAGTCGGGCAGCCAGACCGGCTCGGTTTCAGAGAGCTTCGGCTCGCGGCGCTTGGTCAGAAGCGAGAGCCATTCGTAGATGCTCAGGAGCACGATGGCGATGACCAGGGTCATGAACGTGCCGGCTACCGCCGCGTTGAGCTGGTTGTTGAAGCGCAGCGAGCGGTTGTTCTGCAACGCCGTTTCCGCCTTCGCGATGCCCTCGGCAACCCCGGCGGTCTTGGCGGTCTCGATGGCTTTCTCCAAGTCGGGCCTCGCTTTTTCCAAGGCCGCCGACGCCGCGAGAAAGCCGATGCTGGGCTTGGGATGGAACATCTTCTGATACCCCGCCGTCAGCGTCACCGAGAGCAGCCAGACCAGCGGAATCAAGGTGATCAGCGCGAACGCCGGCTTCCCTACCTTGGGCGTTGGATTTTGGACTTTGGACTCCTCCGGCGAGAGCTTCGGCCCGGCGAGTTGGAGCTTGAGAATCACCGTCGTCGCGAGACACAGCGCGATGCTCGCGAGCAACTGGTTCGCGATGCCGAAGAGCGGCCAGAGCGAATTGATGCCGCCCAGCGGGTCGCGCACGCCTTGGATGAGGAAGAAGCCCCAGGCCATCACCACGAGCAGGCTGGCGAAGAGGTTTGCGCCGATGCCTTTCGTGTCACCGAGCGGCTTCCAGACGTGGCCAAGCGCGTCCTGAATCAGATAGCGGCCCACGCGCGTCCCGGCGTCGAGCGTCGTGAGGATGAACAGCGCCTCGAACATGATCGCGAAGTGATACCAGAGGTCCAACCACCGCCCGTTGGTGACCTTCGAGAAGATGTTCGCCATGCCCACCGCGAGCGTCGCCGCGCCGCCGGTGCGCCCGTAAAGCGTGTGTTCGCCGACGTCCTTCGCGAGGCTGTCCATCTGGGCGGCGGAGACGGTCACGGGGACGTAAATGAACTTGCCCGGCACCGCCGGGTCCGGGGCCAGCACGGTGAAACCGGACTTCTCCACTTTGGAAATTGTGTCCGCCGCCACGGCTGCGGGCGTCGCGCCCGCGCCCTTCACGTTCATGCTGAGATACACGCCAGGGTCCAGCGTGCAGGCGGCGATCAACGCCATAATGGCCACGAGGGATTCCAGGCACATCGCACCGTAGCCGATGGACCGCGCGTAGCCTTCGCGAGTGATGATCTTGGGCGTGATGCCGCTGGCGATGAGCGTGTGAAACCCGCTGATGGCCCCGCACGCGATGGTGATGAAGCAGAACGGAAAGAGCGCGCCCGCCACCACGAGGCCGGAGCCGTCCGCGAACTTCGAGACCGGCGGCATCTTCAAGTCCGGCAGCACGATGAACACGCCCACCGCCAGCGCGAAGATGGTGCCGAGCTTCATGAACGTGCTGAGGTAGTCGCGCGGCGCGAGCAGTAGCCACACGGGCAGGACACTTGCCGCGAAGCCGTAAAGGATGACTGACCACGCGAGCGGTTCGGCCGTTAGCGTGAAGACCTTCGCCAAGTCCGCATGCGCGTGGACGAACTGCCCGCCCCACACCGCCAGCAGCAGCAGCACGACGCCGATCGCGGAAACTTCCATGACCTTGCCCACGCGCCACCAGCGCAGGTAGCCGCCCATGAACATCGCGATGGGAATGGTCGCCGCGACGGTGAACACGCCCCACGGGCTTTCCGCCAGCGCCTTCACCACGACCAGCGCGAGCACCGCCAGCAGGATGACCATGATGGCCAGAATCGCCACGAGGCCGATGACGCCGGCCACCGAGTTCAGTTCCTCCTTCACCATCTGGCCGAGCGAGCGGCCGTTGCGGCGCATCGAGCAGAAGAGGATCACGAAGTCCTGCACCGCGCCGCCCAGCACCACGCCGATGAGAATCCACAGCGTCCCCGGCAGGTAGCCGAACTGCGCCGCCAGCACCGGCCCGACGAGCGGCCCCGGCCCGGAGATGGCCGCGAAGTGGTGGCCGAAGACGATCCACTTGTTCGTCTTCACGAAGTCGTGGCCGTCCTCCTTCACCTCGCACGGCGTCGCGCGGCGGTCATCGAGCATGAGCACCTTCACGGCAATCCACTTGGAGTAAAAGCGGAAGCCCACCGCGTAAGTGCAGAGCGCGGCGACGAGGATGTAAATGGAGTTGAGCGGCTCCCCGCGCCGCAGCGCGATGGTGGCGTAAGCGCCCGCGCCGAGGGCAGCAACACTGAGCCAGAGGACCGTTGAGAGGAGTTTGTTCATGCGCAACGAGTGCCGCGCATCCTACGCAGACGGCCCGTGACTGCAATGCGGGAAGAAGCTGGCGAGGTGCAACATCACAGCCCTTCGCTGCGGCTGTCCTTGCCGTAGCAACTTGGAAGGCCCGCCATCACTGTTCAGCGCAGGAGGAAAACTCCGGCAGCAACCGCACGCCGTTGCCGTTCTCGGCCGGAAAGATCGCGCGCCCCTTTTCCACTCGCACGCCCGTGGCGATGTCCTTTGCGATCAGCACCGCGCCGTCCATGTCCACGTAGTCGAGCAGCGGAAGGAGCTGCGCGATGGCGGAGATGCCGACGCTCGACTCGCACATGCAGCCGACCATCGTGCGCAGGCCGAGCTCGCGCGCGCGGTGCAGCATCCGGCGACCGGGCGTGAGGCCGCCGGCCTTGGTGAGCTTCACGTTGATTCCGTGAAAGTGGCCGACGCAACGCTCCACATCCTCCGGCACGAGGCAGCTTTCGTCCGCCATGATGGGCAGCGCGGACTCGGCGAAGAGGCGTTTCATCCCGGCCCACTCGCCCGCCGGGAGCGGCTGCTCGATGAACTCGACACCGAGCGCCTTCAGCTCCGGCGCGAAGGCCAGCGTCTGCTCGACGCTCCACGCGCAGTTCGCGTCCACGCGGAAGGTGGCGGCCGTGTGCTTGCGCAACTCGCGGACGATGGCGAGGTCGTCCTCTGTGCCGAGCTTGATTTTGTAAATGGGCCAGCCCTCGAACTCGCGGAGCTTCACCACCATCGTCTCGATGGCATCAATGCCGATGGTGTAGTCGCTCAATGGCACGCCGCGCTGCTCCAGACCCCAGAGCTTCCAAACTGGCTGACCGCGCTGTTTCCCCCACAGGTCGTGCGCCGCCTCGTCCAGCGCGCACATAGCGAAGCGGTTGTGGCCGAGCACGGGCAGCAACCGATCCCACAACGCAGCGGGATCGTCGAGTTTCTCACCTTCAATGCGAGCACGAACAGTTTCGATGTCGGCCCGCATACCGGGCGCAGTGAATGCCAGATAAGCGGAGCCCGAAGCGCCCTCTCCGTAGCCAGCGAACCCGCCATCTCGCAACTCTACGAGGAGGTTTTTCTGCACCGTGATTGAGCCAACGGAGATAGTGAACGCGTGCCGAAGCGGCAGGTCGATTTCACGGAGACTGAGTTGCATTTGGATCCGGCTGAACAGGGAGAGCCGCCGGTTTAATTCTTACGCTTCGGCGCTTGTTCGGCGGCCTCGCGGCAGGCGTCGGCGACGGCGGCGAGCTGGGTGAGGAAGGCTTCGCGTTCGCGCTCGGGGACCACGGTGAGGACGCTGGCTTGTAGGCTAATGGCGAGTTCGCGCAGTTGCTTGTAAAGCCGCTTGCCATCGGGCTTCACGCGGATGCGGTAGGCGCGGCGGTCCTTTTCGTGCGGCAGGCGCTCAATCCACCCGGCGGCTTCCATGCGCTCGACGAGCGACGCGATGGTGTTCGGATCGCTGCTCATCAGCTTGGTCAGCTCGCCTTGCGTGATGCCTTTCGGGTCAGCCTCAGTGAGGCAGCGGAGCGCGGTGAACTGGTCGGGCGTCGCGCCCGTGCCCGCGATGCGGCGGCGAAATGCCTGATTCAAGCCATACCACGCCCGCCGCAACAGCGGCGGGAGCCGGCGACGGTCAGGCGAGTCAATGGGCGGGGCGGATGTCTTTGAATTTGGGCGGGTGGGCATAGGTCGGAAACCGTTGTGCAGATAATACGTGTCCGTAGTATTTGGTTGCGCTGTGCCGCGCACTGTGGAAAATCACCGCAGCGCTGGGAAGAAAATTTGTTGCCGCCCGGCGTGTGTTTGCCAACGTAGCCGCTGCTTGCCACGACTTTGAACGCTCAGGCCATGAAACTACTGACTCCCACTCTCCTCGCTTTGCTCTGCGCGTCTTCGCTCACGCAGCACGCCGCCAGCGCCGCTCCCGCCGCCGCTCCCGTGAAGGGCTGGCTCGCTTGGCGCGGGCCGAACCAGAACGGCACGTCCGCTGAAAAGGGTTTGCCCAGCGCGATTGACCCGAAGAAGCCGCTGTGGACCGCTGAGTTCCCCGGCCAGTCCGCACCGGTCATCGCCAACGGCAAGCTCTACATCATGGGCTACCTCGGCGAGGGCGCGGAGCTGCAGGAGGGCGTGCGCTGCTACGACGCGGATACGGGGAAAATGATTTGGGAGAAGCGTTACACGGACTTTCTTTCAGACACGATTTACCTGCGCTACGCGACGAGCAGCCCGGCGGTGGACCCGGAGACGGGCAACGTTTACACGCTCGGCACGCAGGGGATGCTCAACGCGTTCACGGCGGACGGCAAGGAGCTGTGGGGCTACTCGATGATGGAGCAGTTCGGGCGGCTGACGTTCCCGAACTCGCGCACGGCGACGCCGCTGATTGACGGCGACCTCGTCATCGTGCGCGGCGTCACCTCGAACTGGGGCAATCAAGGCGCGGCGGGCGACCGCATGTATGCCTTCGACAAAAAGAGCGGCGAACTCGTCTGGTCGTGCTGGTCCGGCGAGCGCCCCAAGGATAACTCTTTCTCCCATCCGGTGCTGACGTGGTTTAAGGGCAAGCGCGTGCTCATCACCGCGACCGGCGACGGCAACGTGTTCTGCGCGAATGCCCGCACGGGCGAGGCCATCTGGCGGGTGCCGCTGTTCAAGGCCGGCATCAACTCGACCGCCGTTGTTCACAACAACGACAAGGTCGTCGCCATCTTCGGCACGCCCTACGAACCGGGCCAGATGGTGTGCATGAAGATTCCGCAGGTGGAGCCGACCAACCCGACAAACGCCCCGGTGCTCGTCGAGCGACAGGCGGTTGAGCTGTGGCACACGCCGGAGATTTCCACCTCGACGAGCCATCCGATTCTCGTCGGTGACCGCGTGTATGTCGTCGCGGAGAAGGGCGACCTCTGCTGCGTGGACGTGAACAACGGGAAGATTCTTTGGCGCGTGAGGTTGGGCATCGAGCAGCGCAACGCCGGCCTCGTCCACGCCGACGGCAAGCTCTACGTGCCGATGCTCGACGACCCCGCGAGCAAAGGTTCGGGCGAAGGCGATGCGGGCACGACCGGCGCGTTTTACATCATCGAGCCGAGCGACAAGGAAGGAAAGATTCTCAGCCATGTGCCGCTCGAAGGCCGCTGCTTCGGCACGCCAGCGGTTTACAACGGCAAGGTGTATATGCAGACCACGAAGAAGCTCTATTGCTTCGGCAAGGCGGGGAATAACCCCGGCCTGCCGCCTGAACCCGCCGCTGAGAACTGGCCCGCGCCCGGCAAGGCCACGCAGCTCCAGGTCATCCCGAGCGAAGTATTGTTGAAGCCCAGCCAGGCGGCGTCCTTCCGCATCCGCTCGCTCGACGCGAATGGCTTTGTCGTGCAGGAGAACATTGACCCGAAGACGTTGAAGTGGGTCGGCTACATCCCGCCGACGGCCCGCGTGCGCGCGAGCATGAAGGGCGCGTTCAACGCGAACGGCCAGCTCGTCGCCGGGCTGGACGTGGTGCCCAGCGCGGGCGCGTTTGAAGGCACGAGCGCCGACGGCTTGAAGGGCTACATCCGCGGGCGCGTGCTGCCGGGCTTGCCCATCAAGGAGGACTTCGAAAAGTTCGTGATAGACCAGAAGCACGAGACCGAGGAAGGCGTCCTGTTCGCGTATCCGCCGCTGCCGTGGATTGGGCCGCGCTTCAAGTTCGAGGTGCGCGAGGCGGGCGACACGAAGGCGCTGGTCAAGGCGATTGACAACAAGTTCTTCCAGCGCGCGACGGTCTTCATGGGCGAGCCGAGCTTGAAAAACTACACCGTGCAGACGGACGTGATGAGCGAGGGCAAGCCGCGCAAGATGTCCGAGGTCGGCCAAATCAATCAGCGCTACCTCATCGTGCTGCGGGGCAACGCGCAGGAAATCGAAGTGAACTCGAACCAAGAGCGGCTGAAGGTGGCCGTGCCGTTTAAGTGGAAGGCGAACGAGTGGATGACGCTCAAGTCCCGCGTGGACATTAAGCCCGATGGCTCCGGCGTGGTGCGCGCCAAGGCGTGGAAGCGCGGCGAGCCGGAGCCCGCCGAATGGACCATCGAGGTGCCTCACAAGATTGCGCACCAGAACGGCTGTCCCGGTCTCTACGGCTTCGCGCCGCAGGAAATGCGCGTGTTCATTGACAACGTGAGCGTGACGGCGAATTGAAAACCCGTGTCGTGCCGGCCATCTCCCGTTTCTATGGCATCGTGATTTTCATGAACTATGACGACCATCTGCCCCGGCATTTCCACGCCCGCTACGGCGAGCACAAGGCGAGCATCCGAATCGAGGACGGGACCGTTTTGGATGGCTCTCTGCCGGGCCGGGCGTTGCGACTCATTGAGGAATGGCGTCAGCAGCACCTCGCGGAGTTGGAGGAGAACTGGCGTCGTTACGAGACGCAGCAGCCGTTCTTGCAGATAACTCCGCTGTGATTCAATTTGGCTCTATGCAACTCGGCAACATCGTCACAGAAGCCTGCCCGCTGGGGGGGCATCGTTTGCGTGTGACGTTCGCAGACGGCTTCGTCGGCGAGACGGATTTGCAGAGCTTGCCGCTCCAACGGCGCGGTCCGCTGGTGCAGGCGCTGCGGGACGAGGGCTTCTTCCAGCGCGTCTGCGTGGACGACGAATGCGGCGTGGTGGCTTGGCCCAACGGATATGACATCTGCGCGGATGTGCTCCGACTCTACTGCGAACTGGGCCGTGCTTGCTCCGAGACGGAGTTGGCCGAACATTTTGCTCCTCAAGTCGGGGAGCTAGTTTTAAACGATAAACCTAGACCATGAAACATCTACCACTCCTCACCGCCGCGCTGCTCACCGTCGGCCTCGTCTCCCATGCCCAAGACTGGTCCCAATGGGGCGGCTCGCAATACCGCAACATGTATTCCCCCGCCAAGGGCCTGCCCGACCGCTTCGAGCCGGGCAAGCTCGTGAAGGGCACCGAGAATCACGACCCCGCCACGCAGAAGAACGTGAAGTTCACCGTGAAGCTCGGCTCGCAGAGCTACGGCAACCCCACCATCGCTAATGGCCGCATCTACGTCGGCACCAACAACGACGTGCCGCGCGACAAGAAGCATCTCGGCGACCGCTCCATCCTCCTCTGCCTCGATGAGAAGTCCGGCGCGCTCAACTGGCAACTTGTCGTCTCCAAGCTCAAGTCGGGCAAGGTCAACGACTGGGAAAGCCTCGGCCTCTTCTCCTCCGCCGTCATCGAAGGCAACCGCCTCTACATCGTCACCACGCGCTGCGAAATCCTCTGCCTCGACGTCGAAGGCATGGCGAACGGCAACGACGGCCCTTACAAGGACGAGGCCAAATACGTCGTGCAGGACGTGCTCGGTGCCGACGGCAAGCAGGCTCCGCTCATCCCGCCCGGCGAGAAGGACGCCGACATCATCTGGCGCTACGACATGATGGATGAACTGGGCGTTTTTCCGCACAACGCCTCCAACTGCTCCATCCTCATCATCGGCGACGTGCTCTACGTCTCCACCTCGAACGGTCAGGACTGGACGCACGTGAACGTCCCCTCCCCGCTCTCGCCCAGCCTCGTGGCAGTGAACAAGAAGACCGGTGAACTCCTCGGCGAGGACGATGCCAAGATTGGCTCGCGCCTCTTCCACGGCCAGTGGAGCTCGCCTTCGACCGGCAAGGTCAACGGCAAGGACCTCATCTTCTTCGGCGGCGGCGAAGGCATCTGCTACGCCTTCGACGCCGTGCCTAAGAAAGAAGCCGACGGCTCGTTCCTCAAGACGGTCTGGCAATACGACGCCAACCCGCCGGAATACAAAGCCAAAGAAGGCAAGCCCATCAAGTATCCCGCCGCTGAAGGCCCGAGCGAAATTATCGCCACGCCGGTCTTCTGGAAGAACCGCATTTACGTCGCCACCGGCCAGGACCCCGAGCACGGCGAAGGCGTCGGCCACCTCGTTTGCCTTGATGCGACGAAGACTGGCGACATCACGAAGACCGGCGTCATCTGGAGCTTCAAGGGTATCAACCGCAGCATCTCGACGGTCTCGATTGACCCGGCCACCGGACTGCTCTTCATCGGCGACTTCTCTGGCTTCGTGTATTGCCTCGATTCCGAGACGGGGAAACTGCACTGGAAGTATGATATGAAGGCACACATGTGGGGCAGCACGATGGTCGCCGACGGCAAGGTCTATGTCGGCGACGAGGACGGCGACTTCGTGGTGCTCGCTGCGAAGGGCGGCCCGAAGGCCGAAGTCCTGAGCGAGTGCAACCTCGGCGCGCCGGTTTACTCCACGCCGGTTATCGCGAACGGCGTCATCTACATCGCCAGCAACTCGCACCTCTTCGGCCTGCACGACTCCGTGAAGGCGAAGGCCGTGAAGCCGTAAGCCTTCATCACAACTCATTCCTGAACTGACACCATGCCCATCCCCACCGTTGCCCCCGAACTCGTCGCCAAGGCTAAGGCCGAACTCGACGCCCACCTCCGCGACATCGTCGCGTGGCACTTCAGCCCCGAGACCGGCTGCCCCTACTGGCTCGACTGGGCCGCAAAGAACTTCGACCCGCGCAAGGAAGTCACCCAGACCGAAGACCTCCTGAAGTTCGGCCACTTCGCCGACGAATCCCTGCGCGACCTCCAACCCGAGGTCTGGGTGCCCGCCGCGTTCAAGGGCAAGCCGTATAACATCTTCGAGACCGGCGGCACCACCGGCATGCCCAAGCAGCGCATCGGCTGGAACGACTACAAGGTGGATTACTCCGAGTTCAGCGAGAAGATTTCCGACGCGCACTTCCCGCGCGGCGGCGCGTGGCTGATGATGGGCCCCACCGGTCCCCGCCGTCTCCGCCTCGCCATTGAGCACCTCGCCAACGTGCGGGGCAGCTCCTGCTACTTCATCGACCTCGACCCGCGCTTCGTGAAGAAGCTCATCACCAACAAGCAATACGACGTCGCCAAGCAATACATGACCCACGTCGTGGACCAGGCCACGCTCATCCTGAAGAACCGCAAGGTCACCGGCCTCTTCACCACGCCCAAGCTCCTCGAAGCCATCGCTGAGAAGGTGAATCTCTGGGACGCCGGCATCCGCGGCGTCTTCTGCGGCGGCACCTCCATGAAGCCGCAGGAAGTGCGCTTCATCGTCGAGGAGTTGCTGGAGAACCGCATCGGCTTCTACCCGACTTACGGCAACACGCTCATGGGCCTCGCCGCCAGCGTCCCGCTTCAGCCCGAGGACAACTTCAGCGTCACCTACTACGCCCCGCAGCCCCGCGCCGTCCTGCGCGTCGTGAACCCGGACAAGACCGATGAGACTGCGGCCTACGACAGTTGGGGTCGTGCCGAGCTTACCACGCTCACGAAGGAATTCTTCATGCCGCGCTTCCTCGAGCGCGACGAAGTCATCCGCCGCGCCCCGCGCCCGCCCTACGCCTGGGACGGTGTCGGCGACGTGCGGCCCTTCGGTGCCATGACCAAGACCATCGTCGAGGGCGTTTACTGACGCGGCGTAGGCGCAGGCTTCAGCCTGCACTTGGTTTACGTCTTCGATTCGCAACCTAAAGGTTGCGACTACGGGAGCTTGCCTCACCGCTTGCCCCAATCCCCTGCCCTGTTACGGTTTCCGCAATGAGTTTCGTCGCCGAGTTCAACGCGCTGCCGGTGGAGTCTTTGGAGCAGTCCGCCATGACGACTTCACTGGCGGAGGCGTCCGCTGCCTTGGGCAAGACGCACTTGTCGCTGGAGGATTTTGCCAAACTGATTTCACCCGCTGCCGGGCAACTGCTGGAGCCGCTCTGCCATCGCTCCCAAGCCATCACGCAACAGCGGTTCGGCAAGGTCATCCGGCTGTTCGCGCCGCTCTACCTATCCAACGAGTGCATCAACAATTGCGCTTACTGCGGCTTCTCGCGCGACAACCCGATCCTGCGCGTGACGCTCGCGGTCGAGGAGGTCCGGCGCGAGGCGCGGTCGCTACGCGAGCAGGGTTTCCGCAACCTGCTGCTGGTCGCGGGCGAGCATCCGAAGTTTGTGGGCACCGATTACATGGCCGCGTGCGTCCGCGCGCTGCATGAGGAGTGGCCGAGCCTCTCTCTCGAAGTAGGGCCGATGGAGACGGAGGAATACCGGCCCCTCGTGGCGGCGGGCGCGGAGGGGCTGGTGGTGTATCAGGAGACTTACGACCGCGCCATCTACGAACGGATGCACACGGCGGGGCCGAAGCGGAACTTCGACTGGCGGCTGGAGACGGCGGAGCGAGCTTACGCGGCGGGCTTCCGCAGGCTTGGCATCGGCGCGCTGTTTGGTTTGGCGGATTGGCGACGCGAGGCGTTGAGCGTGGCGGCTCATGCGCAATACCTGCTGCGGCATTGCTGGAAGGCGCAAGTCACCCTTTCGCTCCCGCGCCTGCGTCCGTGCGCGGGCGAGTTCGAGCCGCTCACGACGATGACCGACCGCGAACTGGTGCAGCTCGTCGCCGCGTTTCGCCTGTTGCTGCCGGATGTCGGCCTCGTGCTCTCGACGCGCGAGCCGGCCAAGCTGCGCGACGGCCTCTTCCCCCTCGGCATCACGCTGGCCAGCGCTGGCAGCCACACGGAGCCGGGCGGATACACGGGCGCGGGGCGCGAGAACATCCATCGCACCGAGCGCGGACGCATCGTGGAACTGGCGGCGGGCGCGAGCGAGTGGGCCACGGCAGCGGGGCGCGAGACGAACGCTACGGGGCAGTTTGAAATTGCTGACGAGCGTTCGCCAGAAGAGATTGCCAACCTCATCCGCCGCCTCGGTTACGAACCGGTCTGGAAGGACTGGGATGCGGCGTTGACCGCGTGAACATGAAACTGCCACTGCTGCTCGCCTCGCTGCTCGCCAGCACTGATCTTTCAGTGGCTGCCCAAACCCTCGGCTCCCCTGCCCCACCGTCCGGTCCGCTCACCTGCGTGGTCTGCGCGAAGACTCCACTGGTTGGCAAATACTTCGTCCACAACCAGACGAACCACATCTGCGCCGAGTGCGAACAGTTGCCGACGCGTTGCGCGCTGTGCCGACTGCCCGTGAAGGACCCCACCACCAAGACCACCGACGGACGCAGCTTCTGCCGCGCGGACGCGGCCAATGTCGTCGTGGCCCAAGACGAGGCGACCAAGCTCTTTGCCCAGGCGCGCAGTGAGTTGAGCACGCTCTCCGATGGCTCAATCTCGCTGCGCAGCGCGGCGGTGGCCGTGCAATTGGTGGACGTGGACTACTGGAACGCCAAGGCCGGCGGGGACGGGGCGACCACGATGCATCGGCTGGGCTTCTCCATCAGCCGGCCCATCGGCAGCGGCTTCGCGCACAACGTCATCCTGATGAGTGGGCAACTCCGCACCACGACGCTCTCCACCTGCGCGCATGAGTTCGCCCATCTTTGGCTGAACGAAAACCTAAAGCCCGAGCGCAAGCTCGACCCCGACACCCGCGAGGCGCTCTGCGAACTCTTCGCCTTCAAGCTCGCCGCCCGCCGGGGCGACACCAACGAAATCGCGCGCATCAAGGTGAACCCTTACACAAAGGGGGTCGTCCTCAGCGCCCTCGAGTTCGAGGCGCGCGAAGGCTTGCCCGGCGTCATATCGTGGGTGCGCAACGGCACAGAGGTGGTGCTGCCTGCGACCCGCGTCGCGAGCGCTACCGCTGCGCCGGAGCCAGTGCGGGAGTTGCGTCCGCCACCACCGCCCGCGACGAAGCTGGAGCTGCGTTCGCTGCTCCGCACGTCGAAGCGCACAGTGGCCGTCATCAACGGCGAACGCTTCGAGTTGGGCAGCGAGCTGTCCATGCTGATCGACGGCAAGCGTCGTCTCGTGCGTTTGGAGTCGGCGGCGGAGAGTTACGTCATCGTCACAGTGGATGGTGCGCGGCAAACGCTCCAGCTCGGGGCGAAGTGAGTTGCATGGCCTCGCCGCACGTGATCGCCAACGGACGGGAAGTCAGCGCAACCCTGCCCTGCTCGATTGAGGCCTTTCTCCTCGCCCAACACTTGCTCCCGCGCAGTGTGGTGGTGGAGCACAATGGCGAGGCGGTCTCGCCCTCGGAGTTTCCGCAGCGCGCGCTCCAAGCCGGTGACCGTCTGGAAATCGTCCGCATCGTGGCAGGGGGGTGATGGAGCGCGGAGGGCCTGCGTCCGCACTCCAGCACAGTTGCCGTCCACACCGCTTCGCCGCATCATCATTTTATGAAACGATCTTTGCTCCTCGCCTCGCTCGTCTTCGCCACGAGCCTTCTTTCCTCTCCCGCGCAGACAAACCTCCTCGCCCCGCTCCTCGCCCGCAACATCATCGGCCCAAACCTCGCGCTCGCCGAGATCCAGAGCTACACCGAGAACCGCGTCCCGCTCATGCCCGCGCTCAAGTCCGCCGCTGAGTGGGAGAATGAAGCCGCCCGTCTGCGCCGTGAGGCACTCAATGACGTCATCTTCCGCGGCGAAGCCAGCCAGTGGCGCGACGCGAAGTCGAAGGTCGAGTGGCTCGACACCATTGCCGGCGGGCCGGGCTACACGATTCGCAAGCTGCGCTACGAGGCCTTGCCCGGCCTGTGGATTCCCGCGTTGCTTTACCTGCCAGAGAAAATCACCGGCAAGGTGCCTGTCCACCTCGCCGTCAACGGCCACGACGCCGTGGGCAAAGCCGCGCCCTACAAACAAATCCGCTGCATCAACCTCGCCAAGCGCGGCGTCATCTCGCTCAACGCCGAGTGGCTCGGCATGGGCCAACTCCGCTCGCCCGGCTTCGCGCACTACACGATGAACCAGCTCGACCTCTGTGGCTCCAGCGGCATCGCGCCCTTCTACCTCGCCATGTCCCGCGCGCTGGACATCCTGCTCGCGCTGCCGGAGGCCGACCCGCAGCGCGTGGCCGTCAGCGGTCTTTCCGGTGGCGGCTGGCAGACCATTTTCATCAGCGCACTCGACACCCGCGTGACCCTCGCCAATCCCGTCGCCGGCTACTCCAGCTTCCGCACGCGCGCGCGGAACTTCGGCGACCTCGGCGACTCCGAACAGACGCCCAGTGACCTCGCCACGGTTGTGGACTACACGCACCTCACGGCCATGCTCGCTCCGCGCGGCGCGTTGCTCACCTACAACGCGAAGGACCAATGCTGCTTCGCCACCGACCACGCGCTCCAGCCGCTGCTGGACGCCGCGCAGCCGGTCTTCAAGCTCTTCAAGGCCGACGCCAAACTCCGCTGGCACAGCAACCACGTCCCCGGCACACACAACTTCGACCAGGAAAACCGCGAAGTCTTCTACCGTATGCTCGGCGACACGTTCTTCCCCGGAGACACGAAATTTGACGCGAAGGAATTGGCCGTCGAAGCAGAAGTGAAGAAAGCCGAGGAACTCAACGTGCCGCTCCCGGCGGACAATCTCGACTTCAACCAGCTCGCCACGCGGCTCGCGAAGGACTTGCCGCGCGGCATCTCCACCGCTCTATCGGTCGTGCCATCCTCGCGCTTGCAGCAGGCGCAGCGCGCTCTGCTCGGCGGCGCCGTTCATGCCAAACACTACACCGTGACTGCCGAACTGGCTGGAGCCGAAACCACGAACGATGTCACCGCGACCCACTGGCGCTTGAGGATGGGAGACGCGTGGACCGTGCCCGCCGTCGAGCTGACTCAGGGCGCACCGCGGACCACTGTGATTCTCGTCGGCGACGTCGGGCGCAAGGGACTCAGCGCCGAGGCAGCGCAACTCCTCGCCGACGGCCACCGCGTCGTGGCCGTGGACCCGTTCTACTTCGGTGAGTCGCGCATTGCTCAGAAGGACTTCCTCTTTGCACTGCTGGTGGCAGCGGTGGGCGACCGTCCGCTCGGCTTGCAGGCGAGCCAGTTGACCGCGACTGCACGCTGGCTATCCACCGAGCGCAAGTTGGGACCAGTGAAACTGATCAGCGTTGGACCGCGAGCGAGCGTGTTTTCCACCGTCGCAGCCGCGCTTGAGGAGAAGGCGATTGCGGGCCTCGAATTGCGGAACCCGCTGAGCAGCCTCAAGGAGGTCATCGCGAAAAACGTCGGCGTGAACCAACAGCCGGAGCTCTTCTGCTTCGGGCTGCTGGAGCAGTTCGACGTGCCCCAGCTCCGCGCCCTCGTCGCCCCGCGTCCGGTAGTCACCGCAAAGTAAGAGTCGCACGGGCCGGCTCTAAAACCTCACGCCGCCCTCATCCGGCCTCCAGTCAGTAACAGACTCGTCTGCTCGGGTCGCGCGGGTGGGGCGGCCTGCCAGTCCATCGCGTCGTCCACCGCCTTGCGCATCTGGTCAAACCACCAGTGCGCGCTGGGCAGGCGGCGCTGGCGGCGGTGCGCGCGGCGTGAGGTGGGGGCTGCGTTGGCGAGGGTGAGTTCCATTTGGTGCTTCATAGTTTGTCTTTCTTTGAAGGAGGCTACGCCCGCATCTGGGACATTCGCTGTCCGTGCCAAAATGATTATCGGAATGTTCCAGCAGCGACTTGAGTGGGATTTTTCCTTCCCGAAGCCCGAGCCGAGTCGCACATTGAAACACCGTGAAGCCGTCATCTGTCCCCTGCCTTGCCCGTTGGCGCGCTGGCTGGCTGCTGGCCTGTTTTCTCGCCCACCTGACCGCCAGCCTTGCCCAGACTCCCCTCGCCTCGCGTGAGGAAGCCTTGGCCGCGAAGCTCGACGTTTGGGGCGAGGCCGCGCTGCGCCAGCCCAACGGCCCGAGCTACGAATTCTTCGCCCCGTTGCTCCCGCCGCTGCGCTACGTCAACGCGGATTTCCATCACTACCCCATCGTTCTGAGCGCGCCGGGCGCGCTGGCAAAGGCGCGGCTCATCTCCAACGGCAGCGGCGTGAACCTGCGCGGCGGCACGCGCAGTTGGAACGATGTGGGCACGCCGGTCATCTTCCGCGTCGGCCCGGACGAGCTGCGCTTCGGTGAGTTCATCGAGCGCGTCACCGGCCCACGCTACGCCGAGGGCTGGCTGCCCATCGTGCAGCTCGACTACGCACACGCCGGCAGTGTGTTCACGCAGGAGTCGTTCGCGAGTGTCGAGCCGACTCTGGCGGAGCACGGCGTCGTGCTACTGAAGTTCCGCCTCGCGGAGGGCGCGAAAGGATCGGTCGCAGTTCAAGTGGATTCCAAAAACCCGCCCGTCGTGCAACAGAACACGCTGCGCGACGAACAGGGCCGCGTGCTCGTGTGGTTTGACCCGGCTTGGAAATGGCAGCGCCAGCGGCTCGTCGCCAATCTCACGGACAAAAACTCTGTC
>Ga0208960_1000368_pt1 | contig 25522 bp, 25 predicted proteins | sample GreLakmeON33MSRF_FD_187703 | JGI IMG/M metagenome (GOLD analysis project Ga0208960, IMG submission 187703) | Freshwater lentic microbial communities from great Laurentian Lakes, MI, USA - Great Lakes metaG ON33MSRF (SPAdes) | ecosystem: Environmental > Aquatic > Freshwater > Lake | place: Great... | reverse complement strand
CTCCCCCAAGCGAACACCCAACCCCGGCCCCCAATGCTGGTTAATCACAAGCGTGTTCTGCGGCCACAACATCACCACGGTAGAGCCCAATAAAAAGCGGCCCATCTCTTCGCCTTGTTGCAAGTGAATCGATACATCGTCGTAATACCACTCACGCACTGTGGGTGAGCGCGGCGGGTTGACCACCCCATGCCAAGTGGTCGCCATGCTGCCCACAATCGTAGCGCCCACGAGCACCATCACAAAACTATCAAACACGCACACCACGCGCTCATTACGGGCAAACAAACCAGGTACGCCTTGGGCCGTTGCAGGATTGACCGAGAACAAATCTCCCGGCACATGGATCATGCGCAACAAGCGTCCGGCCGCTGGCATATGGATGCGGTGGTAATCCTTGGGGCTTAAATAAATAGTCGCAAAGTCGCCGTTATCAAACTGGGCAGCTAACTGCGCATCACCACCCAATAACGCACGTGTGCTGTAACGGTGCCCTTTGGCTTGAAATATCTGATCACCACCAATGCGACCGAACTGGCTGATGGCACCGTCTACTGGACAGATCCACTGCGAATTCGCCAAGGGACGTGCGTCCGGTTTGAGCGCGCGCGTGAAAAAGTCGTTAAAGCTGCCGTAATGTGTGATGTCAGCATCTGCTGCTTCGTCCATATTGACGTTGTAACGCTTTACAAACCAACGAATCACCGCATGCGTCCAGCGACCCCCATGCCAATTCGCAAAACGGCCTGCGAATTCGGTTAAGGCCAGTTTAGGCAACAGATATTGCAGATACACGCTGAGAGATTTCGTCATAAGCTTGAATTTTAGGCGGGGCACAATATGTGTATGCAAGCACCTCTTTTTGAATGCCAACACCTCGTCAAACGCTATGGCAACGCTACTGTTGTCGACGATTTGTCGTTTCAATTACAAGCGGGGGAGTGCTTGGGTGTGATTGGCCCTAATGGCGCTGGCAAAACTACGACCTTGCGCATGTGTCTAGGCTTAAGCGAACCTGATGCAGGCAGCATCCAAGCTTTTGGTTTGTCTATGCCGCGCGATGCGCTGGCCATCAAATCACGCTTAGGTGTTGTTAGCCAGTTCGACACGCTAGACCCTGACTTCACTTGTGCTGAAAACCTGCGTGTATTCGGTACTTACTTCGGTATGTCACGCAGTGCCATCGAAGCACGCGTGCCAGAGTTACTCGAATTCGCCGCACTCACCAACAAAGCAGATGCCAAACCCGGACAACTCTCAGGCGGCATGAAACGCCGATTGAGTTTGGCGCGCGCCCTTATCAATGACCCTAACATCTTGTTGCTCGACGAGCCCACGACAGGCCTTGACCCCCAAGCACGCCACCTCATGTGGGAACGTTTACAACAACTGTTGCAACAAGGCAAATCGATATTGCTCACTACGCACTTTATGGACGAGGCAGAGCGCCTGTGTAACCGCTTGCTGTTACTAGACCATGGTAAAAAAATTGCCGAAGGCACGCCGCGTGATTTGATCTCTCAACACCTAGAACCCGATGTGGTCGAGGTGTATGGGCAAGACGCATTGGCATTGGTCAACAGTCCTTTGGTCGAACTAGCGCAGCGCACCGAGACCAGTGGTGAAACCGTTTTCTTTTACACCGCAGATGCAACACCTCTTTTGCATGCACTCAATACCTATCCCGGTCTACGCACTTTGCACCGCCCCGCCAACCTAGAAGACCTGTTTTTAAAAATGACAGGTCGCCAAATTCGAGAAGGGGCATAAACCATGCGTACCCACTTTCGCTTTTGGCCCGTATTTAGACGCAACCTTTTGGTATGGCGCAAATTAGTGATTCCTAGTTTGGTAGCCAATATCGCAGAGCCTTTGATGTGGCTCGTCGCATTTGGTTATGGCATGGGCGCCTTGATTGGCGAAGTCACCATCAACGGCGTGCAAGTGCCCTATCTACTTTTCTTAGCCAGTGGCTCTATTTGCATGAGTGCCATGAATGCCGCCACCTTTGAGGCTTTGTATTCCGCCTTCTCGCGTATGCATGTGCAAAAAACATGGGATGGCATCATGAACGCTCCCATTAGGCTAGAAGATGTGTTGCTCGCTGAAATGCTGTGGGCCGCATTTAAGTCTTTGTTCACCATCACCGCCATCTTGGGTGTGATGATGGCTTTAGGCATCACGCAAAGTTGGAAAATCTTGCTCGCTTGGCCTAGTCTATTATTTATAGGCATTACCTTTAGTTGCTTAGCTTTGATATTCAATGCATTAGCAAAAGGCTATGACTTTTTCACCTATTACTTCACGTTGTTCTTAACGCCCATGATGTTTTTAAGTGGCGTGTTTTTTCCAAGTGAGGAATTGCCGCCTTGGGTGCGCGCAATAGCAGAGTGGCTACCACTCAGCCAAGCCATAGCATTGGTACGCCCCTTGTTCTTAGACCAATGGCCGAGTCAACCCTTGTTGCACTTGGGAGTGTTGGCTTTGTATGCGGGTGTCGCCTGGGCTATTGCTCTGCATTTCACTCGCAAACGCTTTAAAACTTGACGTTTCTCCACAAAGCACAAACACGTAAGTGGTGCGGATAACATCCGCAGCTAGGCGTAATTCAGATCAGTTAATTTATAAGTAAGAAGGTGATTTCATGAGTATTCAAACAGTAGGCATCATCGGTGCAGGCACTATGGGCAACGGTATTGCGCAAGCGTGTGCGGTATCCGGTGTGAATGTAGTGATGGTCGACATTTCGGAGGCTGCTGTGGCCAAAGGTATCGCCACTGTCAGCAACAGCCTGGATCGATTGATCAAAAAAGAAAAAATGACCGAGGCAGAAAAAGTTGCTGCACTTGGGCGCATACACGGCAGCACGCAATACCAAGATTTACAAAAAGCCCAATTGGTGATTGAAGCTGCCACAGAAAATTTTGACCTCAAAGTCAAAATCTTGAAGCAAGTCGATAGCCTGCTTGCAGAAGATGTGATCGTGGCATCGAACACCTCGTCAATTTCCATCACTAAGCTTGCAGCGGCCACCACGCGCGCTGACCGTTTTATTGGCATGCATTTTTTCAATCCAGTGCCCATGATGGCCTTGGTGGAAATCATCCGCGGCTTGCAAACGTCTGACGCAACGCATGATGCTGTGCACGCACTAGCCAAACGTTTAGGCAAGAGCCCCATCACCGTCAAAAATGCCCCTGGCTTTGTGGTCAACCGCATTTTGGTACCGATGATCAACGAAGCATTCTTCGTTCTCTCAGAAGGCTTGGCCACGCCTGACGATATCGACGCAGGCATGCGCCTAGGTTGCAATCAACCGATTGGGCCTTTGGCATTGGCCGACATGATTGGCCTAGATGTGTGCTTGGCTGTGATGGAAGTGTATTTAAGCGAGTATGGCGATAGCAAATACCGCCCCTGCCCATTACTCAAAGAAATGGTTGCCGCAGGCCAACTCGGTCGCAAAACTGGCCGCGGCGTTTACCACTATTGATACGTCGTTTTAATCGACCTTGGCGCCAGAGTTCTTTACAACCAGCGCCCACTTTTTGTGTTCTGAGTCAATGAACTTAGCGAATTCTGCAGGTGTATTGCCGCTCGGTATCGCACCTTGCGCCAACAGTTTTTCTTTGATCGCAGGTGAGTTGAGTGCCTTAGCCACTTCTTGCTGAATACGAGTAATGATTTCTGGTGGCGTACCAGCAGGCGCCAACAAACCAAACCATGAGCTGGCATCGAATCCCTTCAGTACAGCACCACCTGCTTGTTCTAGCGTAGGCACATCTGGCAAAGCACCAGAACGCTGAAGACTGGTGACAGCCAACGCTTTGAGCTTGCCAGATTTGATCAACTGCAAAGACGAGGGCAGGTTATCAAACATCACATCCGTTGCACCGCCCACCAAATCTAGCAAGGCAGGGCTAGAACCTTTATAGGGCAAGTGGACCATGAAGGTGCCGCTCATGCTTTTAAACAACTCGCCTGACAAGTGGATGGATGTTCCGTTTCCACTTGATGCCATATTCAGTTGCCCAGGGCGAGTTTTTGCATAGGCAATAAAGTCAGCCACATTGTTGATATTGCGCTCTTTGGCTTTCTCTGCGTTGACCACCATCACATTAGGAACTCCAGCCACCAATGTGATCGGCATGAAATCTTTAATAGGATCGAAAGGCAGTTTGTCGTATAGAGCACGGTTGATACCGTGTGTGCCAACAGTTCCCATCAAAATGGTGTATCCGTCTGGTGCAGATTTAGCAACCAAGTCAGCGCCCAAATTAGCGCCAGCCCCTGGTTTGTTGTCTACAAAAAAAGTCTGTCCAAATGCTTTAGAGAGTTCTGGCGCAATGGCGCGGGCCAAAATATCTGTGGTGCCTGCTGGTGCAAATGGCACCACGATACGCACTTGCTTGTTAGGCCAAGCAGATTGCGCCTGCGTCAAGCTCGCACTTGTTAACAATGCGCACAAGAAAGCGGCCTGCACGCAGGCCGCTAGCGCACTGCGTCGTGTGCGATTAATCTGCATATTCGCCTGCAGCCTTGATCACTGGACCCCATTTAGCAATTTCTGCTGCCACGAATTTTTTGTGTTCTGCTCCATCGGTGCGCTTGTCTGCCACAACGACAGCCCCTAAGGATTCTTGTTTTTTAACGAATTCCGGATCTTTCAAAGCGGTTTTCAAAGCGGCATTGAGTTTGGCAACGACATCCGCTGGGGTGCCTTTGGGCGCATACATTCCATGCCAAATAGAAACGTCGAAGTCTTTTACGCCGGATTCATTCATAGTCGGCAGATCTTTCAAAGCGGGGGTGGTTAAACGCTTCATAGTGGTCACCGCAAATGCTTTGATGGTTTTACCTTCAATTTGGCTAGAAGTGTTGGTGGTTTGATCGCATAGCAAATCAACCTGTCCGCCCATCAAATCGTTCAATGCTGGCGCGGTCCCTTTGTAGGGAATCGTAGTCATATCAGTTTGAACGGCTTTCTGAAACATCAGTCCGCATAAATGCGATGCAGCACCCAATCCTGCATTGGCTAAATTTATCTTGCCTTTGTTTTGACCAATCCATGTCACCAGTTCTTTGTAATTGTTGGCCGGCAAAGTGGGGCGCCCAACCAATGTCATAGGGACTTCATTGACCATGCCCAAGAACTCAAAATCGTCCATGGTGTTGTAAGGCATCTTGCGATAAAGGGCAGGTGATGTAGCCATACCAATATGGTGAAGCAACACAGTGTGTCCGTCTTGAGGTGCTTTGGATACTTTATTGGCCCCAATCGTTCCACCGGCACCTGCCACGTTTTCAACCACGACATTTGCACCTAAGGGCTTGCGCATGGCTTCAGCCAAATCGCGCGCTACGCGGTCGGTGGGTCCACCCGCGACAAAGGGCACGACGATCGTGACCGGCTTGTCTTTAATAGGGAAATCTGCTGCTGCCACCCATGTTTGGCAAGAGGCTGCAACGATAAGGCTCAGCGCGAATAACTTTTTCATAAGGTCTCCAAGTAATAAACCATTGATACTAACAACATAAAACAATTATTTTAAACTCGCCTAAAGCATTCAATTACACGGAAATTACTTAGGTGTTTATTGGTAGCTACGCGCGTCTTCAATCACTTTTCCGTCATTGGGCAAACTACCCACCTCTACCAAGGCAATATCAGCGCGTAATTTAGTTACGTCGCGCACAGCTTCGCTGATTTTTTCAGCTAATCCTGCTGCTGCTACGGTTTCCACTTTGAGCGTGAGTTGGTCGTTTGCCATTTCGCCTGATACGACAAGGCGGGCACGCTTGATGGCTGGAAAACGTTTGGTAACTTCCGCAACTTGACTCGGATGCACAAACATCCCGCGCACTTTGGTGGTTTGGTCAGCGCGACCCATCCAGCCTTTGATGCGGTGATTGGTTCTACCAGTGGGGCATGTGCCAGGCAGTACGGCAGATAAGTCGCCTGTACCAAAACGTATCAAGGGATAGTCTGGGTTCAAGGTGGTAACTACCAACTCGCCCACTTCGCCTTCTGGAACAGGGTCGCCGGTTCCAGGTCGCACGATCTCAACGATCACGCCTTCGTCCAACACCAAACCCTCACGCGCTGATGTTTCGTAAGCGATCAGTCCAAGATCTGCGGTTGCATAACACTGATAACCTGCAATGCCGCGCTCGGCCAACCAGTCGCGCAAGCTTGGCGGAAAGGCTTCTCCAGAGACCAATGCTTTGCGCACGCTGGGCATTACAACACCCATTTCTACCGCTTTTTCCACAATGATTTTCAAGAAGCTTGGCGTCCCAATATAGCCAGCCGGTTTTAATTCCGCCATGGCTTGTACTTGTTGTTCTGTTTGACCGATACCGCCAGCAAACACAGTGCAACCCAATGCATGTGCACCCGTTTCCATCATCGAACCCGCTGGCGTGAAGTGGTAACTAAAGCAGTTGTGTATCAACTCGTTTTCACGAAAACCTGCAGCAAACATGGCGCGCGCCATGCGCCAATAGTCTGCGCGAGCGCCTTCTGGCTCGTAGATGGTGCCAGGGCTTGCAAAAATGCGAGGCATCGTTTTGCCATAGGCAATTGCAGAGAAACCACCAAAAATATCGCTAGCGCGCTGTGACTGCTGTTGTTCTAACAACTCGTGTTTGCGAATCACGGGTAACTTAGCAAGCGCCGTACGGCTGGTGACAGCAGAGGCGTCTACTGACAACAAACTTTTTGCAAAAGCATGCGCTTTGGATTTCGCATGCGCCACTTGGACAGGCAGTGCTGATAAAAGAGCAGTTTCACGTTGCGCAGGATCGCGCGTTTCTAACGCATCAAAATGGGTACTCATAAATAACTTAGTAAGTCTTACGCTTAAGCCAACCAACGCTTGCGGCGCTTGTAGCTTTTGGTGTCTTTGAAATTCTTGCGTTCGCCGCCACCCACGCCTAAGTAAAACTCTTTGACGTCTTCGTTGCTCGCCAGATCACTAGCCTTGCCATCCATCACGATGCGGCCCGATTCCATGATGTAGCCGTAATCGGAATAACGCAGCGCCATATTGGTATTTTGTTCAGCTAATAGAAAAGTTACTTTTTCTTTGTCGTTCAAATCTTTGACGATGTTGAACACCTCTTCCACGATTTGTGGTGCCAAGCCCATCGATGGCTCGTCTAACAAAACAATACTCGGGTTAGCCATCAAGGCGCGCCCAATGGCGCACATTTGCTGCTCGCCGCCAGATGTGTAAGCGGCTTGCGATGTGCGACGGTTTTTCAAAAGGGGAAAGTAGTTATAAACCTTCTCTAAATTGGCAGCAATCTCACCTTTGTCTTTGCGGGTGTAACTGCCCGTCATCAAATTTTCTTCAATCGTTAAATGGGCAAAGCAATGACGTCCTTCCATCACTTGCACCACACCACGCTGGACCAAGTCAGCAGGCGTGAGGTTTTCAATCCGCTCGCCGCGCAACTCAATGCTGCCTTTGGTCACGGCGCCTCGCTCACCTTTGAGCAGATTGGATATGGCCCGCAAGGTGGTGGTTTTGCCAGCGCCATTGCCGCCCAAAATAGCCACGATGCCTTGTTCGGGAACCTGCAAGGAGACGCCCTTCAACACCAAGATGACGTGGTTGTAAATAACTTCAATACCACTGACATTCAATACAATTTTTTTATCGCTCATGGACTTTGCCTTTATGACCAAATGAAAGTCTCATGCTTTGAGGCTTTCATTTGATAACTGTTTTCGCAGTTACCAAAGCACCGCACAAATGTGCGGTGTTGCCAAAACTTAAGACTGGCAATCAGCCGGTGTACGGCGAGCCAGCTTCTTTTCTGCAGCGTATTTGTCTGCAGCGGCTTTCACCATAGGCTTGATGATTTGCTCATCGGCCTGGTACCAGTCGCTGGTGAACTCCCACTTAGTGCCGCTCCATGTGTGAATGCGGGCCCAGTTGGCACCCATGTGGTCGGCACAAGAAGTTGAAATAGGACGCAACACACCTTTGAAGCCCAGGGCGTTAAGTTTAGGCTGTGTCAGGTTCAAGTTCTCATAACCCCAGCGCGCTTGCTCGCCAGTCATGACTTTTCCTTTGCCGTATCTCTCTTGGGCTTGGCGAACGCCTTCAACACCAAACATGGCGCTGAACAAACCGCGCATGTAAAGCACTTCACCCACTTCATCCTTGGGACCTGTGCCTTGGCCTTTGGCATGAATCTTTTCCAACACTTCTTTCACAACTGCAGAATCTTTTTCGGCACCGTGTTGCATCGTGATAGCGTTGTAGCCTTTAGCGCCCATGCCAACGTCTTTGACATCTGGCTCTGCACCTGCCCACCACACGCCATAAATTTGTTCACGGGGGTAACCAGTGGCTTGCGCTTCTTTGAGCAAGGTGGAGTTCATCACACCCCAGCCCCAGTTCAAGACGTAGTCTGGGCGATCGCGGCGAATTTGCAACCATGTTGCCTTTTGCTCAATTCCAGGGTGTGTGACAGGCAGCAAACTCAGCTTGAAGCCGTGCATGGCAGCGCGCTCTTGCAAAATGGGGATGGCTTCTTTGCCAAAGGGGCTGTCGTGGTAAATCAATGCAATATGCTTACCTTTGAGTTTGTCAGCTCCACCTAATTTTTTGGCAATGTCTTGAATGATCACATCGCCTGCAACCCAGTAGGTGCCGGCCAATGGGAAGTTCCATTTGAAGACGATACCGTCAGCAGATTCACTTCGGCCGTAACCGGCTGTGATCAAAGAAATCTTATCCCCAGGGGCTTTTTCAGTCAGCGCAAAAGTAATACCTGTTGACAATGGTTGGAACGATGTAGCACCACCATTTTTGCCTTTGAGGCGCTCATAGCACTCCACACCACGGTCTGTGGCGTAGCCAGTTTCGCATTCTTCGAAGCTGACTTTCACGCCATTGATGCCACCGCGAGCATTGACAAGTTTGAGGTAGTCGACAAAACCGTTGGCGAATGGCACGCCATTTGGCGCGTAGGCACCGGTTCTGTAGACCAAGACTGGGAAAAATTGCTCTTTGGCTTGAGCAGTTGCTACGGTGCTGACCAGCGCGCTGGTAAGTCCTGCAGCGGCCACAGTGGCGGCCAAGGCGAGTTGACGAAGCTTCATGGTTGTCTCCTATTAAGTAAAGTGAGAAGCACTGACGGAAAAATCAATGAGGGAATGGCCATAAACGCAGCTTTTGCTTGGCCACCGACCACAGTTTGGCCAAGCCATGCGGTTCCACAATCAAGAACCACACAATCAAGGCACCAAAAATCATGAACTCAGAGTGAGAGATGGCGGCAGTGGAAATGACAACGCCCACCAAGCTACCCGCCCAAGGCAAAAACTGATTAAGGAAAATGGGTAGGATCACAATGAATGCTGCACCAAAAAAGCTGCCCATGATTGAGCCCATGCCCCCAATGATCACCATGAAGAGCAATTGAAAAGAGCGATCAATCGAAAAGGCTGCAGGCTCCCAAGAGCCCAAGTGCACAAAGCCCCACAAAGCACCTGCGACTCCCACAATGAAAGAGCTCACAGCAAAAGCGCTAAGCTTTGCGTACATGGGACGAATGCCAATGACAGCCGCAGCCACATCCATGTCGCGAATGGCCATCCACTCACGGCCAATTGCTGAGCGCACCAAATTCTTAGCCAGTAGGCCAAAAACAATCAAGAACAACAAGCAGAACAAATACTTTTCGACTGGCGTTTCAATGACCAGTCCCATAATACTCAGGTTAGAGACTGAAACTGACCCAGAAGCTGTGTTGTTGGTAAACCAACCTATGCGAAGGAAAGCCCAGTCACAAAAAAACTGCGCGGCTAAGGTGGCTACAGCCAAGTAAAGCCCCTTGACTCGCAAACTGGGTATGCCAAAAAAGACGCCTACCAGCGTTGCAAAAAATCCACCACTGAGAATGGCGACGATCAGGGGAATGCCGTCCAGTCGAATGTAAGTGTTGTATGCCATGTAGGCGCCCACCGCCATGAACGCACCCGAGCCTAAAGAAATTTGGCCGCAATAACCCACCAGAATATTTACGCCCAATGCGGCTAAGGACAAGATCAAAAAGGGAATCAAGATGGCCCTGAACATGTATTCGTCGACCACCATAGGCACACCCACGAAGGCAAATGCAATCAATGCCAAGATGGCCCAGCGATCTTGCGCAATAACAAAAATTTGTTGGTCACTTCGGTACGAAGTTTTGAATTGACCATTTTCTCTATAGAACACGATGTGTCTCCTTAGACGCGATCAATAATTTTTTCGCCAAACAAACCCTGTGGTCGAAACAGCAAAAAGACCAACGCTAAAACATACGCAAACCAAATTTCAATGCCGCCACCAACATAGGGGCCGAGAAACACTTCCGACAATTTTTCTCCCACGCCAATGATCAAGCCGCCAATGATGGCACCTGGCACCGATGTCAAGCCGCCCAAAATGATCACAGGCAAGGCCCTTAAAGCAACCGTTGTCAAAGAAAATTGAACGCCCATCTTGGAGCCCCAAATGATGCCCGCCACTAAGGCCGTAATACCGGCCACAAACCAAACGATGACCCAAATTCGATTCAAGGGGATACCAATTGACTGGGCCGCTTGGTGATCATCTGCAACCGCACGCAAGGCCCTGCCAGTGCTTGTTTTTTGGAAAAACAAAGACAGAGTGACCACCAGCAAAGCGGCAATCAGCGCGGCGTACACGTCTTCCAAATTAACCAAAACGCCACCGGGAAAAACAGAATCTAGCAGGAACACAGGATCTTTGGGCATGCCCACATCAATTTTGTAAATGTCGCTGCCAAAGATGGTCTGGCCCAAGCCGTCAATGAAATAGGTGATGCCCAAGGTGGCCATCAGCAAAGTGACGCCCTCTTGGTTGACCAAGTGACGCAACACATATCGCTCAATGAGCCAAGCCAAGACAAACATCAAGGCCGCTGCGAGGACAAAAGCAACGACGTTGGCGAGTATTTTGTTGTCAAGGCCCAATATTTGTGGCGCCCACTCCGAGAAACGCGCCATAGCCAAAGCAGCAAACAGCACCATGGCGCCTTGCGCAAAATTGAACACACCTGAGGCTTTGAAAATAAGCACAAAGCCAAGCGCAACCAGTGAATACAGCATGCCGGCCATCAGGCCGCCTAAAAGAGCTTCTAAGAAAAATGCCATCTTGTTTGCTCCCTAATGATTGGTTCCCAGATAGGCACTGATCACATCTGGGTTGTTGCGCACATCGTCAGGCATGCCGTCACCAATTTTTTTACCGTAGTCCAACACAACGACGCGGTCAGAAATATCCATCACCACGCCCATATCGTGCTCGATCAATACAATCGTGGTGCCAAATTCTTCGTTCACGTCCAAGATAAAGCGACACATGTCTTGCTTTTCTTCGACGTTCATGCCAGCCATGGGCTCATCTAACAACAAAACCTGAGGCTCGAGTGCCAGAGCGCGACCTAAGTCCACACGTTTTTGTAATCCATAGGGAAGTTGCCCGACAGGTGTTTTTCGGTGCGCTTGGATTTCAAGGAAGTCGATGATGTGTTCGACTTTCTCTCGGTGCGCAATTTCTTCTTTTTCAGCCGGTCCAATGCGCAAAGCTTGCAAAAATATATTGCTTTTCATGCGCAAGTTGCGCCCCGTCATGATGTTTTCTAAAACACTCATGCCTTTGAACAATGCCAAGTTTTGGAAAGTGCGCGCAATACCCATTTTTGCGACTGCGTGGCTGTCCATGTGGTCAAAGGTTTGCCCACGAAAAGTGATGGTGCCCTCTTGTGGTGTGTAAACACCGTTGATGCAATTGAGCATCGAGCTTTTACCAGCACCATTAGGGCCGATGATGGCGCGCACCTCATGCTCACACACGTCGAAAGAAATATCAGTCAGCGCTTTCACACCACCAAAACGCAAGCTGATGTTTTGGACGTCGAGAATGACCTCGCCTATTTTTTTACTCATGCCGCTTGCCCTACGGGTGCAAAGGTTTTGGAGTCCAAGATACGCAGGGTGGCGCTGACACTGCCAGTGCGTCCATCTTCAAATTTCACCTGGGTTTCGATAAATTGCTCTGTAGCACCACCATACAAAGCGTCGATCAAGACATCGTATTTTTCAGCGATGGCGCCACGGCGCACTTTGTTAGTTCGCGTTAATTCACCGTCGTCAGCATCGAGTTCTTTGTGCAAGACCAAAAAACGGCTTACTTGGCTACCCGCCAACAAAGCGTCTTGTGCTAAATCGGCGTTGACAGATTCCACACACTCCTTAATGAGTTGGTACACCTCTGTTTTTTGCGCCAAGTCGGTATAGCCCGCATAGGGCAAGTTGCGACGCTCAGCCCAGTTACCCACGGCATCAAAATCAATATTGATCATCACACACACTTTGTCGCGTTGGTCGCCGTAGGCCACCACTTCTTTAATATGTTGAAAAAACTTGAGTTTGTTTTCAACATACTTCGGCGCAAACATGGCGCCATCGTTGATGCCCCCGCTAATGCGACCCACGTCTTTGACGCGGTCAATAATTTTCAAATGGCCATTCGCATCTAGAAAGCCAGCGTCGCTGGTGTGGTACCAACCATCGGCTGTTAACACCTCTGCTGTAGCTGTTGGGTTTTTGTAGTATTCCTTCAACAATCCTTTGGACTTCACCAAAATCTCACCGTTGTCCGCGACTTTGATTTCTACACCTTCGCAAGGCACGCCCACAGTGTCAGCACGCGCTTCGTTGTCGGGTTGCAAACAAACAAACACAGCAGTCTCGGTGGAGCCGTAGAGTTGTTTGAGGTTGATACCAATCGAGCGATAAAAGCGGAACAAGTCTGGGCCAATCGCTTCGCCTGCGGTGTAAGCGACGCGTACACGACTAAAACCTAAGGTGTTGCGCAGTGGGCCATAGACAAATAAATTGCCCAAGGCAAGTAACAAACTCGCCACCAAGCCAACCGATTGCCCATCCATCTTGGCAGGACCATATTTACGCGCAATATCCATGAAGTAATGGAACATGCTGCGTTTGATACTGCTGGCATCTTCCATGCGGATCATCACGCTGGTGAGCAAGCCTTCAAACACGCGGGGTGGTGCGAAGTAATAGGTAGGCCCAACCTCTTTCAAGTCGATCATCACAGTGGCTGCAGACTCGGGGCAATTCACCACATACCCACATACCAACCACTGTGCGTAGCTGAAAATATTTTGGCCAATCCATGCGGGTGGCAAATAGGCCAACACATCTTCATCGTGCGTCAGGTGGTCAAAGTTGGCACCTGCTTGGGCACGGTTGATTAAGGAGTTGTGGGTATGCACTACACCTTTTGGATTACCGGTAGTGCCTGAAGTGAAGAACATCGCAGCAACATCATCTGTATGGCCTTTGTCGACCTCTTGCTGATAAAAATCAGGATGTTGTTTAGCGAAGACTTCGCCAGCGGCCAACAACTCTTCAACGGAAGAGAGCCCGGGCGCATCGTATTTACGTAAACCGCGAGGATCGTCATAAAAGATATGACTAATTTGCGGACACTGCTCTCTTACTTCCAACATTTTGTCGACTTGCTCGTGGTCTTCCACCACGCAAAAACGCACCTCGGCGTTATTGATGGGAAATACACATTCCGTTGCCACAGCATCTTGGTAAAGCGGCACCGGAATAGCGCCCAAGGCTTGCGCGGCCAACATGGCGGCGTACAAACGAGGGCGGTTCGCGCCAATCACGACCATATGTTCACCACGTTGCAAGCCCGCTTGGTGAAGGCCACAGGCCATATGCGTCACCATCTGCAACATGGTTGCCCAATCCATGCTTTGCCAAATGCCGTATTCTTTTTCACGCATCGCGCTCGCGCTTGGGCGCTGGGCTGCGTGGGTCGCTAACAATCGCGAAAACGTGGTCGACATCAGAAATCCAAGTTAGTAAGCAAATGGCTAAACAAGTGAATGCAAGCATGCTAGGCTTGCATTTGACGCCATGTTGTCGTTTGAACGACAATTTATCGTTACCCCCACTAGGGAATTCCCGATATGAGTGCATCTTCTCCGGTCTACCTTAGACGGCGCCAAGCTTCTCCTGATGAATTGGCGCATATTCCTTGGTTGTCGCTTCTCAGCGAGTTAGAGCGCGACCGCATTGAACCTCAGTTGGTAGTAGGCGTTGCCATGCCTGGCGACTATGTGTGCCGTATGGGACGCGCTGTCACTTTTTGGTTTGGCGTGATTGAAGGTTTGCTCAAAATGAGTACGGATAGTGCGAGCGGTCGCACCATCACTTATACCGGCGTGCCACCAGGCGGATGGTTTGGCGAAGGCACGGTGCTCAAACGTGAGTCCTACCGCTACAACATCTCTGCATTGCGAACCAGTGTGGTGGCAGGCTTACCTGTCGATACTTTCCATTGGTTGATCGACCATTCGATTGGCTTCAACCGCTTTGTCATGAACCAACTCAACGAGCGGCTAGCCCAGTTTATTGAAGCGCGTGAGATTGACAGATCGACCGACCCAGATGTGCGTGTCGCCCGCAACTTGGCAGCGCTTTTCAATCCCACTTTGTTTCCAGGTGTCGGCGAAATGCTACGCATTACCCAACAAGAATTGGCATACCTCGTAGGCTTGTCGCGGCAACGCGTGAATGTGGCTCTCAACACCTTACAAGAGCAAGGCGCTATTCGTATTGAATACGGCGGCATGCGCGTGTTGAATCTGCAAGCCTTGCGAAGCAGTGGCTCCACGCAAGCGCGTGCCGACTAAACTGGCTGGCGTTTTTAAATCATTATGAATACCCCCTCTGAACCGATCCGACTCAACAAGCGCCTAGCCGAGATGGGCTTGTGTTCGCGCCGTGAAGCAGATGTGTGGATTGAAAACGGCTGGGTGTTGGTCAATGGCCACCCTGCTGAAATGGGCGTGAAAGTCACTTCTGCAGACAAAGTGGACATCGATCGACGCGCACAAGGACACCAAGATACGCAGGTCACGATTCTTTTGCACAAACCCATGGGGTATGTCAGCGGGCAAGCGGAAGACGGTCACGAGCCAGCTATCACCTTGATCCATGGACGGAGCCACTGGCGCGAAGACACCTCTAAAAACCGCATACAACCCTCACAATTGCGCGGTTTGGCACCAGCAGGAAGGTTAGATATTGACTCCGTCGGCCTACTTGTACTCACCCAAGACGGTCGGGTTGCGCGTCAACTTATTGGCGAAGACAGTGAGATTGAAAAAGAATATTTGGTTCGCGTGACCTACCAAGACCAAGCCACTGACGTTCAAAATATATTCCCAGATGTGCAATTACAACGCTTGTGCCACGGATTGAGCCTTGACGGTAAAGCCCTGAAGCCCGCCCGCGTGGAGTGGCAGAACCCAGAACAACTGCGGTTTGTCCTAAAAGAAGGCAAAAAACGACAAATTCGTCGAATGTGCGAATTCGTAGGTTTGCGCGTGGTGGGCTTGAAACGCGTGCGCATTGGACGGGTAACTTTGGGGAATTTGCCCGTTGGGCAGTGGCGGTATTTGTCTGTTGATGAAAAGTTTTAAACATTTTTAGTATTTTTTTGCTTTTGGCACCATTTGGTAGCCCCTCTTTTACTCCCGATAACTTGAAATCTGGACGACTCTCCTCATATGAATGGCTTGTTGATTTCTCTTAATAAGATTTGCTATGTCTAAACACACCCATTCCTTCCAAGCCGAAGTCTCGCAACTCTTGCACTTGGTCACCCATTCCTTGTATTCGAACAAGGAAATCTTTTTACGCGAACTCGTCTCCAACGCTTCCGATGCCTGCGACAAACTGCGTTACGAAGCCCTGAACGACGCCGCCTTGTTTGAAGGCCAGTCTGAGCTCCAAGTCCGCGTGAGTTTTGACAAAGACGCGAAAACTCTCACCATCACTGACAACGGTATTGGCATGAGCCAACAAGAAGCGATTGACCACTTAGGCACGATTGCTAAAAGTGGCACGCGCGAGTTCATGGGCAAACTCAGTGGCGATCAAAAAACCGACGCCAAAGACCAAGGTGCTTTGATTGGCCAATTCGGTGTGGGCTTTTATTCAGGCTATATCGTGGCTGATCGCATCACCGTCGAATCACGTCGTGCTGGTTTAAAAGCCGAAGAGGGCGTGCGCTGGAGCAGTACCGGCACGGGAGAGTTTGAAGTCGAAACCATCACCCTAGCAGAGCGCGGCACCACCATCATCTTGCACATGCGCGATGACGCAGATGAATACTTGAGCGCATGGAAACTCAAGTCTGTCATCAACAAATACTCAGACCATATTTCTTTGCCGATTTGCATGCGCAAAGAAGTATGGAAAGAAGGTGAAAAGGAACAACCTGGTGAGATGGTGGTGACCGACGAATGGGAAACCGTAAACCAAGCCAACGCGCTGTGGGCACGTCCTAAAAAAGATGTCAGCGACGAACAGTACCTTGAGTTTTACAAACACATCAGCCACGACTTTGAGCCGCCTTTAGCCTGGACCCATAACCGCGTTGAAGGCAGCACCGAATACACACAACTGCTCTACATCCCATCCAAGGCTCCGTCCGATTTGTTCAACCGCGACAAACAAGCGGGCTTGAAGTTATATGTCAAACGCGTGTTCATCATGGACGATGCGGAAGCTTTGATGCCGACTTACTTACGCTTCATCAAAGGCGTGGTCGACTCTGCCGACTTGCCTTTGAATGTCAGTCGCGAATTACTGCAAGAAAGCCGTGATGTCAAAGCGATTCGCGAAGGCAATACACGTCGTGTCCTGTCTGTGCTCGAAGATTTGGCAAAACATGACGTACCTGCAGACGACGCCAGCGAAGACGACAAAAAAGATACTGGCAAATTCACCAAGTTTTATGCTGAGTTCGGCGCTGTCCTGAAAGAAGGTCTGGGCGAAGACTTCAGCAACAAAGACAAGATCGCCAAACTCTTGCGATTTGCCAGCACCACCAACGATGCCGTGAGTGTCTCTTTTGCAGACTACAAAGCCCGCATGAAAGAAGGCCAAGAAGCTATCTACTACATCACAGCAGACACATTGGCAGCAGCCAAGAACAGCCCACAACTCGAAGTCTTCCGCAAGAAGGGCATTGAGGTGTTGTTGATGACAGACCGCGTGGACGAATGGGCTTTGAACTTCTTGAACGAGTTCGATGGCACAGCTCTGCAATCGGTCGCTAAAGGCGCAGTCGATTTAGGCTCGCTGCAAGACGAGGCTGAAAAGAAGGCTGCTGAAGATGCAGCAGAAACCTTCAAACCCATCTTGGCCAAACTCAAAGAAGCCCTCAAAGACAAAGCCGAAGACGTGCGCGTGACCACACGCTTGGTGGATTCACCTGCTTGCTTGGTCGTGAAAGACCACGGCATGTCCATGCAACTTGCGCGCATGCTCAAACAAGCGGGGCAAGAAGCACCAGAAGTCAAACCTGTATTGGAAGTCAACGCAGAACATGCGTTGGTAAAGAAACTCAGCGCAGACGCCAATCCACATTTCCACGATTTGGCGCACATCTTGTTTGACCAAGCCTTGCTCGCCGAAGGTGGCTTGCCTGAAGACCCCGCTGCCTATGTGAAGCGGGTGAATGCGCTGCTCGTTTAAACCACCAATGCGGGCGCTTGCATAGCCTCGCATTGTTCTTCGAGCATATGGATTTGGCCGGCCCAATAGTCACTGCTGCCAAACCATGAAAAATGCTGCACAAACGCCGGGTCATCTCGGCGTCTAGCCAACCATGCGCTGTAGTGGATTAAACGCAAAGTGCGTAAAGGTTCTATCAACGCTAATTCAGAGCGATTGAGTTCACGCATTTGCTCGTAGCCGTCTAACAAAACGCTCAGTTGGAACGTTTGCTGTTTTCTATCACCACTGATGAGCATCCACAAGTCTTGGATGGCAGGCCCCATGCGTGCGTCATCCAAGTCCACGAAATGCGGGCCTCCATTGGCGTGGTCTGTAGGTGTCCACAAGATATTGCCGGGATGGCAATCGCCGTGCAGGCGAATTAGCTGGCTGGGATGTTCTGCAAAAACATCTTTGGCAATGGCTATCGCTTTGTCACACCATGAAGTCCAAGTAGCTTGTTGGTCTAACGGAATCATGTTGTGCTCTAGAAGCCAATCACGTGAATCGATTGCAAAGGTTTGCAAGTTCAATGTCGGTCGCGTTGCGAAAGCCTGCTTCTGTCCCACGCTGTGTATGCGCGCAATGAAACGCCCTACCCACTCCAACACTTCGACGTCATCGAGTTCTGGCATACGCCCACCACGACGCGGGCTCACGCTAAATGCAAAGCCAGCGGAATGGTGCAAGGTATTACCCTGAAGCACCAGTGGTCCGACCACAGGAATTTCTTCTGCCATTAACTCTGCGGCAAATGCGTGCTCTTCTAGTATTTGCGCATCGCTCCAACGCTCTGGTCTATAAAACTTAGCCACCAAGGCTTGGTCATCATCGAGCATGACTTGGTAGACGCGGTTCTCATACGAGCTCAAGGCCATCAATCTGCCGTCGACGGCAAGGCCTAAGTCTGACAAAGCGTCGAGCACCACATCAGGGGTCAGCGTTTCGTAGGCATGTGCTGTTGGCACCTTATGCGCCCCAGACTACGTCTTTGCCAGCTTTGTGTGCGCGTTGCAGCATCTCTATGAATGGGGTTGCGCGTTGTCTTAAGCTGACTGGGCGTTCATGGCCAGAAGTTGCGACGCCTTTTGTATCTTTTGCTTCTTCTGAATCTTTTGCATTTTGTGCATTTACCTGCGCCTGTCTGTCTTCCTCTTGTTGCACTGCGTTACGCAAAGCCTCTATGGCTTGCGGCATTTCTGCAACTTCCATAATGCCTTTAGCTGCGGGCTCTTTACCAATGATGCGCAATATCTGTTTGCCATTAGGCTCAAGCATGATGAGATCTGCAGTCGCTTTCGATTTGAATTTATAGAGCATGGTGTGATTGTGCGCGTTGTATTTATGAAGCTATTTGTTTACTAGAAGCTTGTCTACCAAAGCATGGAATGCATCAGGCTTCTCGAACATGACCCAATGGCCTGCGTCAGGTACCACTTGAAAAGAATCTAGTCGGTGTAATACCTGCGGCACACGTTCTAGAGTGCTTTTGTACAAAGCATCTTTTGCTCCCCAGATACCATGCACTGGGCAAGCCCATCGGTCTTGCAAACCCAAGAGCACATCGGTTCTTGCAATGCGACGTTTTCGTAAACGGTCTCTGCTGACATTGTGGATTTGTAAATCAATGACTTCTTCACTTGCACTACTTTCATGCGCAAACATCATTGACACCAAGTTATGACGATGGACAGCACGTTGTTGTTGCTCGTCCATGTTGGGCGTCATGCCGCGCATGGGTAAGGTTTTTTCAAATAAGCCTAATGCAGGTATTCCCACCATGACCATTTGTTTGAAAAGCTTTGGCTGCTCTGCCGCTAACAAACCTGCAGTCAAGCCACCGAATGAAAAGCCTATCAAGTCCACTGCTTGGCCTTCAAACGCTTGATGCAGCACTTCGCCAACATAGGGCGCTAAGGTATCAGCATCACCGACTAGTGGTGGCAAGGCAGAGTCACCACAGCCTGGTAAATCTAGAACCCACACACATCGCGTAAGCGCCAAGTGCTGCACATTGCGCACCCAATGCGTCCAACTGCCAGAACCACCATGTAACAACACCAAGGGTGCGCTGCTCTTTTCATGCTTTTCGCCCCATACATGCCAAACCACATCACCCCATGCATGGCTTTGCACTTTGCGGTGCGCGTGTTGTAGTGCATCTGCAATCAATGGCATGTGTGTCGTTCCATGAAAAATGCCCGCTGAAACAGCGGGCATTTAAAGTGGTTGCGCGAGGAGGATTTGAACCTCCGACCTTTGGGTTATGAGCCCAACGAGCTACCAGGCTGCTCCATCGCGCGACAAGAGGGCTAGTGTACCTTAAGAAGCGCTTGTTTCACTAGTAGCAACGTCTTGTATTTCAGGACGATCCACTAATTCAACGAAAGCCATAGGTGCGTTATCGCCTACGCGAAAGCCCATTTTCAAAATACGTGTGTAGCCGCCTGGACGTGCTTTGTAACGTGGTCCCAGTTCGTTGAACAATTTGACGACGCTGTCACGATCGCGCAAACGGTTAAATGCTAAACGGCGATTAGCCACGGTGGCTTCTTTGGCCAATGTGATCATTGGCTCGATGACGCGACGCAATTCTTTAGCTTTTGGCAAAGTAGTTTTGATGGCCTCGTGCTCAATGAGCGAGTTCATCATGTTGCGCAACATCGCTAAGCGGTGTTCGCTGGTGCGGTTGAGTTTTCTTAGTCCGTGTCCGTGACGCATGGTATTTCCTTATGTTTTTTGCCGGCCGCCGTATCAGGTACGGCCAGGTGACGGAGTTTTACGTTTGCTGATGAAGCGATCAGCGGCGCTCTAAGCCTGCAGGTGGCCAGTTCTCGAGCTTCATGCCCAAGGTCAAACCACGTGAAGCCAAAACTTCTTTGATTTCGTTGAGTGACTTACGACCCAAGTTAGGGGTCTTGAGCAACTCGTTTTCAGTGCGCTGAATCAGGTCACCGATATAGAAAATGTCTTCCGCTTTGAGGCAGTTGGCAGAACGCACGGTGAGTTCCAATTCGTCAACAGGGCGCAACAAAATAGGATCGTAGTTCTGGTTGCCACGTGGGGCTTCGGCCATCAGGCTAGAAATTTGGTCGCCTTCTAACTGTGCGAACACAGCAAGTTGTTCCACCAAGATTTTGGAAGATGCGCGCACTGCGTCTTCAGCAGTGATAGCACCGTTGGTTTCGATTTCCATGACCAAGCGGTCCAAATCGGTACGTTGCTCAACTCGGGCGTTTTCAACGCTGTAGCTCACACGGCTCACAGGAGAGAAAGAAGCGTCCAACACAATGCGGCCAATCGATTTGCTTGGCTCTTCGCCATAACGGCGTACGGTTCCTGGCACATAGCCACGGCCCGTTTCAACTTTCAACTGGATGTCAATCTTGCCGCCTTGTGACAAGTTGGCGATCACGTGGCCTGGATTGATGATTTCCACATCATGCGGTGTTTGGATGTCAGCGGCAGTCACAGGGCCTTCGCCTTCTTTGCGCAAGCTCAAAGTGACTTCGTCGCGGTTGTGCAACTTGAAGACCACGCCTTTGAGGTTCAACAAAATGTTGACGACGTCTTCTTGCACGCCGTCGATGGATGAGTACTCGTGGACTACGCCAGCGATAGTGACTTCCGTCACGGCATAGCCGACCATAGAAGACAACAAGACACGGCGCAAGGCATTACCCAAGGTGTGGCCATAGCCACGCTCAAAAGGCTCTAACGTCACTTTGGCACGGTTGTGGGCGACTTGCTCAACGTGGATATTTTTTGGTTTTAACAAATTAGTCTGCATTCAGATTTCCTCTCAATACCCCCGGCTCGTTACACCGGTAAGGCAGGTTGTCTGGAACCACGCAACATCGAAACACTGCATGGGGTGCGTTCGGCTGAAGACTTCAGCCTGAATTAACGCGAATAAAGTTCGACGATCAACGATTCGTTGATGTCGGCTGCGAACTCGTCACGGTCAGGTGATTTCTTAAAAGTACCTTCCGCTTTGTCGACATTGACTTCCACCCAAGCTGGCATGCCAACTTGTTTTGCCAATTCGAGGGCTTCAAGCACACGGCCTTGCTTTTTAGACTTCTCGCGCACGGCGATGACATCACCCGCTTTGACCAAGTAAGACGGAATGTTCACTTGATTGCCGTTGACAGTGATTGCTTTATGAGAAACCAATTGACGAGCTTCTGCGCGTGTCGAGCCAAAGCCCATGCGGTAGACCACATTGTCCAAACGCGACTCCAAAATAAACAACAGGTTGGCACCGGTGTTGCCTTTTTTCTGGTCGGCTTGTGCAAAGTAGCGGCGGAACTGACGTTCCAACACACCGTACATGCGCTTGACTTTCTGCTTTTCGCGCAACTGCAAACCGAAGTCTGATGTGCGCTGTCCAGAAGTGCGGCCGTGTTGGCCAGGTTTTGTGTCGAACTTAGATTTGTCTGCAATCGAGCGACGTGCGCTCTTTAAGAACAAATCCGTGCCTTCACGACGGGATAGTTTGGCTTTAGGGCCTAAGTAACGTGCCACTTGAATTTCCTTCTCTGATCATCTGCTCACTAAAAGTGAGGAGCCGCTGGTCGTAACCAGTGGCGGTGGGCTTTGGTTTAACAGTTTTAAGCGCGAACGCTTAGATACGACGACGCTTTTGTGGACGGCAACCGTTGTGCGGTACCGGTGTCACATCAGCAATCGAATTGATGCGAATACCCAATGCGGCTAATGCACGCACAGAAGATTCGCGGCCAGGACCTGGGCCTTTGATTTCAACGTCCAGGTTCTTGATGCCTTGGTCAACAGCTGCACGGCCTGCCACTTCAGAAGCAACTTGCGCTGCAAATGGAGTGGACTTGCGTGAGCCCTTGAAACCTTGACCGCCCGACGATGCCCATGACAATGCATTGCCTTGGCGGTCGGTGATGGTAATGATGGTGTTGTTAAACGATGCGTGAACGTGCGCAATACCGTCAGCAATATTTTTGCGGACTTTTTTGCGAACGCGTTGTGCGGCGCTATTTGTAGGTGCTTTAGCCATGTGAGTGCCTCAATCCAATTATTTTTTCAGCGCCTGCGCTGCTTTGCGCGGACCCTTGCGTGTGCGGGCATTAGTGCGTGTGCGTTGACCGCGCATGGGCAAGCCACGGCGATGACGGAAACCACGGTAGCAACCGATGTCCATCAAACGCTTGATGTTCATAGTGGTTTCACGACGCAAGTCACCTTCGATGGTGATACCAGCGATCTGATCGCGGATTTTTTCTAAATCCGAGTCATTCAGATCTTTGATCTTTTTTGCGTAGTCAATGCCGCAAGCTTCGCAAATTTTGCGAGCGCGTGTGCGACCAATACCGAAAATAGCGGTTAAGCCAATTTCAGTGTGCTTGTGTGGCGGAATATTAATGCCAGCGATACGTGCCATATGCGTCCTCTTTAATGCAGTTCAATCAACCCTGGCGCTGCTTGTGGCGTGGATCCGTACAGATCACGCGCACAACGCCTTTGCGTCGGATGACTTTACAGTTGCGGCAAATTTTTTTGACCGAAGCCGAAACTTTCATTTCACTCTCCTAAAACCCGTTGTGCCTGGAATTAACCAAGCGTTGTTTTAAAACTTGCTTTCTTTAGCAGCGAATCATATTGCTGGCTCATCATGTAGTTTTGCACTTGGGACATGAAGTCCATAGTGACCACCACAATGATGAGCAGCGATGTGCCGCCGAAATAGAAAGGTACGTTGTATTTCAAAATCATGAACTCTGGCAACAAGCACACAAAGGTGATGTAGATCGCGCCGACTAAAGTCAAGCGCACCAAAATCTTGTCAATATATTTGGCGGTTTGATCGCCTGGGCGGATGCCAGGAACAAACGCGCCACTTTTCTTGAGGTTGTCTGCAGTCTCTCGACTGTTGAAAACCAAGGCCGTGTAGAAAAAGCAGAAGAACACAATGGCAGCTGCATACAACATCACGTACACAGGTTGTCCTGGTGCCAAAGCAGCAGAGATATCTTTGAGCCACAGCATGCTGTCGCCCGAACTAAACCAGCTCACTACTGTGGCGGGTAACAAAATAATGGAAGACGCAAAGATGGGAGGAATAACACCCGCCATGTTAAGTTTCAAAGGCAAGTGGGATGACTGACCGCCATAAACCTTGTTTCCAACTTGCCTACGAGCGTAGTTCACCAAAATTTTGCGCTGACCGCGCTCAATGAACACCACAAAGTAGGTGACACCAGCAACGACCACAACGATCAAGATGGCGGCAATGATGCTCATAGCACCGGTGCGCACCAACTCCAACAGGCCACCGATAGAACCTGGCAACCCTGCAGCAATGCCAGCGAAGATCAGAATAGAAATACCGTTGCCCAAACCACGCTCTGTGATTTGTTCGCCAAGCCACATCAAGAACATAGTGCCCGCAGTGAGTGTGAGCATGGCGGTCAAACGAAATGCCATACCGGGTTGGTTAACCAAACCAGCAGATGCTTCTAGAGCAATCGAGATGCCCATGGACTGGAACAAGGCCAAACCTAGGGTGCCGTAGCGTGTGTATTGCGTAATTTTGCGACGCCCTGCTTCGCCTTCTTTTTTCAACTGCTCCAGCGTTGGCAACACATAGGTGAGCAACTGCATGATGATGGAAGCAGAGATGTAGGGCATGATGCCCAAAGCAAAAACCGTAAAGCGGGACAAGGCGCCGCCAGAGAACATATTGAACAAACTCAAAATGCCGCCTTGCTGGCCTTTGAAGAGTTGTTGCAATTGGTTCGGGTCAATTCCAGGAACTGGAATATGCGCACCAACGCGATAGACCACCAAAGCCAACAGCAAAAAGACGAGACGGCGACGCAGGTCACCGAACTTGTCGTTGTTGCCGATAGATGAGGTAGCCACGCGCTTAGTCTCTGCTAATAATTAGTTAACCGAACCGCCAGCGGCTTCGATCGCTACTTTGGCAGCTGCAGTGGCGCCAATGCCATTGAGCTTGACTGCTTTTTTGATTTCGCCAGTTTTAATGACCTTGACCACTTTGGCAATCGAAGCGACCAAGCCAGCTGTTTTCAAAGTCAAGATATTGACCTCAGCTTCGCCGAGTTGCTCAAGCGCTGCCAATGTGACTTCAGCGTTGTACTTCAAAGTAGTAGATTTGAAACCGCGCTTAGGCAAGCGACGTTGCAAAGGCATTTGACCGCCTTCGAAACCGACTTTGTGGTAGCCGCCTGCACGTGATTTTTGGCCTTTGTGGCCACGGCCGGCAGTTTTGCCTAAGCCTGAACCAATACCGCGACCGACGCGACGCTTAGCGTGTTTTGCACCGGGTGCATGTTGGATGTCATTGAGTTCCATAGCGGACCTTTAGAGGACTTTGACCAGGTAACTGATCTTGTTGATCATGCCGCGCACAGCGGGCGTGTCTTGCAACTCACTCACAGAGTTGAGTTTGCGAAGACCCAAGCCACGGACAGTGGCGCGGTGCGACTCTTTGGTACCAATGGGGCTACGCACCAATTGGACTTTGACGGTTGGTTGTGCAGATGTGCTCATCGAATGCTCCGATATCAGGCGAAGATGTCTTCGACGTTCTTGCCACGCTTAGCTGCTACTTCAGAAGCCGTTGTGGAATTTTTCAATGCGTCCAACGTGGCGCGAACCATGTTGTAAGGATTAGAAGTGCCATGGCTTTTTGCCACGATGTCGGTGATACCCATCACTTCGAAGACTGCGCGCATTGGACCGCCTGCAATGATGCCGGTACCCTTGGGCGCGGGGATCATCATTACGTTCGCGGCGCCATGGCGGCCATGAACGGTGTGGTGGATCGTGCCGTTCTTCAAAGACACTTTCATCATGTTGCGGCGGGCTTCTTCCATCGCCTTT